>Ga0302319_10008552_pt1 | contig 19886 bp, 10 predicted proteins | sample Bog_T0_2_FD_203319 | JGI IMG/M metagenome (GOLD analysis project Ga0302319, IMG submission 203319) | Peat permafrost microbial communities from Stordalen Mire near Abisko, Sweden - Bog_T0_2 | ecosystem: Environmental > Terrestrial > Soil > Wetlands > Peat | place: Sweden: Abisko, Stordalen Mire... | reverse complement strand
CGGCCTGGAGCTTGCCCGCCGCCAGATTCGCACCTTCGCCCTTCCGCGCATGCGCAAAGCGCGCAACACCAAGTCCCGCTTTCATCGCCCGGCCGATTTCTCCATCGCCGCCCATCTCAGCGATAGCTTTGGCGTCTTCAAAGGCCGGGCCAAACACCGTGTGCGCATCCATTTCGACGCCTTCGCCGCGCGCCTTGTCTCCGAGCGCGAATGGCATCCTGGTCAAAAGCTCCGGCCGCTCGCCGGTGGCGAACTTGAGCTCTCCATGGATCTTGGCAGCCTTGAGGAAATCGAGCGCTGGGTTCTTAGTTGGGGCGGCCATGCCACCGTCCTCGAACCACTCGCCTTGATCAAACGCCTCCGCGAAACTGTCCAATCCCTCGCTCGCGCCTACTCCTCGTGACCATCAGTCCATGTTTAGTATCAAACGCCATGACTGTGACCTCGGCCCCGAGATAAGTGGCGTGTTCCACGAAATGCCAGCCCAGGCGAGTGTAATATTGCTCTGTGCTGAGAGTATAGAGATAGAGCGTGGGAAAGCCGAGCATTCGCGCTTCTGTGATTATACGCTCGACCAAGGACGCTCCGATGCCATGCCGGCGGCGCTCCGGCGCGACAACCACACCCGCCAGCCACGGTGACCATTGCGGGCGCGTGTCCATATCATTCGCGATGAGCATCGCGGACCCCAGAAGGGTCTCGCCATCACACGCCACCATGACGCTCGGAACCTGGCCACGGCCGCTCCACGCCCTAAGTTTGGCGGCGCGCATCTCCACGGTTTCGCCGGGGCGGAGGTGGCCCCATTCACGGCGATGCCAGGTCGCGAGAATGGGGACAAACTCCGGATGGTCTGCGAGGTAATCTATTTTCAAAGTCTGTTTGGAAACGGGGGCGGGAAGGCGTAGGCCCTCGGGATTGGGCGCCTGTCATGAGAGGGCGGACGCGCGGTTCCGATTCTTTCAGACGGGATCAAATCCTCAAGCTGGAAGGGAGGAAGTGTCGAAAGTGCAGAAGGGCGAAGTTTTCTTCTCTTTATGAAATGAAGAAACTATTTTGGATCGAGAGCCATGAGCGATCCAGACGGAGTCCTGCTGCCGCATGGCGGTTATAGGCGTTTGCGCAGCCACAAGGTGGCTGAAGCCGTCTATGATGCCACTGTGGTCTTTTGCGATCGATTCCTCGAAAAGCGATCCCGCACGCACGACCAGATGGTGCAGGCCGCGCGAAGCGGAGTCCGCAATATCAGCGAGGGCAGCGGAGCCGCGGGGACCTCGCGCAAGACCGAGCTCAAGCTGACCAATGTGGCTCGCGCGAGCCTCTCCGACGAACTGCTGGAAGATTACAAAAGCTTCCTCATTCAGCGAGGCCTGCGCGTGTGGCACAAAGATTCGCGGGAGGCGCTCGCGATGCGCGAGCGCCTGAAACACGATGTGGCGCCCACAGCAGCGCCCGCCCGCAAAGGCGCTGTGCGTCTGACCGGCCTTGCCGGTCTCTCGGACTTCGTGGCCAGAGCCGAGCCTGAACTGGCCGCTAACGCCATGCTCTGTGCTGAGAACCAAGCCGCCTACCTCCTGCGCCGCCAAGTTGAACAGCAGAGCCGCGAATTTCTCGAGAAGGGCGGCTTCACGGAGCGCCTTTACGCCGCGCGCGTCAAGGCGCGGGTAGCAGAGTCTGACCGGTCTGACCGGTCTGACCAGTCCGACCAGTCCGACCAGTCCGACAAGTCCGACAAGTCCGACAAGTCCGACAAGTCCGACGCGCCCGCCTGCCCCCGATGCCGCGAACCGATGCGCAAACGCACCGCCCGGAAGGGCCCGCATGCCGGTCAGCCTTTCTGGGGCTGCTCAGGCTACCCAAAGTGCAAAGAAACGCGCGCAATCATGGGCGAGTCCGACTTGTCCGACCGGTCCGACCTACGCCCTCCACATGCCGCCCCAGGCCCTCCGACAGCGCCAAAAAAGAACCAGAAACCCTGATGCTGCGATCCGCCCGCGAAATCTCGCCGTCTCTAAGCAAATCCACCACCCGAGGATTCAGTCTTCGAAGCCGCTTTCCGCTCCATCTTCCGACACGCTTCCGCAAACCGCCCTTCATCCTTCATCCTTGAAAAAGACGTCCCCCAAAGTTCGGGGAGTGTCATTGAACCCTTTCTCCTGTATAAAAAGAGCTTGAGCCCGCACATAAACCCTATCCTCTTACGGTCCGCCTTTTGCTTCGCGCTCGCCGGGCTTTTCGGCGCCGCAACGAGTCGGGCCGCGGACGGCTCAAACGCCTCCCCGGTCGTCCCGACCGCTTTCGTCACCGCCCCTGGCGCTCCCGCTTCCGGGACACCCGCGCCCGGCGCCCCCTCCGCCGATTTCGACAAGGTCGTCGCTCCATTTTTCAAGCAGCATTGCACCCGCTGCCACGGGGAGAAGAAGCAGAAGGGAGATCTCCGCCTGGACACGCTCGGGCGCGATTTCACCACGCCCAAGTTCGCCATGCACTGGGCCGATATCATGGATCGCATCAGCGCCGCGGAGATGCCTCCCGAGGACGAAGATCAGCCGAAGGCGGAGGACGCCGCCAAAATCGTGGAATGGATCGCCGCCCAATTGAACGAAGCCGAGGCGGCGCGGCAGGCCAGGGACGAGCGGGTCACTTTTCACAAGCTCAGCCGCGAGGAATACACGAACACCATCCGCGATCTGCTCGGCGTGACCTATGATGCCTCCGATCCCACCGGCTTGCCCGAAGACCCGGACTGGACCGGCTTCGAGCGGATCGGTTCGGTGCTGACCATTTCCGCGGCCCACGTGGAAAAATACCTGGCCGCCGCCGAGACGGTGCTGACCGAGGCGCTCGCGCTGGGGCCGCAAAAGGAGCCCGACATCACCTGGTGGACCGCCATCCAAAAACGCGAGGGCGACGACATTACGAAACTGCTCGCGGCGCGGGGCCTCGCGGACAAGGTCCGGCAGGACATCGTGCCGAACAATGGCGCGCTGGATGCCTACGATCTCAAAGTGCCTGTGACCGGCGAGTACGACGTACATGTGAAGGTGAGCGGATTGCGCCCCGAAGGCGGGCGTGCGCCGCGGCTCCGGATCTATGCCGCGGATATCGGCCGCCTCCTTTTCGAGACCGACGTGGATGCGCCCGAGGATCAGCCGGTGACGCTCGAATTCCGGACGCATCTCCCCGCGGGCACGCATCTCATGCGGATCGTGAACGCCGTCCCGGGACCGAATCCCGAGGGCCGACCATCCCGTCCATTGCGAGGGAAGCCATTCTTTCGCATGACGCAGCGGCTGCCCTGGCAGATCAAGCTCACGGACGACAATTTCAAGCCGATCTGGCCCACGCTCATCCTCGATTGGATCGAATGGGAAGGCCCCGTGCAGCAATCGTCGCCCACGCCCGCTTTTCAGCGAATCTTTTTCAAAGGCGAAAGCGCCACGAAAGATCCCGCGTATGCGCGTGAGATTTTGACCCGTTTCGCCACGCGGGCCTATCGCCGTCCGGTCACGACGGCGGAAGTGGATCGCCTGGTCGCGCTGGTGGATCACGCCCAGCAGTTGGGCGACAACTTTGAGGCCGCCGTGAAAACCGGCCTGCTCGCGGTGCTCTGTTCGAATAACTTCCTGTATCTCGTCGAAGGCTCGTCCGCAGCCCAGTTGCCCTCGCTCAATGACTGGGAGCTCGCTTCCCGCCTCTCTTATTTCCTCTGGAGCACGATGCCCGACCAGCATCTCCTCGATCTCGCAGCCCAGGGAAAACTCCGCGACCCGGAGACGCTGCGCGCGGAAGTGCATCGCATGATGAAGGATCCGAAAGCGGCCGCGTTCGAGAATTCCTTTCCGCGCCAATGGCTGCAATTGCGCCGCGTCGGGATGTTCGAGCCCGATCGGAAGCTCTATCCCAGTTACGATGATTACCTGGAGAAAAGCATGGTGGGGGAGACCACCTCGTTTTTCCACGAGGTGGTGGAGCGCAATCTCAGCCTGCGCGAGTTTCTCGATTCCGATTGGACAATGCTTAACGAGCGGCTTGCCACCCACTACGACATCGCCGGCGTGAAGGGCGAAGCCATGCAGCGCGTGTCGCTGAAGCCCGAGGATCACCGCGGGGGATTGCTCACGCAGGCCGCCATCCTGAGCCTGACCTCCGACGGCACCCGGCATCGCCCCGTCCATCGCGGGAAATGGATTCTGGAATCGATCATCGGCAAGCCGCCGCCTCCGCCGCCCGCGAACGTTCCGGCGATCAAGACCTCCGCGCCGACCGACAAGAAAACGACCCTGCGCGCCAAGCTGGAGCAGCATCGCGAGGACGCCAATTGCGCCGCCTGCCATCGGAAGATCGACCCGCTCGGCCTGGCCTTCGACAACTACGATGCCATCGGCCATTGGCGCACGGAGGAAGCCGTGCCGGTCGGCGCGGGCGAAAACCCCAAACTTGATCCCAGCGGAGTGCTGCCCGATGGCCGGAAATTTGCCGACGCCGAGGGCTTGAAAAAGCTGCTCGTGGCCGATCTGAACAAATTCTCCTCCGCCTTCTGCGAAAAGCTGGCCACCTACGCCCTGCGCCGCCGCATGACCTTCGCCGACCGTCGCGCGCTCGAAAACATCTCCGAGCAGGCAAAGGCCCACGACTACGACATCGACAACATCATTGAGGCCCTGGTCACGAGCGACCTCTTCCAGCGCCGCTGAACCGAAAGCCCCGAACCGAAAGCCCCGAACCGAAAGCCCCGGCGAGAACCGCGGACGACGACCAAAGACGCCAAATCCAAACGCGGCGTCTAAGTAAGACCAATTCACAACGATCTTCCCTTTATGAGCAACATCATGTCCCAACGCTGGCTCCTTTCCCGGCGGCATTTCCTCCGCGGCATCGGCGCCACCATGGCTCTCCCGCTGCTCGATGCCATGATGCCGTTGCGCGCGGCGTCCGCGCCGGCGAAGCCGCGCCGGAGCGTGTTCGTCTATGTCCCAAACGGCGTGAACGGCATGACGTGGCAGGTCACGAAGCCCGGCCGCGACTACACGCTCTCCCGCTCCTTGCTGCCCCTGGAGCAGCATCGCCAGGAAATGACGGTTTTCAGCGGGCTCTTTCATCCGAACGGCCTCGGCCAGGCCCACGTCTGCGCGGACACCTGGCTCACCGGGGCGAAGATCGATGCGCAAAGCGCCCGCGAGTATCACAATACGATCTCGGTCGATCAGATGATGGCGGAGGTCACCTCCCAGCAGACGCGCTTCGCTTCGCTGGAGCTCTCCATCAGTTCGGGCACCGGCCAGCCAAACAAGTCCTGCACCCTCGCTTTTTCCCGCGATGGCGTGCCGCTCCCCGCGGAGGATAACCCGCGCAACGTCTTCGACCGTCTCTTTGGCGAAGCGGCCGGCGGCGTCGCGGCCCAGCGCACCGCGCTGAACAAGCGCCGCAGTGTGCTCGACGCAGTGCTCGACGAGGCCACCACCCTGCGCACGGCGCTCGGCTCCGAGGACCGCACGAAGCTCGACGAATACCTGCATTCCGTGCGCGACGTGGAGCAGCGCACCGAGCGCCTCGACTCCTGGCTCGACGTGCCCAAGCCCAAGGTGGACGCCACCCCGTTCCATACGAACGTCACGAAAGCCCAGGCCGGCGAATACTACCGCACGATGTATGACCTCATCGTCCTGGCCCTGCGCACGGACATGACGCGCGTTGTCACTTACATGAGCGGCAGCGAGGGCAATGGCCTGGCCATTCCCGAAATCGGCATCACCCAGTCCCGCCACCAGCTATCCCATCACAATGGCGATCCCGAAGTCCTCGAGCGCCTGGCCAAGAGCGATGAGTTCATCATGCAGCAGTTCGCGTATTTCCTCGAGCGACTGAAGACCGAGAAAGACGGCGGGGAGCCGCTCCTCGACCGCACGATGGTGCTCTTCGGCAGCGGCATGAGCTACGGCCACAGCCACTCGAACAGCAATCTCCCGATCCTCCTCGCCGGCGGCCGAGGACTTGGCCTGAAGCACGGCCAGCACCTCGATTACAACGCGCCCTTCGTGACCAACGGTTACAAACTTGACTACGATGAATGGCGCAGCCTCTGCGGGAAGCCGAAGGATGACAAAGCGCATTTGAGCAATGTTATGCTGACCATGCTGCAGAAAATGGACGTTCACGCCGAGCAATTCGTCGATAGCCTGGGACCTGTTTCCGAGATCGTCTAATTCCGAAGAGCGCCGCTGCTATTCCGCGCTTGACGAGCGGGTCTCCCATCCAAAAGCGCTGTCATCTTGAGCGGAGCGCAGGGAGTTCTACGACCGGCGCGCAGTCGAAAGATCTCTAATATCATGTGTTCCTCTAACGCGAAGTTACGGATGCGTCGATCTCAATACGGATCGCTCCTCGCCCACCTCGCATCGTTCCCGCTCTGCGGGATCATTCTGATTTCGTCGTTTTCCCGCGCTGCGGACAACGCTCCCAAGCTCGACCCGCGCTACCCCTTCCGCACTGATTCCGCAAACGAGAACCTTCCTTGGTATCAGCCGAAACCTGGCGAGTTTCCTCCTCACCATTCCGACCATCGGGTCGGAGGCGAGTTGGTCGAAGCGGATTTCATCCATCGCATCGGCCAGTTCCGGATGAATCGCACGGGTGAGTTGGTCACGTTCAAGCTGCCGCCCTACGGCAACGTCTACTACCTCAACGCCGAAGCCGACCTGCGCGATGTGCCGCTCGGAACTTACTTCCTCTTCTTTCTCAATCAGGACGAGAAGGGCGCTTTCACCAAACTGGCCACCATGCAGGACCAGTACACCATGGATGCCGGTCATGGCTTTAGCTATCGCCTCGAGGAACTGAAGCTCGCCGAAGGCAAGCTCGTGGTCGTGAAGCACAAGGTCGTGAAAGGGGAGCCGGACTCGGTCCCTGGTGAGCTGCTCGTGACCAGCCAAACCCGCGTATGGAAAGGCGGCGGGCAGATAAGGCTCAGCGACCTCGCGCCCGGCGATGAGTTGCTCTACAACCGCACCGGCGCCAACGCGCAAAACATCAGCCATTGCCTCGATATCTGGGTCGGCGCCGATACCCACAAGGCCGCCACCGAGGCCCAGCGTAAAAAACACATCGAGTTTCTGAAGGTGCGCGGCGTGCCCGCCTGGATCGACAGCGTCGACGGCGGGAAACTTACGGTCACGATGTTCAGCGCGGACCGCGCCAGCCTCCAGGGGCTGTTTAAGGATGAAGGCATCGTCCCCGCGCAGTGGGCCTCGGAACATCGCTCGATCCAGGCGGTCGTGGCTAATGAAGAGCTGCGCACTTACAATCCGCCCGTGGACAAGCAGCGATCCACCGTGGTCGAAGCCCGGCGTGTGCCCAGTGAATGCTACGGCAGCAGCGGCGAGCAATGGGTGATCGAACCGTCTCTGCTGCTGGAGGGGTTCCGCAAGGGGCGAATCATTCGCCTCTTCCTCAATCCATCCTGGCCGATCAATGACATGCCTTTTGCCGAAGGACTCTACACCGAGACGGTGGCCACTGAGACTCGCGAACCGATGCCGAATCAGTATCCTTACCGCACCGATTTCGGAAACACCGATCTGCCCTGGTATCAACTCAAGCCGCACGAGTTTCCACCCGAATGCTCCGATCACGTGGTCGCCGGCGAACTGGTGTCCGTGGACCCGGCGCATCGAACCGGCCAGTTTCGCACAGATGTGACCGGCGAACTGGTCAGCTTCACCATGCCGCCGTACGGCGCCGCCCTGTATCTCAATGCCGAAGCCGATCTCGCCGACCTGCCCCTCGGCACGCGCTATCGCTTTTCTCTCTACCAGGATCCGAATGGCGCGTTCACGAAAGCCGCGATCATCATGGATGAGTTCAGCTATCTCTCCAGCCAGAAGATTACTTATCGCCTCGACTCCGCAAAACTCGACGAAGGCCTGATTCTCGTGGCCAGGAAAATTCCGCCGAAAAAGAACTATCATGGCGACGACGTGCAACCTCCCGACCTCGGCGCCAGTGAACTCGCGGTGGATGGGTCGACGCGCGTCTGGAAAGGCGATCAGCAGGTCAAGCTGACCTACCTCGCCGCGGGCGATGAACTGCTCGTCAACCTTACCGGACGCACGCCCACCAACCGCGGCCATTGCACAGACATCTGGATTGGCGCCGAGACCCATAACCTCGCGACCGCCAAACAACGCAAGAAACACCACGATCTCCTCATCCAGCAAGGGCTTCCCGCCTGGATCGATAGCATCGATGGGAAGAACATCACCATCACCTTTTTCGCCGCCATCCGCCCCGAGTTCACCGGGTTTCTCGGCGCCGACCCGCACGGGAAGAACCTCTTGACCACGCTCGCCGACGAAAACCTGCACGCGAGCGGCGCCCCCCTGGACACGATGGCTTTCCACGGTCATCTCCCGGAAGGCCTGACCGCCGGAACCTATGACTGCAGCGGCGTGCGATGGGGCTTGTTGCCTAAAGTCGTCCCGGATGGGTACAAGGCAGGCGATATTATCCGTGTCTTCAAGGCGGAGTGGGTCGTGGGAAAATGACGAAACCCGAATGACGAATGACGATTCGGAGGGCGCCATCTAACGGGGAAATCTGTCATGATTTCGGAATACGCGCGAACGCGGCTCGCAAAATCCTCATGACGCCATGCGGACACGTCCTCGCAAGGCGTCCGGATCGTCATTGGTCTCCATTGCGCCATAGACGTCTCGCAAAGCCTCGGCTGTCATTCTGATTTCGTCATTCTCACCATGCCAGCGCCTCGCTCGGCACGCGGGGCTCACTGGCCGCGGTAAAGGTCCCGTCGCTCCACGCCACTCCGTTGCTGGAGCCGATGCCGTTTGAGCTTTCCAGGTGATGGCCAAGCGCGGTGAGTTTTTCGCGCAACTCGGCGGGCGCGCGGTTTTCCAGCCGTAGCTCGTTCGGCTGCCACTGATGATGAAACCGCGGCTGGGCCAGCGCGGCGTCAAGAGTTAGTCCGAGATCGAGCACTCCGGTGATGGCGAGCACTGTTTGGGTGATGATCGTCGGCCCGCCTGCGGCGCCGACGGCGAGCACGGGCTGGCCATCGCGCAGGACGATGGTGGGCGACATGCTGGAGAGTGGGCGCTTGCCGGGCGCGATGGCGTTGGCTTCGGCGCCGACGAGGCCGAAGTGATTGGGCTTTCCAGGCTGGGCCGAGAAGTCATCCATTTCATCGTTCAACAGGATGCCCGTGCCGGGAACGATGATCTTGGAGCCGAAGCTCGTATTGATCGTCGCGGTGCAGGCCACCCAATTTCCCTCGGCATCGGCCACGGAAAAGTGCGTGGTGTGTTTGCGAAAGACGTCGTCGCCCGCGTTGGGCGGCTCCCCGTGCCCCTCCACATCGATCGCATGGTCGAGCTGGATGCGCGCGGCGAGTGAGCGCGCATAGGCCTTGTCCATTAAGCCGCGCGGAACCGGCGTGAAATCAGGATCGCCGAGCCAGAAGGCGCGGTCGGCGAAGGCCAGTTTCATGGCCTCCGCCATCACGTGGACGCGGGCTGATTCGGTGAGCGCCCGCAGATCGAAAGCCTCCAGCATGTTCAGAATCTCCAGCACATGCACCCCGCCCGAGCTCGGCGGCGGAAAGCTCACGATCTCCACGCCGCGATAGGTCCCGCGCACGGGCTCGCGCAATTCAATCCGGTAGTTGGCGAAGTCTTCCGCGGTGAGCGATCCATGGCTGGCCTTCATCCACTCGCCGACGCGGCTGGCGTAAGCGCCGCGATAGAACCAATCCGGACCATGCTTTGCGATCTCGCGGTAGCTCGCCGCGAGGTCGGCTTGCTTCAGCGTTTGCCCCTCAGCGAGCGGCTGGCCGGCTGCGTCGAAGAACAGCGCTTTCGTCCCCTCGAACTGCTGGAGATCGCCCGCGGTCGCCTGGAGTCGCGCGGCGAAGACACGGTCGATGGGAAAGCCCTCCTCGGCGATGCGCGCCGCGGGTTCGATCAGCTCGGCGAGAGGCTTCTTTCCGAAGTGTTCGATCGCGTAGGCGTAAGCGGCCAGCGCCCCGGGCACGCCGCTGGCGAGCGCTCCCGTCTGGCTGAGATGCGGGTCCGCCTCGCCATCGCGCAGATACATATCGCGCGCCGCCGCGGCGGGCGCTTTCTCCCGGCCGTCGATGGCCACGATTTCGCCATTCGCCCGGCGGATGAGCAGAAAGCATCCGCCGCCGATGCCCGAGTCATGCGCATCCACCACGCCCAGCGTGAGCGCCACCGCCACCGCGGCATCGATTGCATTGCCTCCGTTTTTCAAGACATCCAGTCCGGCCCGGGAAGCAAGCGGATGCACCGATGCCACGGCCCCGTGGGCGCCGTGCGCGACGTTGTCAGCCGCGGCGGACGCTACGAATACGAAGAGGGCGAGCGCGAGGAGAAAGGTTGCGAAGGGGAGGGGTGAGCGCATGGTTCCGTGGAGGAGAGTCGAGATCTCCAAAAGAGGCGACAAGCGAAAACGAGGATGGCCGGGTCCTGGCGCCTTGGTTTGATCGACCCATTTGTCCCACGGGGTGATTCAAAACGCGAAGTACGAAGATTTCGTGTTGACACTACGAAGGCTTCGTATATTCTCGATCCCGTATGAAAGAACGCCATTCTGTGAAACCCACGAAAGCAGAGTTGGAAATCCTGCAGGCGCTGTGGAAGTTGGGGCCGGCCACGGTTCGCCAGGTCCATGAAGAGATCGGAAAGAAGACTGGTTACACCACGATTCTCAAGCTGATGCAGATCTTAAATGAGAAAGGCTTGGTGGCGCGGGAGGAGTCCAGCCGCGCCCATGTTTACAAGCCGTGTGTGTCGGAGAAGAGCACCATGGGTGAGTTTATGCGGGAACTTGTGTCGCGGGTGTTCGACGGATCGCCAGCGCGACTGGTGATGCAGGCGCTTGGCGCGGGTAAGACGTCACGGGAGGAGCTGGCAAAGATTCGCGATTTGATCGACGAACTGGAGAGGAAGCAAAAATGAACGCGATTCGCTATGTCCTGCAGTTTCCGTGGGTTGAGCCGCTGGGGTGGACGCTCATCCATTTTTTGTGGCAGGGAGCGCTGATCGGGCTGGGGGCCCGGGTGGGATTGCGGATGGCGCACCGGATGGCGCCGAATGGGCGCTATCTGATCGCGTGCGGCGCGATGCTGGCCTGTGTAGCTGCGATGGTTTTTACTTTTGTGGCGCTGGCCAGGCCCTTCCAAACGATGACGCCAAAGCCGCGGGTGCTGACGAATGCGGCGGTGTCGATGCCGACGGTGACGGATTCTTCGGTCGCGGCTTCGGGTCGGAATGAAGGAGGAGGTCAACGCGCAACGGGTGGAGCAGAAGCGGCCCAGTCGCGGGATTTAAAGGCAGGCGCAAGGGAAGGAGCGCGTTTGTGGGCGCCAGCGGTGACGGTGGGGAACGAAGTGGTGCGGTGGGCTGTGCCTGTGTGGCTGGCCGGAATGGTCTTTCTTGGTCTGCGGCTATGCTTTGCGTGGGGGCGGGTGCAGATTTGGAGGTTTCAATCGGCGCCGCTCCTGGACGGGGTGGTGACGGCTGCTTTTGATCGGCTGGTGCGCAGGTTGAGGATCGGGCAGCGGGTGCGGGTGCTGCTCAGCGATGCGGCGCCGAGTCCGCTGACGCTGGGCTGGATTGCGCCTGCGATTCTGTTGCCGGCGTGGGTAATCACGGGGCTGGCGCCCGGGGAAATCGAGGCGATTCTGGCGCATGAGTTGGCGCATATCCGGCGGCACGATTATCTGGTCAATTTGTTGCAATCGGTCGTGGAGATCGTGCTCTTCTATCATCCGGTGGTGTGGTGGATCAGCAGGCAGATCCGCGATGTCCGGGAGGAGTGCTGCGACGAGATCGCGGCGCGAGCGTGCGACGATCCGCTGCGGATGGCGAAGGCACTCAGCGCGCTGGCTGGACTGCGGCTGCCGCCGCGTCCGGCGCTCGCGGCGCGGGATGGCTCGTTGCTGGCGCGCGTGTCGCGGCTTCTGGGGCGGGCTCAACCGGAACCTGTGATGATCAGCAGGAACGCGGCGTGGACTCTCACGCTGGCTTGCGCCATCGTCATAGCGATGGGCATTTTCCATTCGGCAAGTCTCATGGCGGGGGGCACGGATGAGCCTGCCAACGTCAAGACGGCTGCGCGAGGGGTTGTGATCGATGAAAAGGGGGCGCCGGTGGCGCAGGCGCGGGTGTTGCTTTATCATACGGCGAACTACTGGGGGCTGGGAAACGAGATCGTGGAGGAGGTCCGCAGTGACGTTGCGGGGCGCTTTGCCTTCACCAAGGCGATGCCGTTCGCGACGCCAAAGGGGACCCTCGATACGGACCATTATACCCTCTATGTTTTGCATGAAGGGAAGGCCCTGGCATGGGCGCAGATTATCGGCTATGGGCCGGAGCAGCGGGAATATAAACTCACTCTGACCAAGCCCGTAAGTCAGAGCTATGAGGTAGTGGACAAGGAAGGCAAGCCGGTCGCGGGAGCTACGGTCTGGCTGCGCTATGCCGACAGGCAGGAGAACCGGCAGCCTGTATTCCACGAATCATTTCTATTGCCTACGGATATAGGCATTGAACGGGCGGTAACGGACGCGAACGGCAGGGCGACGCTGGCGGATCTTCCGGATACCAACCGCAGCGTGGCGGCTTCCAAGCCCGGATTTGAAGACAGTCTCTCCTGCACTACGCCGCGTGACGGGGCGCCGCGCTTTACCTTGCAACCCGCGGCCAGCCTGGAGGGCCGTGTCCTTGATCCGCTGGGGGCGCCCGTGGCGGGAGCGAAGGTCTGGCTCTATCCAAAGTTCAAGTGGCATCAGTTCTTCCTCGCGCGCACGGATGCGAATGGCTTCTACCGGGTCGGAAAAATCTGGAGCAATGGGAAGGAGCCTGATTGGGGCAGTTACGATGTGGGCGTCGAACATCCGCGCTTTGCGGTCGAGAAACGCGAGGTGACTTTCACCTCGGGGCAGACGATCACTGGATTTGACTTCACCGCGACGGCGGGCACGGAGATCGTGGGGAAACTGCTCGATCCGGAGACGCAAAAACCTGTGCCGGGCGCGCGAATGCGCGTGGATTCGAAGTGCGGTCGGCAGACGGTCTCGACCGGTGCGCGCGGCGAGTTTCACGCCCGCGTGATTCCGGGGGACTTGAATGTGATCTTTCTTGATCCACCCTTGGGGTCCTATGTGGTCGGCCTCGATGATTTTACGAAGATGCACGCCTTTGGGGCGGAGTTTCCGCTGACCGTCTTTGCGCCCAGCGGCCTTGGCAACCTGGGCGTGGTGCGTGGCGAGGCAGTCGATGCGGAAGGCAAGCCTGTGACTCGGACAAGGATCAACATCGCGATTCCGGGGGATATGATCGGGCGCAGCGGCTGGAGAGGCAATGCGTGGGCGAGTTACTCCCGCGGTGATGACGGCAGTTTTGAAATTGAAGGCGTGCCGATCGGAGTGCACTATTCTCTCTGCGTGGAAAGCTATGATGGAAAGCTCGTCGGGCTCGTCTCGGGCAAGACGAAGGAGGGAAGAACCGAATTGAATGCTCCTTTAACTCTGCGGGCCACGACTTCCGCGGAAGTTCTCGTGACGGGGCTCGATCAGCGGCCCCAAAGAAATCTCGCCGTTGAGGTCGCGGCGGTGGTCGAAGGTCAGTTAGTGCGCCGGAGGAATCTCAAGACCGATGCGGGTGGCGTGTTGAAAGTTTCCGGAGTCATCCCCGGACTCCAGTACCAGATCACGAAGGATGATTCGCGTCACGCTTCGGCGGTGACGGAACTGGCAACGAAAGGCGCGAGCGGAGCCGAGCGCCGGTCGGTGACGATCGCCGATCAATACCTGGTGCGGCTCGAAGGGCGCGGAGGGGAGCCGCTCAAGATCGCGAGCTTCAAGGAGTTCTTCGTTTGGATTCAGGATGCAGGCAAACCCATTCGATGGACAAACGGCTCTCTCAAAATCTTAGGACGGCAAGGCGCCGATGTAATTGTGCCGCGGGAGACGCTGGCGCTGGGGAAGCCTGGATACAAGATCGAGTTCCTCATTCAAACGGAGGGCGGCGGCGCGGTGAAAGCCGAAGGCATTCTACCGGATCATGACGGTCTTATCGTGGCCAAGGCGACCGAGGCTGTGCCCTCGAACGAGACTCAGCCTGATCCTTCCATCGCCGGGGCGCCAGCCGACGGATTAGCGGGCCGCGTAGTCAACGCCGACGGACGGCCAATCGCCGGGGCCACGATCACCTTCAGCGGCGCCTTTCAATTTAAGGCATCCACGGAGCAACCGGTTTTCACCGCCGACGCCGAGGGAGTCTTTAGAATCCCGGGTGTCGCCAGGAAATCATATGTATACGCGACGGTCTTTCGTGAGGGATACGCGCCGGTCTTTCTTACGGACATCCCAGTGGGGAAGGGATTCAAAGTCACCTTGCGGAACTCCACGCGCCTTCGTGGAATCATCAACGGGGATAAGGTAGGTAAAGTCGCGCTGCTCTTCGAAAAGAACCAGAGGACAACGCGCGAGGGGATGGATTATGAAGTGCGCGACCTGCAATTTCGCGCACAAACCGACGCGAATGGCGGCTACGATTTTCCGATGGCCCCGGGGCACTATCGCTTCATGGCCACGAGTGAGGACGGGCGTTTCGCGCGGGGCGAGGCCGACGTTGTGGAAGGCAAGACCATCGAGTTGCCAGCAGCGTTGAAGCAGGGCTGCGGCGTGACGTTTGAATTGGTGGATTGGCAGACGGGGCAGCCCGTGCCCGGCATCGAGATCTGCATCACGGAGCAGTTGGCGGACGCGGCCTATGGCCCACGCAAGGGAAGCACGCGGACGAGCGACGCGCACGGCATGGCGCGGTGGGAAAATCTGATGCCGGGGGAGACCGTGTTTCAGTCGTTCCGCTTGGGTTATAGTCTGCCTGGGCAGGAACAGCACTCCTACGCCCGCTGGTGGCGCGAGGATAAACCGGGGGAATGGAGCCGCCGCGCCAACCGAATGCCGATGCGCCGGGACGGAGTCGATGAGATCCACGTGAATGTCGTCGATGGATTGCCGGCCATCCGCATCCTGATGGAAAAAGGAGTGCGAATCTCCGGAACGGTGACTGGGCCGGACGGCGCGCCAATGAAAGGCGCGAGCGTTGGAGTGGCGCCTAGCGATGGCCGTGGCGGGACGTTGACGGGCGACATGCGCTTTACCGCCCGGACGGATGATCGCGGCGAGTTTTCGGGATACATTCCCGCGGGCAACGGCGTCATTTACCATCTCTGCGCTTATTACTGGCCGCCCAGTCAGGGGGCGGCTGTGGCGACGGCGATTAGTGAGCCCTTCGGGTCGCAGCCGGGGGAGGATCTGAAATTCAGGCTTCGCATGGCCAAAGGGGGATGGATTAAGGGACGTGTGCTCGATGCTCGTGGACAGGGCGCGGCGGGGGTTAAAGTTTCATCGACAGCGTCCGATGGATTGGACATTTCGTACGCGGACCGCATCGTGACGACGGACAAGGACGGGAGCTACCGAATTGGTCCATTGCGGCCGGGCGTTTACGCCGTCAAGGTGGGCAGAGGCGAGGGATCTCCGATCAGGGACATCGAGGGCGTGTCGCCGGTGCGGGCGGAGGTGGCCGACGGGGAGGAGAAGAGCGTGGGACCCCTGGCGCTTCCAGCGGAGATTGTGGAAGCCAGGTGAATGGAAAATGGAAGATGGAAGATGCGGAGCGAGGATTGGCAAGGGCGCCGTCCAGACGATACAAAGTCTATTGATGAAATTCATATTCCCCGCAGCCATTGTCTTTTGCTGGTTTGGATGTCTTGTTTTTGGCCAGGAGACATCGGTGGATGCGGCGCCTTTGGCGAAGGCGGAGTTCATTGTGGCTCCCGAGGTATTTATCCGGCACACTGCGGAGCGCACATTTATCGGGCCCGGCACGTTTTTGCTAGAGAATGGCGATATCCTCATGGCGGCGCCTTGGGGAAGGCCGCCGACGAATTTTGACGAAATCGCGGCGAAGTATCCCGTGCCGATGCTTTATCGCAGCCGCGATGGGGGGCGCGTCTGGAAGGAGGACGGACGCATGAAAATGGACTGGAACCTCCGGGGGCTGATCAGCGACGGGGGCGCTTCATTCCTGAGGTTGAGAGACGGGCGGCTGGCGGTGGTGTTTAATCGGAATGTGGCGGGGTTGCACGGCGGGGGCACGCCGGCGATGGCGTTCTCCGATAACGACGGGCAGACGTGGACCGCGGCGAAGTTGCTCATCGAACAGGACGACGCCCTCTATGTGATGAATGATCGGCTGATTCAGCTTCGATCGGGACGGCTGTTGCTGCCGGTGGCTCGGAAGGTGGGCAAGTCGGAGGGGGATCGCGACGAGGGGTTGGCGATGCTGAGTGACGATGCCGGGGCGACGTGGCGGCTCTCGGCGGGAAGCGCGCGCATCGAGGTCCCGCGTGGGATGGCGGAGCCTTGCGCGGCGGAACTCAAGGATGGGCGCGTGCTAATGCTTGGCCGCACGGGACTGGGATCGCATCATGCAGCGATCTCGGCGGACGGAGGGGAAACGTGGTCGAAGCCGGAACCGACGACGCTGATCGCGGCGTGCTCTCCGCTGACGCTCAAGACGCTGCCGGACGGACGGCTCATCGTCTTCTATGACCATGCGAAGCCGCTGCAGGCAGGAGCGTTTTTTCCGAGGACGCCGCTGTGTTATGCCGTTTCGGGCGATGGCGGCAAAACGTGGGGAGAGCCAGTGGTGGTGGATGATGAGGGCGCGGGGAAGAATGATCGCCAAAATATCTATCCGACGGTGTGCTTCACGAAGGAGGGGATGGTGGTGCTTTGGTCCACGCACGAGGCTGATCCCAAGGGAGGCTGGCAATCGGATCTCAAGATTGGAGGAGGGAAGCGGGCGATCGTGGCCTATCCGAGGTAGGAAGGGGAGAAATGGAAGATGGAAGATGGAAAAATGGGCGTGGCGGCGCGTCAATTTTTGCGTTGCATTACGAATGTAGTGGACAGCGCACTACATGCGTAGTATGGATTCCGGAATGAAAGAAATTCCGCGTATTTCGGAGGCTGAATGGGAGATACTAAGTGTGCTGTGGAAGAAGGCGCCGTTGACCGCTGCGGAGGTCTTTGCGGCGGTCCGAGGAAAGGCGTGGAAGCTCAATACGGTGCGGACGTTTCTTGCGCGGCTGGAGAAGAAGGGGGCGGTGCGGACGCAGGATCGCAAGGAGGAGGCCAGGGTGTATTTGCCCGTGGCCAGCAGGGAGGCTTGCGTGCGGCGGGAGAGCGAATCGTTTTTGGCGCGCGTCTTCGAGGGCGGCGCCGCGGCGCTTCTTTTGCATTTTACGAAGAGCACGCGCTTGAGCGCGGGGGACCTGGCGGAGTTGGAAGCGATCCTGGCGCGAAAACGAAAGGAGAAGAAGAGCTGAGATGAATGCTTCTCCTGACTTCTCGCTGACGCTGGTGTCCGTCTTTCAAGCGGTTCTGGCGGCTTCCTGGCAGGGTTCGGTGGCGATCGTTCTTGTGCTGCTGGTGCGCGGCGCCCTGGGTTTGCGGACGCCGGCGCGGTGGCGCTATTTGCTGTGGAGTGTGGTGCTTGTCCGGCTGCTCGTGCCGGCCTTGGCGCTTCCGCGAAATCCTGCCAGCATCGAGAATATCCCCGCTGTGGCGCATCCGTTTCAGCATATGCCCATGGCGGTGACGGGTGCGGCGGCGCCGGAGGACGCCGCTTCCGCCCCTCTGTGGAACGGGGATTTGATGTCGCATGGTTTGCATCAAAGCGGTTCCGAGACGATGGCGGTGACTCGTCAAGACGGAAAGCCATGGTCGAAGTGGATGTGGGCGGCGCTGATATGGATGGGGCCCGTGTTGGCTCTCAGCGGTTGGTTTGCGGTGTGCGCGGTGCGACTTCGCGGGCGCTTGCGCGAGGAAACGTTTCCCGTGGATGAAGCCATCCGGGCGATCTGGGGCGTCGCGTGCCGGCGCTGGTTGCGGCGGGCGGCGCCGCGCATTCTGGCGGCGGATTGGGTGGCTTCGCCTGCATTGGTGGGAGTGTGGCGACCGACGCTGCTCATTCCGCGGGGAACGCTGGCGTCGTACTCGTCCGAGGATTGGGAGCATGTGTTCGCCCATGAGATTGCTCACCTTCGGCGCCGGGATCACTGGAGCCAGATTCTTCTGATGCTGGCGCTGTGCGCGCACTGGTTCAATCCTCTGGTGTGGGCGGGTTTGCGGCGCCTTCGAGCTGATCGGGAACTGGCCGCGGACGAATGGGCCTTGCAGCGCCTGGAGGGCGACCGGGCGCTTGCCTATGGAGAGACGTTGTTCAAGACGCTGGCGGATCGTCCGGGAGGGTTCTTTCATCCTGGCGTGGTCGGCATCAGCGAGGACGGCGCCCAGATGAAGGAGCGCCTTCGGCGCATCACGGCGTTCCTGCCGCGCCGTATTTACGGTTCCCTTGCGGGCCTTGCGGCGGTGCTGGCGCTGAGCGCTGTCCTGCTGGGGCAAAGCTCATCCAGGACCGTCGAATCGCCGGCCAAGCCGGAGAAGAAGCCGGAGGATGAGCCCTTCAAGCTGACCCTCCAGCCGCCGCCCGTCATTGCGCGGAACGTTCCCGAGGAAATCCTCGCGGCCGCTCGCGAGGGCGATTCGAACCAGGTGGCTTTTCTGCTGCGGTTGCCTGATTCGGCGGGGCAAGGGGGCGGCGTGTGGGGCGCCTTGCAAAAGCTCGATGATCTTATTCGCAGCCATGAGCTGCCCGCTTTTACGCTGCTCTTGGATGAAATCCAAAAAGTCCCGATGGGCAGGCATTGGGTTGTGAGCGACGAACTTCTCTCCTCGTTGGTCAAGGAAGGGCGCAGGGATTTTCTGAATGCGTTGCTCGCGCGACGTCTCGATCTCAACCGGCTGAGCGCACAGGTGAAGGTTGCGGAACCTTCGACCGCCGAATGGATCACACGCCGGGTCGCGGAGGTCGGCAGGCAGCGCGCTGATATTGACGCACTCGGGAAGGCGGCCAGCGACGGTGATGTGGCCGCGATGCGCGGATTGCTGGAAGCTGGAGCGGATGTGAATGGCGTGGGCGGGGATGATAATACGCCATTGATCCGCGCGGTAACCAAAGACCGACTGGAGGCCGCGCAATTTCTGCTCGATCACGGCGCGCAGGTGAACAAGCCGCGGTTGCCCGGCTGGGATTATACTCCGCTCTGCCTGGTCCGCTCCGTGCCCATGGCGGAACTGCTCAAGCGCGCGGGGGCAAACGTGCATGCGAAGCTCTACAGCGGGAGGGTGAGCATCCTGACCTACATCGCGGCGCATGACACGGCGGAGGTCGTGGCGTGGTTTCTCAAGCAAGGCCTTGATCCCAAAATGATCGGAGACAACGGTGATACGCTGCTCTTCTACTTGAAGGATGGGCGCACGGCGGAGCTATTATTGAATGCGGGGGCGGATCCCAATGCGACCGACAAATTTGGAATCAGCGCGATTAGCACCGCGAGGAGCGGGGAGGTGGCGCAAGCGTTGATCGACCATGGCGCGAAGGTGAACGGTCTGCCCAACCCGCTGCTGCTGAGCATGATTTACCATGGCGCCCCGGCGAGCGCCATGGAAGCCGCGATCAAGGCTGGGGCGGATCGGGATCCTGCCACGCTGCATAACGCACTCTGGCACGTTGAGCGTCTGCGCGAGAAGTCCAATCCGGAAAATGAGAAAGTGAGGGCGCTCCTGATGACGCTCGGCGCGAAACCGCTTACCGGAGGCGACGCCGTGCGGGATATCCTCTGCCGGGTGAATGTATTCACGGCGGACGGGCCGGGGATGGGTGGCCGCGTGGGCACGGTTTATTATGACGTCCGCAACGCGGGGTGGAGCA
>Ga0302319_10008548_pt1 | contig 19888 bp, 17 predicted proteins | sample Bog_T0_2_FD_203319 | JGI IMG/M metagenome (GOLD analysis project Ga0302319, IMG submission 203319) | Peat permafrost microbial communities from Stordalen Mire near Abisko, Sweden - Bog_T0_2 | ecosystem: Environmental > Terrestrial > Soil > Wetlands > Peat | place: Sweden: Abisko, Stordalen Mire... | reverse complement strand
AGAGCACCTGGCCGAATTCCCCGATCAGGCTGTCCTGCGTCTGGCTCCAGTTCAGCCAGGAGACGACCGCAAAATAAACCGCTCCCCCGCAAAGCCACACCGGCTTGAGCGACTGAGTGGTGCCCGCCGCCACTATCAAGGCGATAAGCGCGATGATTGAGATATACTGAAAATGGTCCGCCACCAGCGTCAGCCGCATGTAGGACATCGTCAAAAGGCCCAGCGCCGGCAGCATCGCAAGGAAGTAAGTCCCCATCGCCACCAGGATTGCCCGCGCCCATTTCTCCGTGCGGCGGATGAGGCACCAGGCGAACAGCCCCGCGATGATCACGCCGGGGATCGCCTGCTTCCAATACGGAATCGCCTCCGGCGCGCCGTGGTCCCAATGAGGGCTGGGAAGCGTTACATACTCCCAGAATGCCCGATGCCATTGCGGGTAAATCTCGATGATATTGAAAGGCCACAGGGCGCTATAAAGATAGAACCCCGCCGCGAAGCAGGCGCTGATGGAACGCTGCAACAGGTTGCCGATGGGGATCTGCTCGCCGGCAATCGCGCGGCCGTACTGAAAGTACACCGTCAGCAGGCCGAGCAAAAACGCCGCCAGCAAAAATGGGATTACCCGGATGACCTGGAACCCGTAAAACGTGCTCCAGAACTTCGCTTTCCTTAACTCGCGCCAGATAAGATAGGCAGCCACTCCACCCACGCCAGCCACGGCGACGCCGATCGCGACATTGATCCCCGTCGACCCGACAAATCCCGCGAGCACCTTCACTAAAACCGCCGTTGGTCCCAACGCGATCCCGCTCAGGACACTCCCCCACGCCAAGGTGCCGCGCTCGACCGGATTCTCCTCGATATCGTAGCTCTTGCGCTGCGGCTCGATCTGGCTGCGCCGCCACCAGGCCAGCAGCAACAAAATGAACGGCAGCATTACCACCGCCGTCTTCGCCACCAGGGAGAGCGCAAAGAAGGCCACCGCCCATGCGTAAATCTTCAACTGCCCTTTCTCCTCGAAGCGCAGGTAATAAAGGATCGAGAGCAGAAAAAATATCTGCGAGAGCGTGTTCTTGCGCTCGGAGATCCACGCCACCGATTCCACACATACCGGGTGCACCGCAAAGATCGCCGCCGCCAGCCAGGCCCCGGGGATGCGCAGCTTTTTCAGCACCCGCCATGTCAGCAGCACCGATGCCGCGTGAAACAGCACGTTCATCATATGATAGCCGTTAAAGGCGCCGCCCCAGACATCGTTGGGGGCGGCGTAGTGCTGGAGGTACTCGATGTTCCAGATACTGAACGGCGCGAAGTATTGGGCCAGCTCACCCAGGTGGTACTCGATCCACAGCGTCGTCGAGGTCAGCGGGAAATAATCCGCCGTCTCCGGCTTGAGCCACAGCGTCCACCAGCCGTCCGGGCTGTGCACCTGCGGATTCGAGGTGAGCAACTGATCGTCGTCCCAGATGAAACCGGCGTTGAACGCCGGGATGTACACTACCAGGACCAGGAGAATCAGAAGTGCTCCGAGGAGGAAGTTCGCTACCACCTCCTCGTCGCGACGGCGCGCGGGTGATACTGCTGAGGCGGGTTTTCGGGTGATTTTACGTGCCATCGGGTGGGAAGGGGGGGTGGTGGACTTGGAAATCTAATCAGTGGAACCCGGTTTTCTATTTGTAATTTGCGAAGCCATCAAGAAATCATCCATTCCATATGAGAAGTATGACCGGCTACGGCCGCGGTCAAAGCACGTTTGACGGAGCCAAGTTCTCCGTGGAACTCAATTCCGTCAACCGCAAGCAAAGCGACGTCACCGTCTCGCTGCCCCGGGAGTTCAACGAACTCGAGCCCCGCGTTCGCGACCTTATCAACTCCCGCATCTCCCGGGGGCGCCTCAATGTCGTGGTCACCTTCCAGAGCAGCGCCTCGACCGTTCCCAGGCTCGCCATCGATTCCGCGCTGGCCGCCGCTTACTACCGCGCCATGGTCGATCTCCGCGACCAGCTCGGCGCCGCGGGGGAGATCACCATCGAGACCGTCCTCCGCTCCCCCGGCGTCCTTCGCGTCCCGGAGGATTCCATCGCCGTCGACAACGCCTGGCCGCATCTCGATGCCGCGCTCGGCTCCGCATTGGACGATCTCATCCGCATGCGCGAAAGCGAGGGCAAGCACCTGGCCAAGGACATGATCAAGCGTCTCAAGCTCGTCCGCCAGGCCCTTCGCAAAATCCGCCAGCTCCATCCCGCGGTCTGCAAGAAGTACCGCCAGACCCTTCAAGAGCGCATCGCCCGCGCCGGCCTCGACCTGCCCGTCGACGACGAGCGCCTGGTCCGCGAAGTGATCCTCTTCGCCGATAAATCCGACATCTCCGAGGAGCTGATCCGCCTCGACAGCCACCTTGCGCAATTCGCCCATACCCTGCGCAAGGTCGAGCCCGTGGGCCGCACCCTCGACTTCATCACGCAGGAGATTTATCGTGAGTTCAACACCCTGGGCGCAAAGGCTAACGACGCCGAGATCTCGCAGTTCGTCGTCACCTGCAAAGCCGAGATGGAAAAAATCCGCGAGCAAATCCAGAATATTGAATAGGACCATGCTCCCTATCCCCCGCCGCGGCATCCTCTTCGTCGTCTCCGCCCCATCCGGAGCGGGCAAGACGACGCTCTGCAACGCGCTGCGCCAGACGCGCGATTTCATTTACTCCGTCTCCTGCACGACCCGCACGCCGCGGCCCGGCGAGATCGAAGGCGAGGACTATTATTTCCTGACAAAAGAGGACTTCGCCCGCCGCGTCGAGGCCGGCGAGTTCCTCGAGCACGCCACCGTTCACGGGCACCAATATGGAACGCTGCGCTCGACCGTGCTCAACCATCTCAGTCAAGGAGTGGACGTGCTGCTCGACATCGACATCCAGGGCGCCGCGTCCATTCGCGCGTGCCCCGATTCCCGGATCATCGATGCTCTCGCCGATGTTTTCCTCATGCCGCGCAGCCTCGATGAGTTGCGGCACCGCCTCGTCAAGCGCGCCACCGAGACCGCCGACCAGGTCGAAATCCGCCTTCGCAACGCCGCAGGCGAAATGAAAAACTGGCGTCTTTACCGGTACGTGATCATCAGCGGCTCGGTGCAGGAGGACCTCGAAAAATTCTCCGCCATCATGCGCGCCGAGCGCTACCTGAGCCGGCGCATCCTGCTCGACCTATGAGTGAATCACGGACCATCGTCGTCGGCGTCACCGGCTCCATCGCCGCGTACAAGGCCGCCGATCTCGTTAGCAAGCTGGTCAAGCGCGGCCACGAGGTTCACGTCGCCATGACCGCCGCGGCCAGGGAGTTCATCACCCCGCTCACTCTTCAAACGCTCTCGCGCAATCCCGTGCTCGGCAGCGTCTTTGACTCGAAAGAAGGCTGGCGTCCCAGCCACATCGATCTCGCCGACCGCGCCCATCTGCTGCTCATCGCTCCCGCCACCGCCAATACCATCGCCGCCCTCGCGCACGGTCTGGCAGGCGACGCGATCACCGAGATCGCACTGGCCACCGAGGCGCCCGTGCTCATCGCTCCCGCCATGAACGGCAAGATGTGGAAACACGCTGCCACACAGGCCAATGCCGCTCTCCTGCAATCGCGCGGCGTCCATTTCATCGGCCCCGAGGCCGGCCTGCTCGCCTGCGGTTACGAAGGCCTCGGCCGTCTCTGGAACGTCGACGAGATCATCGAGCGCGCCGAGCAACTGCTGCGCTCGATATAACCACGGATTTGATGCTTCCTTCCAGAAGCACCCTTTGGGTCCGCCTGCGGCGGGATCGTCTCGCTCCGCTCGGCTCACGGATAATCACGGATGGAGATTCTGGATATCCGTGCCGATCCGTGAAATCCGTGGTTTAATTTCCGGATGAAATTCCTGGTCACCGCCGGCCCGACGCGCGAGCCGATCGATCCCGTCCGTTTCATCAGCAATCGATCCTCCGGCAAGATGGGCTACGCTCTCGCCGCCGCGGCGCTCGAAGCTGGGCACGAAGTCGCTCTCGTCAGCGGCCCGGTCTGCATCGCGCCGCCGCAAGGCGCCGATTTCTTCCGCGTGACCACTGCGGACGAAATGGCCGATGCCGTCCAAACCCGCATCAATACAGGCTGCGACGTGTTCGTCATGTGCGCAGCCGTGGCCGATTTCAAACCGCGGGAGGTCCGCGCGCACAAGATCAAGAAGCACGAGGGCCTCGCTCGCATCGAGCTCGTGCCGACGCGCGACATCCTCGCATCCGTCGCGCTGCCGCGCGATCGCCGCGTGATTATTGTCGGTTTCGCCGCGGAGTCCGACGCGCTCGCGGAAAACGCGCAAAAAAAATTGCTCGAGAAGCGTTGCGACTTCATCTGCGCAAACGATATTACCCGCATGGATACAGGGTTTGATGCGGACGAGAACGAAATGACACTTTACTTTCGCGACGGCTCGCAACGTCATTTGCAACGCGATTCGAAGCTCGAAATTGCGCGCATCATAGTTAAAATTTGTATAGAAATTGCAGAAAAGCGTTGACCAATCGCGTTATGTTTATTAGTGACGCTCACATCGATCACATGCTGATCCACAATTTCTTATCCTCCGCCGCTGCGGATGAAAGGGGGGATTTTTAATGCCCGTAAAAAAAGCCGCTAAAAAAGCAGCCAAGAAAGCACCGGTCAAAAAGCTCGCCGCTAAGAAGCCGGCCGCCAAGAAGCCAGTTGCCAAGAAGGCTCCTGCGAAGAAGGCCGCTGCCAAGAAAAAGTAAGCGGAATACCGCTTCCGGTTCGGTGATGTTTGCCGTACCGGCCCGAATAGTTTCGGAAATGGGAGGAGAATTCATTTTCTCCTCCCATTTTTTTTGGTTTGTTACGTCATTACATGGAACCTCTCGATCTCGCCATTGCCGCCGCGCGTGCCGCCGGCTCGCTTATCCGCTCCCACTTCGGCACCGCGCTTAACGTCAATGCGCTTGAAGCCCACGACATCAAGCTCGAGCTCGACGTGCAATCCCAGGCGCTCATTACCGGCATGATCCTCGATCAGTTCCCGGATCACGCCATCTACGGCGAGGAAGGGCTCGCCGGCAACCAATCCAGCCCGTTCCATTGGATCATCGATCCCATCGACGGCACCGTGAACTTCTTTTACGGCATCCCGCACTTCTGCATCTCGATCGCGCTGCGCGAAAATTCCGACATCCTCCTAGGTGTCATTTACGATCCCATCCGCGACGAGCTGTGGCAGGTCCGCAAAGGCGGGCCGCCGCTCCTCAACGGCAAGCCGATCGCCGTCAGCACCCGCACTACGATTGCGGAAGCCATCCTCTCCGTCGGCTTCTCGAAGACCAAAACCACCATCGACTCCGGGCTGCCGCTCTTTCAGGACCTCGTTTATCGCGCGCGCAAGTGCCGCCTCATGGGCAGTGCCGCTCTCGACATGGCCTACGTCGCCTCCGGACGTCTCGACGCTTATATCGAGCAATCCGTGAGCCTGTGGGACATCGCCGCCGGCATTCTTCTGGTGGAATCCGCCGGCGGCTCCGTGAAACTCGAAACCCGTCCCGACCATCCCGACAAATTCTCCGTCGTCGCCACCAATGGTCTCCTGCCTCTATAAGAAAAGGAATCCATGAACCTGCTCGGCATCGGCTATGACGTTCACCGCCTCGTCCGCGGACGCAAACTCATCCTCGGCGGCGTCGATATCCCGCACGATACCGGCCTCGACGGCCACTCGGATGCCGACGCGCTCTGCCACGCCATCGCCGATGCCGCGCTCGGCGCCATTGGCGAACGCGATATCGGTTTCCATTTCCCGAATTCGGACGAATCGTTGCGCGGGATGAGCAGTCTCGAAATCCTCCGCCGCGTTTCGATTATCCTGGCCGGCGAACACGCCCGCGTCCTCAACGTCGATTCCACGATCATCGCCGAGGCTCCAAAGATGGCGCCGCACATCGCCGCGATGCGCGAGAACATCGCCGCCGCGCTCGGCCTGCCCGTGCGGCGCGTCGGCGTGAAGGCCACCACCAACGAGACCCTCGGCTTCGCGGGCCGGGGCGAAGGCATTGCCGCGGTCGCGATAACCAATGTCGAGCAAACCGAGGAGCCGCTCTAACCCGTGCCCATCCGCTTCTTCAACACTTACTCCCGCGAGATCGAGGACTTCAGGGCCATCGCGCCGCCGGCGGTGAAAATGTACACGTGCGGCCCCACAGTTTATAATCATGCCCATATCGGCAACTTTCGGGCTTACGTCTTCGAGGACTTGCTTCAGCGCCATCTCGAGGCGAGCGGCTTCCAGGTCCATCGCGTGATGAATCTCACCGATGTCGATGACAAGACGATCCGCAACAGCCGCGCCGCCGGGCAACCGCTCGATCAATTCACCCGCCAGTTCAAAGAGGCGTTCTTCGAGGACCTCCGCACGCTTCGCATCGAGCCCGCCGCCGAATTTCCCGCCGCCACGGAGCCGCGCTTCATCGAGCGAATGATCGGGATGATCCGCGAGCTCGAGAACCAAGGCATCGGCTACCAGGCCGACGACGCGTCGGTTTACTTCCGCCTCAGCCGCTTTCCGGAGTATGGCCGGCTTGCCCACCTCAACCTCGACGAGTTGCGCCCGACCGGACGCATCAGCAATGACGAGTACGAAAAGGAAAGCGTTGGCGATTTCGCCCTCTGGAAGGCATGGGACGAGGCAGACGGCGACGTCGGGTGGGATTCCCCCTGGGGCCGCGGCCGCCCCGGCTGGCACATCGAGTGCAGCGCAATGGCCACCGCCCTTCTTGGTCCGGAGATCGACATCCATTGCGGCGGCGTCGACAACATCTTCCCTCACCACGAGGCGGAGATTGCGCAGTCGGAATCGTGCACCGGCAAAAAATTCGTCCGCTACTGGCTCCATTGCGCGCACCTCATGGTGCAGGGCCAGAAGATGGCAAAATCCGCCGGCAATTTCTACACGCTGCGCGACCTCACGTCGCTGGGCTGGACCGGACGCGAACTCCGCTACGCCCTCATTTCCGTCAATTACCGGCTCCCGCTCAACTTCACCTTCGAGGGCCTTGCCGGCGCCCGCAGCGCTCTCGCCCGCATCGATGAATGGGGCGCGCGGCTCACCGCGCTTGCCGGTTCGGAGGATCGCGCTTCGTCCCACCCGCTTGCCGGCCAGGCCCGTTTCCAGGAGGCGCTCGACGATGACCTCAACATCTCCGGCGCCCTCGGCCATCTCTTCGACACTATCCGGGAATCCAACCGCCTGATGGATCAACACCAGTTTGCCGCCGCCGATGCGCGGGCACTGCTAAATGATTGGAGCAAGATCAACAAGATCCTAGCCTTCGATGCAGACGCTGCCGACATCCCCGCGGAAATCCAGGCCCTGCTCGATGCCCGCGCCCTCGCTCGCAAGGGCAAGGACTGGGCCGCGAGCGACCAATTGCGCGACCAGTTGGCCGCCCTCGGCTGGGAAGTCAAGGACACGAAGGAGGGGCAGCGGGTTACGCCACGCGCTTCTTGAACCTCACAGAAAAATTCAAAATTCCTCCTCCTCATGTTTTCTCCTGAATCCCTCCTCGATCTCGATCACACCGATCATCGAAAGCTCTTCGAGAATGTCGCCAACGCCTGGGACCCTCTCAAGCAAATCGGCAGTTATCTCCAGTTCCGCCTCCAGCCCGCCATCCATGGCCGCCTCATCGGCAAGCCGTTCATCTCCGGCGCGGTCTTCATTGGCGCCGGCACCGTCATCGAGCACGGCGCGATGATCAAGGGCCCCGCGTGGATCGGGGAGAATTGCGAGATTCGCAACGGCTGCTACATCCGCGAGAACGTCATTGCGGGCAACGGCGTCGTGATGGGCAACTCGAGCGAGTTCAAAAACTGCATCATTTTCGACGAAGCCGAAATCCCGCACTTCAATTACGTGGGCGATTCGATCGTCGGCTTCAAGGGCCACCTGGCCGCCGGGGTCATCCTCTCGAACGTCCGCCTGGACCGCGGCGAGATCACCGTCGCGAACAACGGCGGCATCATCCCCACGGGCCTGCGAAAATTCGGCGCCATCATCGGCGACCGCGCGGAAATCGGCTGCAATTCCGTCCTCTCCCCGGGCTCGATCATTGGCCGCAACACGCTCATGTATCCCTGCACACAATGGCGCGGCGTGGCTCCGGAGAACAGCATCGTCAAGCACAAGCAACCGCTTGAAATCGTGCCGCGTCGCGACTGATTACCTGAACTTGAACCTACACTTGAACTTGAACCAGTCTGGTTCCTGACCTGCCTGTGGCGTCCACCCGCTCCGTTCTTCAACTCCTTCGTCCTCCGAATCTTTTCACCGTCCCCGGCGATCCTCTCTGCGGTGCGCTGCTCGCCAGCCACGGCGTATGGTCAAGGAGTATCCCGCCGGCGATTATCGTCAGTCTCGCCTGCTATTGTTTCGGACTTATCGCCAATGATTTGGCCGACTTCGATGAGGATCTCCGGGACCGCCCCTCCCGGCCCCTTCCCAGTGGCGCCGTCTCCCGCCGCACGGCCACCGTGCTCGCGGTTTTCTTCATTGTCGTCGCCCTTGCCGCGGCCGCGTTTGTCAATACCGCCCTCTTCATCCTCACGGTTCTGCTCCTCGCGGAAATCCTCTGGTACAATCTCGGCGCAAAAAAATCCGCGCTCATCGGTCCCGTCGCAATGGGCCTATGCCGCGGCCTCAGTGTCCTTGTCGGCGCCGTGGCCTTCGGCCCTCTTCATCTTTCATCCTTCAACCTTCATACTTCCCTCTTTGCTGCTGCCGTTATCGCATTCTACATCGCCGCCGTCACCGCACTGGCGCGCACGGAAACCCGCAATCCGCGCATCCCGCCGCTCATCGGCTCGCTCATTCGCGGGCTTCTTTTTATTCAGGCTGGCTTTTGCCTGCTGGCTGGCCGCTCGGGCTGGCTCGCGGCAGTTCTCCTGCTTGCCCTTTGGCCCGCCAGCCGCTTAGTTGCCTCCCGATTCTACGCCAGTTGATTTCTTCCCGTGGCCACCAAACTTCTCGTCGTCCAGGTTGCAGCGCTCGGCTGGGACCTTGTTAAAGACATCCCCGGCTTTCACGCCGCGGAGGCGTTCTTTCCCGCCGTGACCTGTACCGCGCAGGCCGGCTTCCGCACGGCGTCGCTGCCGCGCGAGCACGGCATGGTCGCAAACGGCGTACGGCTCGCCGATCTCCGCAAAATCCTTTTTTGGGAGCAATCTTCGGCCCTCGTCCATGGCGAGCGCATCTGGTCCCGCTACCGCGCCGCGGGCCGCAAGGTGGGCATGATGTTCTGGCAGCAAAGCCTGGGCGACGAGGAACTGGACCTCGTGCTTTCCCCCGCTCCCATCCACAAGCACTCCGGCGGCATGATCCAGGATTGCTACGCGAAACCGGAAGGCCTTTCCGAGCGCCTGAGCAAGGTATTGCGCCGCCCGTTCAATCTCATGCATTACTGGGGCCCGCTCGCTTCGCGCAAATCCAGCGCATGGATCACCGACGCCACCTGCGCCCTCCTGCGCGATGAGCAATTCGCCCCCGATCTCCTCTTCAGCTATATTCCCCATCTCGATTACGACCTCCAGCGCCACGGCCCGGACAGTCGGCGCGCGCGCAAATCCGTTGATTTCACGCTCGAGTGCATCGCCCGCATCAAGAGCGAGGCAGAGGCTCGCGGATACCATTGGCTTTTCTACGGCGATTACGCCATCCAGCCCGTCTCGAGCGCGGTCTTCCCGAATCAGCGCCTCCGCGAGGCCGGCCTGCTCGAGACGCGCTGGATCAGGAAGATGGTCTACGCCGATCACTTCGCCAGCCCCGCATTCGCGATGGTCGACCACCAGATCGCGCACGTTTACACCCGCGATGCGCGGGCCACGGCCGCGGCGCGCAGCGCGCTCGAGGGCCTCCCGGGCATCGAGCGCATCCTCGACCGCAAGGAGCAGGCGCTCCTCAGCCTCGATCATCCGCGCAGCGGCGATCTCCTGCTCATCGCCCAGGCCGGCCAATGGTTCGCCTACCCGTGGTGGACCAAAAAAGAACTCACTCCCGACTTCGCCAGCCACGTCGATATCCACACCAAACCCGGCTACGACCCGTGCGAACTCTTCTTCGGCTGGCCGCCGCCCTCGGTCAGCATGGACACCAGGCGCGTTCGCGGATCGCATGGGCGCCCCGGCGACAAAGTGGCGTGGAACAGTTCACTCAATTTCGCCGTCCCGCCCGAGTCGATGCTCGATATTGCGCGTTTCACGAAGGCCTGGCTCGATTCCCAATCCGGACCCCTATGAAGCACGCCCGCGTCGATCAGAACTTCGTCGTCCCGTTCGAGTTCCCGGTCATCTTCACCGACCACGTCTTCTCGCCGGACAACGCCGCGCTTCACAGCGCCCTCCTGCGGCTGAACGAAACCCGCCCCCCGCGAGCCGCGCTTTATATAGACTCGGGCGCAGAAGCCGCGACGCCGGGCCTCGCCGCCCGGGCCGCCGCATGGTGCCGAAAATGGCAGGTCGCCCTCGCCGCGCCTCCCTGCATAATTCCCGGCGGCGAGCCGGCCAAGAACGATTGGAACGCCACCCAGGAGATCGTCGCCGAGATGCTCCGGCTTCGCCTCGACCGGCATGCCTTCGTGATCATCGCCGGAGGCGGCGCGGTGCTCGATGCCGTCGGTTTCGCCGCCTCGCTGGTCCACCGCGGCCTGCGGGTCGTGCGCGTTCCCACCACGGCGCTGGCGCAGTGCGACGGCGGCGTCGGCGTCAAGACCGCCGTCAACTTTGCCGGCGGCAAGAATGCCATCGGCGCTTTCGCCCCGCCCTTCGCGGTGCTCAACGATTTCCATTTCCTGACCACCCTCGCGGATCGCGAGTGGCGCGGCGGCGTCGCCGAGGCATTCAAAGTCGCGATCATCCGCGAGCGCCCGTTCTTCGACTTTCTCTGCGAAAACACCGCCGCCTTCCGCGAACGCCGGCACGAGCCCATGCGCCGCCTCATCCAGCGTTGCGCGGAGTTGCACCTCGATCACATCCGCACCGGAGGCGACCCCTTCGAGATGGGGCGCGCGCGTCCGCTCGATTTCGGCCACTGGTCCGCGCACAAGCTGGAACTGCTCTCCGGCTTTCGCATCAGCCACGGCGATGCCGTTGCCGCCGGCGTCGCGCTGGATTCCGCCTACGCCGCGCTGCAAGGCTGGCTTCGCGACGAGGATTTCCTGCGCATCCATCGCGCCCTCGCGCAATGCGGCTTTCCCCTCTGGTATCCGGAAATGGACGACCCCACCTTGCTCGATGGCCTGCGGGAATTCCAGGAGCACCTGGGTGGCGAGCTTTGCGTCACTTTCCCGAGCGGCCTCGGCAACCGGCGGGAGGAGAGCGAGCTTTCAATTGAAACGATCCGCAAGTCCTTGCAGCGTCTTAAAGAACTTGCACCTGCACATTAGCTTTCACTTGCGCGCTCTGGAAGGAAAGATCACCTGTCTGATCCACCCTGCGGGCGATTGGGCGAGGTATAGCCAATAGCTATCGCAGACCTGTGCTTCATTGAGCACTCCGCACAGAGCGCATCCGTCAATAGCTTTCGGCTATGGGGCAATGGCGCAACAGGTATTGGCCCGATCAGCCGGCGTCCCCGATACTCATGCAGGTTCGGGACTACCCAGAGGAGTGCTCGAATTCATTTGGATAATGCCGATGGCGTTATCGCGGATTCGAGCACCATGAAAACTCAAAACTCTGAAAAACAAGAGCCTCAACCTGCACCGGTCGGGGATTCAAATCAAAACGCGGCTTGGGATAACGGAGATTTGAAAAAAAAGAACCACGATCCTCATGCACCCGGTCATGACACACCGAGCGACAAGGTGCTCCAAGCCTCAGAACTCAGTTATCGACGTTTATTCGAGGCGGCGCAAGACGGCATTCTGATTCTGGAAGCAGGCACAGGGCGGATCAGCGATGCGAATCCCTTCCTGATCGAGATGCTGGGTTATTCCCACAGCGAACTTGTCGGCACGCCCATCTGGGAACTGGGACCGTTCAAGGACATCTTATCCAATGTGATCAAGTTCAAACAATTGCAAAAGCAAGGGTACGTCCGGTACGAAAACCTGCCTTTGGAAACAAGAGATGGGCACAAGATTGCCGTGGAGTTTGTCAGCAATGTGTATCGGGCCGGCGACCGCGATGTGATTCAATGCAACATCCGGGACATTACGGAGCGGAATAATGCCGAGAAGGAGCGCTCACGGATAGCGGTAATCATCGAATATTCGAACAATGCAATCGTCAGCAAAACAATTGGAGGCCTCATCATCGGTTGGAACCGCGGAGCCGAACAACTGTATGGCTACGCGGCTGAAGAAATAATCGGACGACCTATCTCCATTCTGTTTCCACCCAATGAATACCCGGAATACCTGAAAATCATGAAAAAGGTCCGGGAGGGCACGACGGTGGAATCCTTTGATACGATTCGGCAGCGGAAGGATGGAACCCTCGTCAATGTATCGGTGGGAATCACCCCCATCCTTGCCCGCGATCGCGCAATTCTCGGAGCCACAGAACACGGCCATGACATTACCCGGATCAAGAAGCTTGAGGACCAGTTAATCGAAGCTCAAAAAATGGAAGTGGTCGGCCATCTCGCTAGCGGTGTGGCGCATGACTTCAATAACATTCTCGCGATCATCATGTTTTGCGGTGATCTAATGAGCGCGGAGCTTGACCAGGACGCTCCGCTTCAAAAGTACACCAGGGAGATCCGGAGGACGGCAGAGCGTGGCGCCGGTTTAACCAGCCAACTTCTCATCTTCAGCCGCGACCAAGCGGTACACCCCGTCGTTCTCGACCTCAATAACGCCGCAAAGGATTTGGGCCAGATGTTAAAAAGGCTTATTGGCGAAAACATCATTATGACGATGGTTACTGAAAAGGAAATCGGACATGTAAAGGCAGATCCGGGCCACATCGGGCAACTGCTGATGAATCTAGTGGTGAATGCCCGGGACGCCATGCCCGAAGGGGGCCATCTCACCATCGCAACCCAGAACGTCACACTCGATGAGAACTACGAACGCGTCCACGCCGGCGCCGAATGCGGCGAATACGTGATGCTCAGTGTCGGCGACACGGGGAGCGGCATGACCGACGAAGTCAAAACGCGGTTGTTCGATGCATTTTTCACGACCAAACCCAAAGGCAAGGGTACCGGGCTTGGTTTGGCGACGTGTCAGACCATAGCCGATCAATGCGGGGCGCATATTGAGGTAGAGAGCGCATTGAACCGAGGGACCACGTTTAAGATTTATTTTCCGCGAGTTGAACAACCGCTCGATACCAGCGCCAGACCTCTCATCGCCGGTCCGCTGCCGCGTGGCACGGAAACTTTGCTGGTCGTGGAAGATGATTCGTCTGTGCGGGATCTCGCAAGCGACGGTTTGGAATCGCTCGGTTATCAGGTGCTTTCGGCTTCGAACGGCCAGGATGCGATGGGCGTGGCGCAGAAATATCAAGGATCGCCGATCCGGCTGGTAGTTACCGATGTCATCATGCCGGTAATGGGCGGCAAAGTTATGGCGGAGTGGCTGAAAGCCACTAATCCCGATCTCAAAGTCCTCTTCACGTCGGGTTACACAGATGAGCAATTCACGCAAGACGGCGTACGGAACCCTGACGTCGCATTCCTCCAGAAGCCCTATTCCCAGGCGATCCTCGCCCGCAAAGTGCGCGAGATGCTGGATCATCGAATCTCAGAGCAAGGATGAAAGCCGCGCTGCCACCCGATGAAGTGGGAGGGCTAAAAGCGATGCCTGAAGCAAATGCGGCAGATGTTGCCGCCGAATTGGACGAAGAAACCCAACGCTACAGGTTTCTGGCGGATACCGTGCCGCTTTTGATCTGGACCACCCGGCCGGATGGCTGCGTGGTGTATTACAACAAGGCGTGTCTTGATTACACGGGTCTCACGCTTGAGCAAACCGAGGATTGGGGCTGGGGCGCTGTGATCCACCCGGATGACCTCCAACAGTGTATTCAGTGCTGGACACACTCGTTGACGACCGGGGAAAATTACGAGGTTGAGTACCGGTTAAAGTGCGCGACGGACGAAACATACCGGTGGTTTCTCGGGCGTGCCAAGGCGCAGCGCAACGATAAGGGAGAGATCGTGCAGTGGGTCGGAACATGCACGGATATCGATGAGCAAAAGCGTGTCCGTTCCGATTTGGAGATAAGGGTTGCCGAGCGCACCACTGAACTCGCAAAAAGCAACGAAAACTTGCAGGTGGAGAACGTGAAGCGCGAGCAAATAGCAACGGCATTGATGGAGGCAACACGCTTCCTGCGATCCACGCTCGACGCACTCTCCGCCCATATCGCGATTCTCGACGAGCACGGGACCATTATCGAAATCAATCGCGCATGGAATCGCTTTGCCCGCGACAACGACTATATGGGCAAGCCCTGCGGGGTGGGCGATAACTATCTGGAAGTCTGTGATTTGGCGTCCGGCGAATATTCCAAAGAGGCGCCAATGGCGGCCAGCGGCATCCGTGCAGTCATGGCGGGAAAGCGTGAAGAATTTTATTTAGAATACCCATGCCACGGCCCGCAGGAGCAGCGCTGGTTTATCCTGCGGGTCACTCGCTTCGGCGGCGACGGGCCGGCGCGAGTAGTGGTAGCCCACGAAAACATAAGCGAGCGCAAACGGATGGAAGTGGCTCGCGACCGCCTGGCTGTTATCCTCGAAGCCAGCACCGACTTGATTGGTTTCAGTGATCCCGCCGGACGCATCCTCTTCCTCAACCGCGCCGCTCGCAACGCGCTCGGCGTGGACTCTGACGAAGATATAAGCAAAGCTTTCGCCACCGACTTCATCCCGAACCCGGCCAGTCATCTCACTGTGACCGAAGGAATTCCCACAGCCATCCGTCAGGGCACCTGGAGTGGCGATGTGGCCTTGTTAAGCCGTCGCGGAAAGGAAATCCTCGTCTCCCAGGTCGTTCTTGCTCACAAAACCGCCGCCGGAGAGCTGGAGTACATATCCACGATCATGCGCGATATTACCAAGCAACGGCGGCTCGAAGCTCAGGTGTTTCAATCCCAGAAAATGGAAACTGTCGGCAAACTGGCAGGAGGTATCGCCCACGAGTTCAACAGCATCCTGACGGCCATCATCGGCCACAGTGAAATTCTGCTCAGCGATCTTCCCCCGGGGAATCCCTTATGCAAAAATGCGGCCGGAATCCGTATATCCGCCGATAGAGCCGCGACCCTGACGCGACAGCTTTTGGCTTATGGACGCAAACAGAATCTCCAGCTTCAAAACCTCGAACTGAACTCCATCCTTGCCACCATAGAAACACCTATGCGCGGTTTGCTCAGCCGGCACACAGACTTGCGCATTGCTCCCGCCGCCGAACTGAAACCGGCGAAGGCGGACCCCCAACAGATTGAAGAGGTCATCGTAAACCTGGTCATGAACGCCGCCGATGCCATGCCTGATGGCGGCAAACTCACGCTCGAAACCGCCAACGTCACGCTGGATCAGGAGTATGTCAGCCATATTCCTGAATTAAAGACTGGGGAATATGTCATGCTGGCCATCACAGATACCGGCACAGGCATGAGCGAGGACGTGAAGGCGCATGTGTTCGAGCCATTTTTTACGACCAAGGGCGTTGGCCAGGGAACAGGGTTGGGATTGTCCACCTGTTACGGCATCATCAAGCAAAGTGGCGGCCATATCAGCGTCTATAGCGAACTGGGACGCGGCACGACTTTCAAAATTTATCTACCCCAAGTCGAATCGCAGACGACAATTGCCATCAAGCAGCCGGACCCGTCCGCTTTGCCGCACGGGGCGGAGACCATCTTGCTGGTCGAGGACGATCCCTCGTTGCGGGAAGCGGCGTCCACATTATTGACACGGCTCGGTTACACAATTGTCGCGGCAGCCAATGGAATTGAAGCTCTGAACATGCAGCGTCAGAGCGACATCGGACGCTTTGATTTGCTTTTCACCGATGTCGCCATGCCGCAAATGAGCGGCAGGGAATTGGCGGAGAAGATGCAAACGATCCATCCTCGCATCCGGATTCTCTACACCTCCGGCTATACCGAGAATGCCATCGTCCACCAAGGTGCATTGGATAAAGGCGTGGCGCTTCTGCAAAAGCCCTTCACACCGTCCGCGCTCGCCAACAAATTACGAGAGGTACTGGATCAACGTGAAGAAAACGCTGCTTAATTCTTGCACCCCTCCGGGGTGCTTCGGCATTTATTCCATGTACCCGGGGGTGTCGCTTCGCTCGACCGCCGGCTACGTATCTTTGACCCCTTCGGGTTCATTTAATCAGTGGTTCCTGAATTGCTGCAAGTGCCCAGAAATAGGAGAATCTTATGATTGACGTTAAAATTCTGATTGTCGGAAAAGACCGAAGGGTGGGCGCTATGGTAAAGGCCCTTGCTGTCGAGGTGGCTGGGTTTACGGCGGTGACGGGAGCGACGCTCGGGTTTCTCAGCGAATACGGCTTCTACCTGCTCCATTTTCCTTCCCTGTCCCACGCTGAAGATTTTAACAAGTCCGTGTCCAAATACCTTCCTGAGACGCTCGCCACGGTTACAGGGGCTGAGATTTTAAATTAGGACACTATGGCAAATGCGAACTGTCTGATTGTTCTGGCCACTCTGTGTGCCGTCGCCTCGGTGCGGGCCGGCGACGGGCGGGCTGAATTCTGGGTTGATCTCTTGAGTGCGGAGCCGGTGGAGCAACCGGAAGAGATGTGGACGGACCTGCGCGAGGCGGACGTAATTTACATGGGTGAAATCCATCAGCTCGAGCGCCATCACCGGATGGAGGTGGAAGTGCTGCGGGAGATTTTGAAAGGCAATCGTCCCGTCGTGCTGGGCCTCGAACAGATTGAACGGCGCAACCAGGATCAATTGGATCGCTATAACGCCGGCGAACTCAGCTTCGAACAACTGGCAGAGGCGATCAAATGGAAAGATCAGTGGACCAACTATGCAGACTACCGGCCTCTGCTGGAAGTGGCGCGCAAAGGAGGCGCGCGGATCGTGGGCCTGAATGCGCCCAGGGATGTTATCCATGAGATCGGGAAATCGGGCCTGGACGGTTTACCCGTTGAACAGCGTCAAAATTTGGCTGAGAAGATTCACCTGGAGGACCCGACCTATGAGCGCTTGATGAATTTTCTCCTTGGCGTCCATGCCAGCTTTGATCCCACCTCACTGCGGCATATCTATGAAGCCCAGGTTGCACGCGATGAAACGATGGCGGCCACAATAGCCCAAGCCCTTCAACCCAACGATGGCGCGAAGAAGCCGATCGGCCTGGTCGTCACCGGCGCCGCCCATGTCCAGTTCGGGCTGGGAACACCGGAGCGGGTGCGCTTTCGCATGCCGGACGTGCGCGACCGCATCGTGCTAATGAGCGAGAGCGGTGATGAGCAATTGACGGCCCAGGAGGAAGCGATGCGCCGGCCAATTACCTATCTGCATAAGAATCTAAGCTTCATTTCCCGGCCGGCGGGCGATTATCTCTACGTGAAGGAGATCAAGCCGGACGCGGACGAACGATAAGCCGACGCCGTGCCGGGCGGCAAATTCCCGCTGGACGAGATGAACGGCGCGGAAAGGATCGCGAACAGCCGGAAATGGTATGATTTGCGCTCGCCCGCTGCACGGGCCATTCATACCTTTCGAATTTCCCGCGCCGAAGACGCGGCCTCCCATGCCCCTGACCTACTGCCTCAATGTCCACCCCGGCGAAACGTGGGCTGAAAATTTTGCCACGTTGCAGACTACGGTTCTTGCCGTGCGCGACCTCGTCTCGCCAGGCAAGCCCTTTGGGCTCGGCATGCGCCTGAGCGCTGTCGCGGCTTCGCAACTGTATCATCCCGCCCGGCTCGCTGAACTCTCCGCGTTTCTGCTTTCCGAAAAACTCTTCGTATTCACCATCAACGGTTTCCCCTTTGGCCGCTTCCACGGCGGCCCTGTAAAGGAAAACGTGTACGCCCCGGATTGGCGTTCGCCCGAGCGGCGCGACTATACGAATCGGCTCGCGACGATCCTCGCAACGCTGGTTGCGGAAGGCCAGACAGGCAGCATTTCGACCGTCCCTTGCTCCTGGAAACCGTGGATTCAATCTTCCGCCGATCTTGAGCCGATCCTCGATCACCTTACCGATTGCGTGGCCCATTGCGCGGCTATCGCCACCTGCCAGCGCAGGGACATCCTGCTTGCCCTCGAGCCCGAGCCCGGTTGCTACCTCGAGACTACGCCGGAAACTATTGAGTTCTTCAACGGTCCGCTATTCAACCGCGGCGCCACTCTTCTCGCCGGGAAGCTTGGTGTTTCCGACGGGGCTGCGCGCGATCTCATTCGCCATCACCTGGGAGTCTGCCTCGATACCTGCCACGCCGCGCTTCAATTCGAGGACCCCGGCGAATGCCTGCGCCGATACGAGGCCGAAGGCATTTGCGTCCCGAAGATTCAAATCTCCGCCGCTCTCCGGACCGATGCCTCACCCGCCGCGATCGAGGCGCTGCGGCCATTTGCCGAGCCGGTGTATCTCCACCAGGTCAAGGCCCGGACGGCTGCCGGCGAAATCCTTAGCTGGAACGATCTCCCGCAGGCGCTCGACGCGCTTCCTGGCGCCGGCGCGAGGGAAGTCCGAATTCATTTTCACGTGCCGCTGCACTTCACCGGCGCCGGGCCGCTCAACTCGACCGGTCCGCTGCTGACACCGGAGTTTTTGACTTACATAAGCCGCGATCCACTTATGCATCTCGAGATAGAGACTTACACTTGGAATGTTCTTCCGCCGGCTCTAAGATCGACCTCGATTGAGCAAAGCATCGCAGCAGAATTTGTAGCCATGGGTCGGTGACCCATGCGGGGGTGCGCATCGCGGGCCTATCTCTTCGACTTGAACATGAACCTGCTCGATCGGGCTATAAAACCGCTTTAATCAAACCGGATGAGCCGAAAATCGAAAAGGCAACAACGAATAATCAAAGCCGCTGCCAGGGACAGCAAACCGCTCGCGGCCGCGCCGATGCCGGCTCAGAAGGCGCAAGGTGAATCCCGACCTGTTGCACGCGGCGCCGCGCGCAAACCATCACGGTGGAATTGGGAGGTTGCCGGCATTTGCGCCGCGCTGGCAGCCCTGGTCTTTGTTATCTTCGGAAAGATCGTAGGCTACGGCTTTGTCAACTATGACGACAACACGTACGTCTATCAAAATCCGCATGTCTTAAAGGGACTCTCGCCCGAAGGAATCCGATGGGCGTTCACTCACGTTCATTCAAGCAACTGGCACCCCCTCACCACGATTGTCCACATGTTCGACTGCCAAATTTACGGTTTGTGGGCGGGCGGTCACCATCTTACCAATTTGCTGCTTCATTCGCTTTGCGCGGTGTTGCTGTTTCTCATGCTCCTCGAAATGACGGGGGCATTGTGGCGAAGCGCGTTTGTCGCGGCGGTGTTTGCGATTCACCCGCTGCGGGTGGAGTCGGTGGCATGGGTGTCCGAATTAAAGGATCTTTTGAGTGGCGTCTTTTTTATCCTAACTCTTTGGGCGTATGTCCGGTATGCACGGCGTCCGGCGTCGGGGAGACGTTACGCGATGGTGTTGGTCTGGTTTGCATTGGGACTCTTAAGCAAGCCAATGCTGGTAACCATTCCATTTGTGCTGCTCCTGCTGGACTACTGGCCGCTGGGCCGCATTGAGAACCTATCCCGATTACCCGGTTTGTTGAAAGAAAAGCTGCCGCTCATTGGGCTATCCGCCCTTTCCTGCGTGGCGACCGTGATCGCGCAGAAGGAAGCGGTACGATCGCTGGAGCATATCT
>Ga0302319_10008547_pt1 | contig 19889 bp, 17 predicted proteins | sample Bog_T0_2_FD_203319 | JGI IMG/M metagenome (GOLD analysis project Ga0302319, IMG submission 203319) | Peat permafrost microbial communities from Stordalen Mire near Abisko, Sweden - Bog_T0_2 | ecosystem: Environmental > Terrestrial > Soil > Wetlands > Peat | place: Sweden: Abisko, Stordalen Mire... | reverse complement strand
CTGCAGATCGCTTGAGCGCAGATTCAGCCAGATCGCCAACTTGCGCAGCTATATTCACCAGCAATGCCAAGAGAAGCCAATGGGAAACTGATCCCGGATACGAAAGCACTAGAAAGTCATGTTTTGCCAGTTGGGCTGCCAACGCGATCAGAAGGATTGTTACCAGCAAACTCCCCGCCACCGATCCAATTGTGCCCTCCCAGGTCTTGTTGGGACTGAGCCTGGGAGCGAGTTTGTGGCGCCCGAAGGAACGGCCCACGTAAAGGGCAACAATGTCGCCAGCCCAGACCGCGCAAAGAAGGAACGTCACGAGTGACTTGCCATCTTCAGAACTGCGCAGCATCGGCAGGGATATCAACGTAAACCCTGCATAAAGCAGGCAAAAAACCGCGTTCGAGGCGTCCTGCAAAACCTCCGCGATCGGAACGGCAAAGGAGCAATAAACCAGAAGTGAGAGAGAAAGTGCACCCAATGTCGCGGTGAGCTTGTCTGGCCATAAGAAGCTGACCGCAAAGAGGATAGCGATGGCAACGAGAACCGGGATTCGCGGAACCCTGGAACCCGTAGCCTGGGCAATTCCCAGATATTCCCAGGCCGCAAGTAAAGAGACCGCTCCCACTGCCAGAGTCACGAGCCAATCCGGTCCGAGAAAAACCAGAACGATGACCAGAGGTATAAGAACCAGAGCTGTAAGTATTCTTTTCATGCCAAGGGTGAGGATACACTGCGACACCTTGTGTCCCCATGGAATCTCTTCCCCGTTGGTGAGAACCGTACAGCCCCGTCCGTTTTCGAGTCAGCGGGTGAACTAGCCCGTAATGATCGGCACCGAATGATGGCCGCCGTCGATCCCATGCGCCGCAAAGTACGCCGTGACGCCTGCCAGAGTTCCCGCGTAGGTTCCGTCGTCCCACCATGCGCCGAGCCACAGATTCGTGCCGTTACCCAGATCAGTCTTCGTAAATCGAACTCTCTTGACTTCACTTGAGTTGATGGCCAGGCTGTTCCACCAGGTGGGCGAGGAAACCGAAGTAAGGAACGCTGCCATATACAGCCTTGCCGAGCCGCCATTTGGCCCCAAATTGCAATTGAAGCCTATGGAATAAGAATCAGCGGGTGGCGGCGGGTTCGTGAGAAGCGTGAAGGGTCGGCTGAGATCCTGCGGGAGTTTCACCATCGGGTGTGCCGTGCCATGAGGGTCTCCAGGTTCCGGTGTGAATTTCTCAAGTAGAAAGGTTGGATCAGCGGCTGACGACGACATGAGTACGCTCCTTAGCTGTCCGTCTCGGGCAGGCGAGACAACTTTATCCGAGGCGCCAACCGAAAACAACACAAAACAAAGTCGCAAATGAACGAGGAGCGATGGCGCGCCGTCGGCATCGTTTCATTTCACTTGGGATAGACTTATCCTGTTCATTGCGAGCATCATACTTGCGCCGACCGGAAACCTTCGAGCCCGCAAAACCCTGAAAGAATGGCCACGGATTTGGACAATCCAGGAATCGACGAAGCAGTCGGAAAGGTGTTCCTGCATTACCAGGTTACCGAGCGCCTGGGTGCTGGCGGCATGGGCGTTGTGTTCCGCGCACTCGACCTGAAGCTCAAACGTACGGTCGCGTTGAAATTCCTGCCGGTTACCCAATCAGTGAGCGAGCCTGCGAAGCAGCGGTTCATGCGCGAAGCCATGGCGGCTTCGGCGGTCGATCATCCCAACATTGGAACTCTGCATGCCATTGAGGAAACCCCGGATGGCCAACTCTTTCTGGTGATGGCCTGTTACGAGGGTCCGACACTCGCGAAGAAAATGGCTCATGGACCGTTGCCATCAGACGAGGCAATTGCCATCACATTGCAGCTTTTGCAGGGGCTGAAGGAGGCGCATTCCCGTGGCATCGTTCATCGCGATATCAAGCCCGGCAACATCATTTTCAATCCCCAGGGTGTAGTGAAGATTCTGGATTTTGGACTGGCAAAGCTGCAGGACAGCGAGGAACTCACTACCCCCGGTACGACGCTCGGCACTGCATCGTATATGGCCCCGGAACAAGCCATGGGCCAGCCTGCCGATGGGCGTGCCGATATCTGGTCCGTGGGAGTGGTGCTTTACGAAATGCTCCTCGGGAGCAAACCATTCGCGGGAAATGACCTCCGTTCGACGATTTACGCTGTCGTCTCGAAAGAGCCCTCGCACATCACCGATCTGCCGCAACCTTTGCAGCACATCTTGAACAGGAGCCTCCAAAAAGACCCGCAACTGCGCTACCAGGCGGCGCAAGAGATGATCGCCGACCTGGATGCTGTGAAAGGAATCCATTTTCAAGCGGGTTCGGAGGCGGCTGCCAAATCCGTAGAGCAGAAGTCTTCGTCTAAGGCTCTCTCCAGGTTTCCTGATCTCATCCGGCAATCGCTTCGAACGCGTTGGGTATTAACTTCCGTCGCGGTTCTGCTGGTTATCGCGTTCATCAGCTTCCGTCTTCTTCATCGGCCACCGGCTCCCGTCTCCAATGGCAAGCGAGTCGTCGTTTTGCCGCTGACGGTGAGCGCCCAGGATGCGGGAAAATCGGCATCCCTGCAGGCGCTTGCGGACGGTATTCGCAGCCAGATGATCGACTCTCTTGCGGGCCGCGAAGGTACAAATCAGGGGCTGCTCGTTATCACCGCTGACCAGATGGCCTCGCAGCACGTGACGGACCCGGCATCCGCACATAATGCACTTGGCGCCGACGTCGCAATCACTGGCAGCATCACCGAGTCCGGGGGGCAACTGCACGTGGTCCTCAGTTCGGTGGATACCACGACTTCCCAGGTCCTGAATTCTGAAGTGCTGGATGGTGACAACGGAAACCTTGCGGGGCTATCCCAAATCATGGAGAGCACAGCAGCAGGAATGCTCGGGTTGAAGATCTCCACTTCATCGACCCATCGCGACGACCTGTCCGGTCTTGCGCCGGCGGCAACGGATCTCTTTCTCGAGAGCCGCGGCTATCTGGACGGGATCAGCGAGAAACCGGGGAATCTTGATCTAGCCATTTCTGGCTTCGAACAGGTAGCCAAGGCGTCTCCAAACTTCGCGCCCGCGTACGCTGCATTGGCGAACTGCTACGCTGCCCGCTTCATACTCACCAAAGACGCGAATATTCTTTCCGCAGCAGATCAAAACGCCACTCGCGCCGCGCAAATCAACAGCCAACTTCCCGAAGTCTTGCTTGCCCTTGGCCAGGTGCGGACTCTGCAAGGCAAGTACGCGGAAGCAGTATCGGATTTTGAGCGAGTTTTGACGCTCGATAATCGCAGCGATGGAGCCTACCGCGGTCTGGCGAAAGCCTATGCCGCCACTGGACTCCCTGACAAAGCCGAAGATGCCTGGCAAAAGGCAATCGCTCTTCGTCCCAACTCGGTCGATGTCTACAACGCGTTGGGAAAGTTCGAAATGACGCGAGGAAGCTACGCCAAAGCCGTGGAGAGCTATCGTAAAGCTGTGAACCTTGCGCCGGAGAACCCCAGGATGCTGAGTAATCTCGGGGTCGCCCTGTTTTATCAGGGCTCACTCGACGAAGGCAGGAAGATGCTTCAGGAATCGATTCGAATCTCGCCTAACTATGCTGCCTATACGAATCTCGGGGTTCTCGACGTTAAGCAAGGCCGATACGCCGACGCGGCTGCCGACTATGAGAAGGCGCTCGAATTCAACAAGAGCGATTATCAGGTCTGGTCCAATCTCGCGGTGGCCTATTCGCAGACACCGGGTCAGCAGGCGCGCGCCAAAGACGGATTCATCCAAGCCGCAAAATTGTGCCGAGAAGCCTTGAAAGCAAATCCCGATGATCCTGAAATGCTCTCGGACCTGGCCATGTTCATCGCATCCGAAGGCGACGAGCGGCAGGAGCCTCTGGTTCTCATTGAGAAAGCGCTTGCTTTAGGACCCCAGGATACGTATGTGCAATTTAATGCCGCTGAAACTTACGAATCGCTGGGTTATAGAAAGGAAGCCCTGGATTGGCTGGGAAAGCTCATTGCAGCGGGGTATCCAATGGACGATATCAATCACAGCCCTGTACTGGCGGACCTGCTCAAGGACAAGCGCTACCAAGAGTTGCTGGCACAGAAGAAGAAGTAATCGAATCCGGCGCCGAGTCCGCAGAAACTGACTAGCTCGCCGTTCTCGCTTCTTCCGTCACTTCCTGTTCACTGGACGCTCCCTCGCGCTCGGCTTCGCCCAACCCGCCATAACGCCGTTCGCGCCGCTGATAGGCCGCGATCGCCTCCAGAAGATGGACGCCGCGGAAATCCGGCCAGAAACGCTCAGTAACGAAAATTTCGGTGTAAGCAATCTGCCATAAAAGGTAGTTTGAGATTCGCATTTCACCGGAGGTGCGAATCAGCAGGTCCGGATCGGGCATGTGCGCCGTGTATAAGTGCCGATGCACATCTTCTTCCGTGATGCGGTCTGAGCCAGCGCCCTTTTGCTTCAACTCCACCGATAGTGCCCGGAAAGCATCCACGATCTCCGACCGCGCTCCGTAATTCAGGGCAAGCGTCAGGGTCGTGCCAGTATTGCGAGCCGTCGCTTCCGCGGCCCAGTGCATCTTCTCCTGGACCTCCGGGGGCAATTCATGCGTTCGTCCGATGTACCGAATGCGGACATTGTTGTCCATCATCCGTTGAAGATTGCTCTCGAGGTAGCTTCTGAGCAGACGCATCAGGAAGCTGACTTCCGCGCGTGGACGGCGCAGATTGTTTTCCAGTGAGAACGCGTAAAGGGTCAGCCAGGGAAGGCCGATACGGGAGGCTGTTTCCGTTACCATCTGGACGCTTTTGGCCCCTTGCTGATGGCCCAGGAATCGCTTCAGAGAACGTGCGCCTGCCCAGCGACCATTGCCATCCATGATTATGGCAACGTGTTCCGGCAATCGCGCAGGTGTGAGAGTCGCGTATATCGCCCGTTCTTCGGGTGTAAGTTCATGGATCCGCGACGTGGCTGTCAGGTACAAAGGCTCGCCTCTTGCAACAGCTTCTGGCAACTGCTGCCAGCAACATTGACGCTAGCACATGCGCCTACGTGTCGCAACGCATCCTGCGGCTTCACATCGACACATAGCCGTGAAAGTGATTTGAAATCAAGGCGCTTGAGGCGATAATCTCCGTCGGCTGCTGAGCGCTCAACAAGTATTGTCAAGCAAACAGAGGTTACGCCGAGCGCCGTTTCCCCATGGACATCTCTCGCATCGATTCGCGAGCCCGATAGCGCGCGTGATTCAACAGGAGTGAACGCTGCAACGCCTCCAGCTTTGGAAGGTATTGTGCCAGTTCGGCGAGAAATGGATCGGCGAGAATGTCCGCCATCTCCTCGTCTCGTTGACTGCGACCATCCCGCACCAATTGGCAGATATCCACGTCGAGGGCAGAAGCTAAACGCTCCAACGAACCAAGGGTGGGAATCGCCTTGCCGTTTTCAATCTTGGAAATGTAGGTTCGGGGAACCTGCATTCGGCCGGCGAGTTGACGCTGGCTGAGGTGCCGCGCCTTTCGAATCTCTTTGACCTGCGCGGCAACCCTGAGGCCGGCATCCAGGTTGCTTGCCGAGCTTTCGGTGACTGCGATGACTTCGACCGGGGCCGGTGCTTCTTCCACGTCCAACGGCTTATGGCACCGCCTGCACATGGAGTTGCTGGTTCGAAACTGCATTAGAAGGCAGTGTTCGCAGCGCAATACCTCGCGCTCAGGTCCCGAGACAGATTTCGCTACGGGCATCGATACCAGTGTTGTCGCCATAATTTGTGTGCGGAGAGCCAGAGCAGGGCTTCCGGTGGTGACTGTTCCACCACGTCAAGAGTTACTTTCATCTGGAGGAACCATAATTGTCAAGTGAAAAGTAGGGGTCATTCCGGAGATAAAGGCAAGAAAACCAATGAAACCCGAAGAAACGCGAACCATATTGATAAACATCACCGCCTGAAACAACTCAAATATTCCACTCATGGCTGATAATAAGTTCACCACAATGAGTGCAAATGAGTCGCATGCCAATTCCCAATCTCATGACCGTGCCGCAGCATGGGCGCTCCTGACCGAATGGACACAGAGTGAAAGCCTCCGAAAGCATGCTTTGGGAGTAGAAGCTTGCGTAGTCGCTTACGGCGGAGTTGAGGCCGATCGTCTCGAAATGGCGGGGCAAGTGCGTGACGACTTCCTTACTCTCTACTCTGCTACTGCCCTTCTCCATGATTTCGATTACGAACGGCATCCTTCCCTGGAGGAACATCCTTTCGTCGGTGTGCGCGAACTAGCCCGCCTCGGTTGGCCCGAGGCGATACAGACTGCAATTCTTGGTCACGCCACTTACTCGGGAGTTCCCAGATCGACTCATTTGGACAAGGTGCTTTTCGCCTGCGATGAACTCTCCGGTTTTCTGACTGCGTGCGCCCTGGTCAAGCCATCCAAAGCCATTGCCGACGTGGAACCGGCAAGTGTCCGAAAAAAGCTCAAAGACAAAGCCTTTGCCCGGGGAGTCAGCCGTCAGGATGTCATTCAGGGCGCAGAAGAACTCGGCGTCGATCTCGATGCACACATCGCATTTTGCCTGGCTGCCATGCAACGCCGGGCAGCCGAGCTGGGCCTTTAAAATCAGCGTGAATCCTGCCCGGCTTGAGCTGACGCTTCGCAAAAACGGAACTGGGGTTCGACGTGCTTCGATCAGGGCATCGGAATGGCCCATTTGCGGCATTGAGCGCGCCGATCAGTAACATTACTCTTCGGACATGAGCCAGATCGCAGCCACCATGCCCGAAGCAAAGTACCGGTCGATTAAGAAGCAGGCGAAACCGGTTCGTTCCATTCGCACCTCTGAATTCGCGCAGGAATTGAAGGCGCTCAAGCCTGTAAAACAGCAACAAGAGTCGAAGGCCAGATCCGAAAAAATCAAGAGCAAGTTCGGCCTCACGTCTATGTGGCCTATCGCGGTTGGTCTTTTTCTGACGGGCTTCGCCCCGGAGTGGGAAGCAATGGCAAACCAGGTTGGCGTATGGGCAATGCGCTTTGCTTTCCCCTACGCACTTCTGGCGACGCACCGAGAAATCGGTATCGATGCTCAGATGGCCACGGTACTTCCCCAGATGGCCCTCTACGCGCAACTTCCGCTGGACGGAGTGCTGGCCACCGTAATGCTGGCGCGTAACAAATCTCTGAAGGCTACGGTAGTCCAACTCCTGCTGGTGCATGCAGTCTGCGCATTCGTTCTCTGGCTGATCACATTCAGCGCAAAATAGTGATAAACATGGTGCGAAACCTTGGTGTGACCCTTGTCACCGAAATTGTGCACCGGAATCCCTATCATCAGTATTCATAAAGGGTGTATAAAGGTTCCTCAAGCGCAGGAGGTTTTGTCCATGAGCCGTTTTCGATTTATCCAGGTAGACGCCGCACACGGAGTGCAGACAATCACTCTTAATCGACCGGAAAAGCGCAATGCGCTGAGTCCCGAGCTCATTGATGAACTCACGCAAGTACTGGACGAAACGTCTGAGTGCGATTGTGGCGTGGTAATCCTCACCGGAGCCGGTTCAGCCTTCTGTGCCGGTTTGGACATGGAACATCTGGAAACAATGAACGCACGCACGATAGAGCAACATCGGCGCGATTCTGAGAATATGGCACGCGTTCTGCGCACCCTTTACGAGTTTCCCAAACCAGTGATCGCCGCAGTGAACGGTCCGGCAATCGCTGGAGGCATGGGCCTGGCTACGCTGTGCGACTTCACGTACGCGGTGCCGGATGCACGATTCGGATATACCGAAGTTCGGGTGGGCTTTGTTCCCGCGATCGTGGCCTCCTTTCTGATGCGGCAGGTTGGTGAAAAGCGCACTCGTGAGTTGCTCCTGAGCGGACGCATTCTCAAGGCCGACGAAGCACTTCGCCTTGGCCTGGTGACACGAATCACCCAACCCGAAGACCTGCTGGCCGAGGCGAACGCCCTGGCCCAGAGCCTTCTTCTCAACAGCCCGCAGGCTATGCGCGCAGTGAAAGAGTTGCTCGCGGGACACTCCTCAGGTCGACTGGACGAGGAGATCGAAGATGCTATCTCGGCCAACGCGATGCAGCGTTCATCCGAGGACTTCCGCGAAGGCGTTCGAGCATTCCTCGAGCATCGACGCCCCGAATGGCCAAGCCTGCACCTGCATACCCACGCCAAGATTTAGCGTCGGATCAGCGATTAGAGCTTCCAGCGACGGCGCCTCCGGGCGCCGTTGCTACAGCTACAAATGAATCCGCGCAGCCGTAATATAGAAACCACTGACGTTTGAAATACACCAAACCTTCGCCAAAAGTGGTTCCCGCAGCGTATTGTCCACTGCGCTCATATGGTCTTTCCGGATGGAGGCTCGGTTGGCTGAGCCGTTGCAGCAACTGGGTGGGATGATCCGTATCAAACAGTGCCTGTCCTACGGAATAGGCCCCTGCGCCGAGGTCCGGATCGGGATCCTTTCCGGCCTCACCATTTTTCCCGTTGTACAGGACGAGAATTCCCTTTGAAGTGAGAATTGGCGGCGGTCCGACTTCTGGAAATCCGCTGTCGAATAAACCCGGACGGCGTTCCAGCACAACAATTGGTTTTCCCGAGGCGTCAACGACCGGTGACCAATGAATCAGGTCCGGCGAAGTTGCAACCCTGACCTCGATCTCACCCCAGTACATCCAGAACTTTCCGTCAATTTTCGCTGCAATCAGGCGACCGTGATCCAGCCTGGTCACTATGCCACCTGACTTGTACATCAGATTGGCGTATGCGCCGGTCTCGCCCAAGGCAGGGCCGTGCTTCGTCCAATGGATCAGATCAGGTGAAGTTGCGATTCCGATCGAATAGGTTTTGCGATTCCACTGCGTGTAGGTCAGGACGTAACCGCCGTCCGGACTTTCAACGATGCGCGGATCTTCCACGCCGCCGGGCCACTCGCGGGACTTCTGGCCATCCTCGGCCGGATAAAACACGGGTTGAGACGAGCGACTGAAGTGGATCCCATCTTCGGAAACGGCCAGCCCGAGACGCGATGTGTGCATTCCGATCTGCATCGTCCCGGAATCGTCCTCGGCGCGATAGAGCACGAAGACCTTGCCATTCCGGACTACCGCGGCGGGATTGAAGGTGTGAAGCGCTTCCCAATGGGTCTTGCCGGAATTGGACCCGGCAAGAAGAGTGTCTTCAAAAACATTCTCTGGCTGGGGTCTGATGATGGGTTCGTCGACCGGGCGCGTCAACTGGCCTATCGCCCAGTCAGGCGGGGCGGCCGTTGTTGCCTGGGAGAACCCGGGAACGGACAAACCCAGCAATAGCGCTGAATGCAATAACAACCGAAGGCGCATGATTAGCCTCAATCCGTAGAAAAGACCCGTCTAGCCCGCAAGTTAAGCAAGGTGGCGCACCAAAGATGGCTCACACCTACTGGCCTGGAAACGGATTCCGTGCCCGCAACTCGGCCACAATCACCTTCGAAGCTTCGCGTGCCTCGTCGCTTCGGTCTGGAGAGAAGCTGATCGCGCCTACGCGCGCGTGACCACCGCCCCCATAGCGTTCGCAGACCTGCGCGAGATTCACCATCTCCTCGGGCCTGGCCTTGGTCCAGGGATTGGAACCCACCGCAACCTTTGTTCGGAAGCTCGATTTCGAGAGGCCAATCGAGTAGGTAGCCTGCGGATACAGGTAATACGGGATGAATTTGTTGAACCCTTCAAGAAGATGGTCAGAGATGTCGAAAAAGATCGTCCCGTCGCGATATTCGGCGCGCTCACGAATGAGAGCGATCGCCCGCTGATGCTGCTCCAGCAGCGGTGGCAGCAGGCTGGCGACAAAGGGCTGCTCCAATACCTGCTCAAGCGACAATTCCGTTAAAAGTGGAATCAGCTTCGGTATGAATTCCGGATCCTGAGTGGCCTCAATGATCAAGGTCAGTTTCATCGCCGGGGCGGCCATTTCTACAGCTGATTCGGGGCTCTCGTAAAGGGCTCCATCGACGATGTTTGCCCAGTAAATCAGGTCCTTGACCGGTGTCGGATCGAATCCAAACTGGGTGGTCGCAATGTGAGCAAGATAGCTGGTGCAGGATGTGTAGGCAGGATCAAAAAACTTGCGCTTCGAGCACACCGGATCCTGCTGGCAGATAAGAAAATTCTCATGATCTGCAGGACTGAGAAACGCAGAGAGATGATGGTCAAACCACCAAGTGATCTTGGGAGACGAGGAGTACTTGAAATCGACGATTGCATTTTCGTCGCCGGTAAAGTCTGCCTCATTAAAGAGCGCGCCGGCACGGTGCACCAGTCCGTGATACTCGTAACTTACTTCGGAAGTGGCCCGAGGAGCGATGCACTCCCGATAAAATCGTGTAAAGAGCGAAGCGGAACAGGCCCCGTCAAAGCATTTGTCGTGATAGAAAACGCGAACCCGCAAGCAGACTACTCCCAAATTAGAGATGCTCTGCGGCCATGCAAGACTGGAACAGCCGCAATAGCCGAAGTGTTTAGCATCAGCGTCTGAACTGCTTGTGTCAAGCGGGCAGCGGAACTGGGTCGTACTTCTCCTCTTGAAAAGCTTATTTCTCCGGTGATTGACTTGAAATCCAGGCTTGAACTATTCCACCCCCGGCAGCGTAGGCTATTGTGAACTCAAGCCGATACATCACTGCACAGCCAGGAAAAGGAATGAACCCCGACGTTGAATCCCAGGAATTGCTGTTGAGCCCACATTCGCGAGGCTCGGCGACTGAAGTCTCGCGCGATGAAGCTCCAGCAACGATGCATTCCCAGCTTCCAGATGAGCCGACCGAAGTTCGATTCCTGAAATGGATACTCTTCGGGGAAAACGGGATTCGCGTCGGATGGTCGGTCGCTCTATTCCTGGTTCTAACGTTTCTTCTCACATTAATTTTGGGAGTGGCGGGCACGCTGGTCGCGCAAAAAGCATTCCATGCAAAGGTGGGCGAATTTACCCCGGCGACCGCAATTCTGCAGCAATCAGCCGAATTCCTCGGCGTATTCGGAGCGGCTGCGGTGTGCAGCTTGATTGAGCGGCGGCGCATTCTTGATTACAACCTCAGAGGGAAAAATCGAATTCGACACTTTTTCATTGGCCTCGCCGGGGGTTTCATCTTTCTTTCGGCGCTTGTCGGTGCTCTGTTCGCTGGAGGTTGGGTGCATATCGGCGCTGTTTCCCTGAGTGGTTCAGCCATCTTCGGATTTGGTGCTCTCTGGGGCGTGGCCTTCTTGCTGACAGGACTGTGCGAAGAGGGAATGACGCGCTGCTATATGCTGTTCACGCTGTCGCGCGGAATCAACTACTGGTGGGCACTGGGCGCGGTTTCCTGCATCAGTCTGTTTGCGTACCTGAACACTCAAGGCAACGGACCGGAAGGTGTGTATCTCATGGCCCTGCTTGGGGTTGCGCCTTGCCTCTGGCTGCATCTTAAGAACTCCGCTTCAGCCGGATTCTGGGAAGCTGCGTGGCTCACCTCGACCTTTTTTTGCTACATTCACACCTTCAATTCCGGTGAAACCTGGATCGGGATCTTCTCAACTGCGGCAATCGGCTTCGCCTTCTGCGTCTCCGTTCGCCTCACAGGTTCGGCCTGGTGGGCGATCGGCTTCCACGCTTCATGGGATTGGGCGCAGACCTACTTGTATGGAACCGCCGACAGCGGAATTCAACCCGTAGGCCACTACTTCACTTTTAAGCCAGCAGGTTCAACGCTTTGGAGCGGTGGAAGCGACGGTCCAGAAGGCAGCTTGCTGATCGTGCCGACCGTGCTACTTCTGATTTTTGCTCTCATCATCCACTACCGCGGAAACACGGGCGGCCGAACCTCTTCCCGCTCTGACCAGCCACAGTTATCCTAAGCAGGCAGACGAAGCATTCGCGATTTCGTCCGAAGACTCGGATTGGATCAGAGAGAAGGACGCATTGACACGAGCAAGACGCTGGCTACGCCGTTCCCTATGGGGACTGGGTTCAATTCTCTTCGTAGTCCTCTTGCTGGCCGGAAGCGGTCTTCTGTGGCTGCACCATGCTATGGTCGTTTCGCTTCCCGCGATTGACGGAACGATCAAACTGACCGGCCTCGCTGCCCCGGTTACGATCCGTCGCGACGGCCATGGAGTTCCTCACATCGAAGCCGCGACCCAGGACGATCTACTGGTAGCACAGGGCTATGTGACAGCACAGGACCGGCTCTGGCAGATGGATATGCTCCGACGCAATGCCGCGGGTGAACTCGCCGAGATTCTCGGTCCTTCGCTTGTAGAACATGACAAAGCCCAGCGGGTCTTTCAATTTCGAAACGTAGCCCAACGCGTTTATCACAGTCTTTCTGATGCCGACCGCCATCGGTACGAGCAATACGCCCTCGGCGTCAACCTCTTTATTGCTCAGAGTCAGGGCCGTTTTCCATCGGAGTTTCGCTTTTTGCATTATCGTCCCCATGCATGGTCAGGCGTGGACTCAGTGCTGATCGGATTGAATATGGTCCAGAGTCTCGACTCGCACTGGGACGTGAAGCTTTCTCGCGAACGGATCTCGACCCGCTTGCACGACCCGAAACTCGAAGCTGACCTGTACCCGACCGGCTCCTGGCGCGACCAACCGCCAACCGTCGCGGTTGCCGACATGACGCAACCTCACCCCGCTCCACCTCTTCCCGAAGACGAGGATGACGACAAGACTCAGACCCAATTGATTCCCGGCGGGTCAGGGCCTGACCAACCTTTTGAGGACACACAAGCGCTTCGGAGGCTCATGGGCCTGACCGAATGTACCGGATGTATCCCCGGCTCCAACAACTGGGTGATTTCCGGCAAACATACTGCAAGCGGGAAGCCGCTGCTTTCCAATGACATGCATCTGGGGCTTTCTGTCCCAAATATCTGGTATATGGCAGACCTCAAGGCCCCGGGGTTGCACGTGGCGGGCGTAACACTGCCAGGAATGCCACTGGTTATCGCAGGCCATAACGACCATATCGCCTGGGGTTTTACTGCCCTTTATGCAGACGTCCAGGATCTATACGTGGAAAAGCTCGATGGCAAGGGCAATTATGCTGGACCGCAGGGCAACTGGCTTCCGCTGGCTCATGCAAGGGAAACGATTCACGTCCGATTTTCCGAAGATGTAAATGTGGATGTTCAACTCACTGCACATGGCCCATTGCTGAATCCGATCTTCCGGAAGGAAGCCCGACCAATTGCTCTCCACTGGACGCTCTATGATCCAGCGATTGCAGCTATTCCTCTTTACCAAATGAATACGGCATCGGACTGGCAGCATTTTTCGGCTGCATTAGATGCCTGGTGCTGGCCGACACAAAATGTGGTGTACTCCGATGACGCTGGACACATTGCATATCACGCTGTTGGCAAAGTACCGCTGCGTCCTGCGGGCTTGATGGGAGTTCCCATTCAAGACTCCCAGCATGAGTGGCAGGGTTATATCCCTTTTGACGAGCTCCCCTTTTCGGTCGACCCTCCTTCGGGGTTATTGGCCACTGCTAACGCGCGCGTCACTCCCAATGACACAAAGTACCCGCTTACGCTCGAATGGCCTGACCCATACCGCGCCGAAAGGGTTTACATGGACCTGCGGGGCCGCGACAACCTCACCCGCGAAGACATGCTGGCCGTTCAGACAGACATCTACAGCGAAGTCGATCAGGAACTGGCCCATCGCTTTGCATACGCTATCGATCAGACCATTCAGAAAAAACAGCCGACTGGAGACGATGCCCGGCTCCGACAGGCTGCTGATCTTCTGCGAAGCTGGGATGGACGCATGTCTCCCGATTCGGCCGCTGCTTCCATCATCTATCGCGCTCGTCATGCCTTCTGGCCGCTGATACTCGAGCCAAAACTCGGCAGTGACTCCGATTCCTATGAATGGTCAGAATCCAATTTCGCGGAAGAGGAAATTATCATGCACGGCTCAAGCCCGGCGGGGGTGAGTGGTTGGTTGCCGAGCAACTTTAAGGACTGGGACGCACTGCTTGCCGAGGCTGTTCGGCGTGGATTGAACGATGGGAAAGCTCCATCGGATTTGGCCCACTGGAACTATGGTTCATGGCACGTGATCGATCTGGAGCACCCGGTTTATCAGCTTCTCCCCATCGTTAAGGGATGGTCGGGAACTGGCCAGCAACCGCTCAGTGGCGGCAATACAACAATCAAGCAGGTCGGGCGCGCATTTGGTCCGAGCCAGCGATTCACAATGGATTGGAGCGCCCCGGATGCTTCAACGGAAAACATCGTCCTCGGCGAGAGTGGAGACCCGGCGAGTCAATGGTTCCGGGATCAATGGCAAGCCTGGTACTCGGGAACCACATTCGCTTTGCCGTTTTCTCAGCAAGCGGTCTCTGCCCAGACCACACACGTGCTTCAGCTGGTGCCTTGAGTGGGCGCATTTCGCAGAACTCAATTCCTCGGGTCCTTGGTCCGCCGTTTTCTCTTTCGCGACGGTATCCTGCTCATCCCGTTAGCTGCCCTTCTCGCGGCTAGTCCACGAATTACCCGGGGAATTTCCTGCGGCCACGACTTCGAATTTCACCTGATTTCCTGGCTTGAAACGCAGCGAAGCTGGAGCGAAGGAGTTCTCTATCCGCACTGGGCCCAATCGCCGAACTGGGGTGCAGGCGAAGCGCGTTTTGTTTTCTATCCTCCGCTAACGTGGATGCTCGGTGCAGCGCTCGGATACCTCATTCCCTGGCAATGGGTTCCGGCAGGACTGACTTTTCTGTGTCTTGCCGCCGCGGGACTTTCCACCCGTTTGTTGGCTCGCCGATTCCTGCCTGCTCGATCCGCGACTCTCGCCGGGGTCATCGCTACAGCTACCCCCTATGCGCTATTCACCGCGTATGAGCGGACCGCTTTCAGCGAACTCGCTGCCGCAGCATGGATTCCTGTCCTTCTGCTGCTGGCATTGAGGCCAACAGAGGATGCAGACACTGCCCGGCCTTCGGGCCTTTCCGTGTTCAATGCGGAGAGACTGAAAAGCGCGTCGAAAGGCGCAATCACCGCAGCATTCAGCGGTTCGGCGTTGCTCGCATTCGTTCTGGCTGCCGTTTGGCTCACCAACGCACCTGCCGGAGTGATGGCTAATTACCTGCTCGCGTTTGTCGCACTTGCGGCAAGCCTGATCCGCCGCCAATGGTGGCCGGTTCTGCGAGCCAGTTTAGCCGCCCCAATCGCCCTGGGACTTGCAGCCTTTTACCTTGTTCCCGCCGCATGGGAGCAGCGATGGATCGCCATCCAGCAGGCTGTCGATGTGGGCATGCGCGTCACTGACAGCTGGCTCTTTGCACGCCACGCAAGTCCCGACCTCCAACTCCACGATCAGGTGCTTCACTCCGCCTCCATGATCGTCGTAATCACTTCAGCTGCCACATTTGCGGCTATCATCGTAGCCTTTCTCCGCCGCAAGCTGCCGCTGGCGAGCAGGCATTTCTGGCTACCTCTTGCACTCCTCGTACCATGCCTCTTCCTGCTTCAGCTGCCTCTTTCTTCATCCATCTGGAGTCTGCTGCCCAAACTGCAGTTTCTTCAATTTCCGTGGCGATGGCTCATGGTTCTGGGAACACCATTTGCCGTCTTTCTCTCTGTCGTAACCCCGCTCGAAAATACTCGATCTCGAATCTGGTCAGCCATTGTCTGGGCGACGATCCTGGTTATCATCACCTCATCGGCGACCCGCCTCTTCTTTCAACAATGCGATGAGGAAGATCAGGTCGGAAATCAGATCGCCATTTTCCACGATGGAACTGGCGTCGAAGGCACTGATGAATACGCGGCAGCAGGCAGCGACAATTCGCTCATCCCGTCCGGCCTGCCTGATGGCTGCCTCGTGACTGATCCCAATCAGGAACTGGGTGAGGGGGACGCGGGCGCCACGCCGGTCTGGTACTCCGAACAAGGCTCCTGCGATGAGACCTACAGCGCTCAACTTTGGCAAAATGAGCGCAAGTTGCTCAACGTTGACAGTGACCACAGCGGTTTTGTCGTTCTGCGGCTGAGCCGATATCCAGCCTGGAAGATCACGGTCAATCACGCCGACACTGGTGCGGCCCCTATTCGCGAAGACGGCTTGATTGCCGTCCAGGTTTCAGCCGGAACCTCCACAATCGAAGTGAGTTGGACGACCACGCCGGATGTACGCTGGGGACGGTGGATCAGCCTGGGCTCCCTGATCCTCCTGGCTGGTGTATGGGTGGGGGAACGCCGGCTCAGGACAATTCGTTTATCATCTAGAGAATGTCTGTAGCCGAAAAGCCCGACGTAAAATCGATCATCCGGGAAGGCGCCGAAGTCACTGATCACGCGCTCGAGTCGCTGATCCCTTCGGCCTCCACTGTTCCGTCTTCGATCCATGGAGCAATGCGCCATTCCGTTTTTGCCGGTGGAAAGCGTCTCCGCCCGGTGCTGGCGATCCAGTCGGCTGTCGCAGTGGCTGGAACGGTTCCCGCTGGAATTGCCCACCTTGGCGCAGCCCTCGAGATGCTGCATACCTATTCACTGATTCACGACGACCTGCCCGCTCTCGACAACGACGATCTGCGTCGTGGCAAGCCCACCTGCCATGTGGTCTTCGGCGAAGCCATTGCCATTCTCGCCGGCGACGCGCTCCAGACCCAGGCGTATGAGGTTCTGGCAGGCCTTAATTGCCCCCCATCCGCCGCAGTCGAAATCATCCGCCTGGTTGCTCAAGGCACTGGCACTGTCGAAGGAATGATCGGCGGTCAGGTACTCGACCTCGAAGGCGAGCATCAAAAGCCTACTCCGGCGCTTGTCGAGGCAATCCATCGCGCAAAGACAGGGGCTCTCATTCGGGTCAGCGTCGTAAGCGGCGGTATATTTGCGGGAGCAACCCCCGAGGAGGCCGCACGCCTGGATATTTTTGGCCGCAAGGCCGGCCTGGCATTCCAAATCATTGACGATGTCCTCGATGTTACGCAGGACTCTGAGCAGTTGGGCAAGACGGCTGGCAAAGATCTAACCAGCGATAAGGCTACATGGCCCGCTGTTTTTGGTTTGGAGCAGAGCCTGAGAGATGCAGATCGCCTAATCTCTGAGGCTTTTTCTGCTCTTGAACCTTTCGGGCAAAATGCCGACGGTCTGAAGGCCGTGGCCCGCTACCTGGTAGAACGTAAGAATTAAAGATGGTTGTCCGGTTCTCACCCACTGAATTGCCCGCTCTCACCAGCGATGACATATTCAAAGCGCTACGTGACTGCTTTGACCCGGAAGTAAAGCTCAATCTTGTCGATCTGGGGTTGATTTACAGCGTGACGATCGAACCCGATCCCAACTCTGCTCCAGCCTTCCCGCGCCAGCGTGTCAAAGTCACAATGACTCTCACCACTCCGCAATGCCCGGCCAGCGGGCTGATCTTCGAGCAAGTCCATAATCGGCTGGCTAGTATCCAACAGGTAAGCAAGGTCGAAGTCGACCTGGTCTGGGAACCGAAGTGGACACCGCACCGCATCAGTGAAGCGGGACGCAGTCAGTTGGGAATTTAGAGGCGGATTCCTCGTTCCATTTCATTTGCGCAGGATGCCTTGCAGCCTTTGCCCTTGAATTGAAGCTTCCTTCAAATACGATTCGATGGAGTCCAGGAAATGCTGTGCGTCATTGAGGTAGCCGGGAAGGTTTCTCCACCACTCTTTGACGGCCTCCTGCTCTTCCAGTAGCGCCAGCGCGGTTCCAGCGGCAGCAACAGCGACCCCGGCGCGGCGATGGCCCGTTACAATCAATGCTCCTCCCGCCATAAGCGTGCCTGCGGCGACGTATTGGGTCCAATTGGGTGACTCGGCTTGCGGAGCAGGAGCGGGAAGCGATGCCGAACCGGCGGGGACTTCACCATAAGGTGATGTTCCCTGAGGAAATCGCGAGGTCGACGAACCGCCGGAGCGGGGTATTGGGACTGCAACCATGAAACTCTCCTGTAAACCAATCCTGTTAACTTTGATGCGACTTGAGCGATTCTCGGAGTTAGTCGAGATCAAACTCCCGCAAAGGCTTTCCTTCGGGAGCATCCTTTGCTTTGCGCAAGGCTTCGGCGAACTTCTTCTCCAGGAGGTCGCCCTTGTTCTTTTCTGCTTCCATCGATTGCCGGAAGATGGATTCCTTGCGCTCGTCTTGTTCGCGCATCGCCTGCGCGGCCGTGGCCAGATCCTCAAAGGTACGCTTGCGCGGCGCAGAGGTGTGGCTGATCAATGCGCCGGTCTCTGCATCGATTCGCAGCATCGCGGAGCAGTCCGGACAGGCTACTTCAAAAACCCGGTTTGTCTTGCGTGCAGCCATTTCTAAATCGAATTGTAGGAGCAATCCTCCCGGCTTGTCGCGCTAGTTCGCGTTTATTCGCCGGTTACCTCGTTATATATCTGGTTACTGGCATTCTCATTAACAGCCCTGGAGTTGCAAGAAACCTCACGACTCAAAACAGAAAGAGTCCCTGCCGTGAAAGCAGGAACCCTCTTGTTTTCAATGATGAATATTTCGTTTTACTTGTCCGCTGCGCTGGCCAGCTTCGCTTCAGCTTCGTTGATGACTCGCTCGGCCTCGGTGTAGGCCGCTGCGTCGTCTCCCGCTTTATTCCAGAGATCCTGACCATGTTCCAACTGCTTCTGGGCCCTTGGGACATCGATCGCCGAAGGAACCAGCGCATCGTTGGCCAAAATCGTTACTCGGTCCGGAAGGACTTCGACGAAACCCCAGCTTACGTTGTAACGCGTTCCATCCCCAAGATTCGCTGCTCCACCCGACACGCCATGCAGAGTCACGTCACCAGCGCCCAACTCGGCCATTAATGGAGCATGCCCGTAAAGGACCTCCATGTAGCCATTCTTGGCGGGGAGCTCGACAGCATCGGCAAACTCCTCGAAGAGGATGCGCTCGGGAGTCACCAGGCGGACCCGGATTTTGTTGCTTTCGTCAGCCATCGCGTCCTCTTAAGCCGTCGCCTTCATCTTCTCAGCGGTCTCGAGCACTTCTTCAATCGTGCCCTTCATGTAGAAGGCCTGCTCGGGAACATCGTCGTGCTTGCCTTCGATGATCTCGCGGAAGGAACGAACCGTGTCCTCAATCTTGCAGTATCGTCCTGCAATGCCCGTGAACTGCTCAGCCACATGGAAAGGCTGAGAGAGAAACTTCTGCACCTTACGAGCTCGGGCCACGGTGATCTTGTCGTCGTCGCTCAGCTCGTCGATACCGAGAATCGCGATGATGTCCTGCAGGTCCTTGTAGCGCTGCAGGATGCGCTTGACCCCCTGCGCCACATCGTAGTGATCCTGCCCGACCACGCGCGCAGTCAGAATGCGCGAACTTGAAGCAAGCGGATCGACCGCGGGATAGATGCCGAGTTCGGAAAGAGGGCGGCTCAACACGGTGGTCGCATCCAAGTGGGCAAAGGTGGTCGCCGGCGCTGGATCGGTCAAATCGTCGGCGGGCACGTAAACGGCCTGCACGGAGGTGACGGATCCCTTCTTGGTGGAAGTGATGCGCTCCTGCAGTTCGCCCATTTCGGTGGCCAGGTTAGGCTGGTATCCGACGGCAGAGGGCATACGTCCCAACAGCGTCGAAACTTCTGAACCGGCCTGCGTGAAGCGGAAGATGTTGTCAATAAAGAGCAGCGTGTCGGCGCCCTCTTCGTCGCGGAAGTGCTCGGCGACGGTCAAAGCGCTCAAGGCCACGCGTAGACGGGCTCCTGGCGGTTCGGTCATCTGGCCGTAAATCAATGCGGCCTTGGAGTTGACATGATCGCCCGGCTTGATCACGCCCGACTCACTCATTTCGAGCCATAGATCGTTGCCTTCACGGGTGCGCTCCCCGACGCCTGCGAAGACCGAGTAGCCGCCGTGGTTCTTGGC
>Ga0302319_10008545_pt1 | contig 19897 bp, 14 predicted proteins | sample Bog_T0_2_FD_203319 | JGI IMG/M metagenome (GOLD analysis project Ga0302319, IMG submission 203319) | Peat permafrost microbial communities from Stordalen Mire near Abisko, Sweden - Bog_T0_2 | ecosystem: Environmental > Terrestrial > Soil > Wetlands > Peat | place: Sweden: Abisko, Stordalen Mire... | reverse complement strand
CGGATATTCGGATCGAGAATCGAACCGATGTTGCTGATCGTTCCCTTGAGAACTTTGTCCGGATAGGCGTTCAGCTTGATCTCGGCGGTTTGCCCGAGGCGCACGTTAGCCATGTCGCTTTCGTAGATGTCGCAGACGATCCACACGGAGGTCAGGTCTGAAATCGTGAATGGGTTCGGCGTAGAGTAGGCCTGCACTGATGCCCCGTTCGTCACCTCCTGATCGGTGATCACGCCGGAAACCGGGGCGAGGATATCGACAATTCCCTTGGGATTATCGGGATCGGTGCCGAGCAGGCGAAGATGCTCATTGGTGGTATCGAGGGTGGTCTTGGCGTCGTCCTCGGTGTCTTGCGCGACCTCCAGGTCTCCCTGCGCAATGGCCCCGTGCTCGTACAGATGCTTCGCTCGATCCAATTGCTTGCGCGCAAGGAGCTCATCGGAGACGGCCTTGCGGTAGGCGTCGAAGCCTCCCGAAATGTCGTCGCTGCGAACACGCAGCAAGAGCTGGCCCTTCTTTACTCTGTCGCCGAGGCGAGCGCGGATGTCCACAATGCGGCCGGAGGCAAGCGAGATCACCGGGACATTTCGCGCGATGTCCGGAATTACAGTTCCGGTCACGAACAATTGCGACGGGGCTTGGTATTCGGTTGCTTTTTCGATCGGATACAACTCCGGATGATCGACCGCGAAAAAGGTGACGTCCACTCCGGAAACCACCTTGGCGGGCGGCGGCGCCTCTTCGTCTGCCTTCACCTTATCGCTCTTGCATCCACTGATGGCAAGAGATGTGGCCATCACTGTCAGCGTCAGGCCAAATCTAAAACTAATGTTCTTCATACGATCTCTCACACCTCTTTTGCGTCTTCCGGCGATACAAGCACGCGACCACCCCGTAGCATCGGCGAGGTGCTCAGGGGCGGTCGTAGTGCAAGGTGTTTCGATGGTCCTGAGCAGCACCGGAGATCCGAGAACCCTCGGTGCTGCTCGCTGAGTTAGAGCGTCCAGCCGCATTCATTACGTACGGCTCCGCGGACCAGCTTGCTAGAACCTGACCTTGATCGCGACCGTTGTGTTCGTTTGGTTGGTGCGCAGGTCAGGCCACCATATCGTGTTGGTGTTGGTCATCGAGGTTCCGTTTCCAGCTTGGAAACACGCTTGTTCCGCAAGGCCCAGGTTGCCGTAGCCAAACCCAGAGGGAGAGCCACTGGCGCAGGCATACTGTGCCGGTGAGCCATTGTTGCCGCCAGGAGGCGTGATGCCGCCGCGGCCGCTCCAGTAGGGCACATCTGAGTAGCGATAGCCTTCCTCGATCGTGAAGGTGATGAACTGGCTCGGCATGTAGTCGAAGGTGATGGTTCCGTCGTGCATCTGGGAGCGATCGCCCGCGTTCTCGGTAAAGTACGGGGTGCCGGATGACGCTGTTGCGCCGTTGATGGGAGGCAGCAGGGTAAGGTAACGGCCGGAGTTGTTCATCTGGCCACCGCCAATGGTAACTGCGAACAGATCCTTCTTGAACCACATGCGGTCGTAGGCCATCCAGCCGATGAACATCTGCTTGGGTTTGCCGTTACGACTGTTGTGGCAGTTCACGCCGCCTGAGTAAGTGGAATTTGAACCCATCTCAGGAGAAGCGCCCTTCGGGTCGTATGGGCCGCTTGCGGGGCCGCCGCCATATTCGCAGCCAGCATCGCCGGTGAGCGTGAAGGCCATCTTGTCCAGCAAATTATGCGGCTGGTCGTAGTACTTGACCTGCGCGCTGTAGTCGGCGTGGACGCGCGAGCGTCCGGGGAAGCCGACAGCATCTTCTCCGAGACCGTAGTTGTTCCACACAAAGTCCAGGTACGGCTTGGGACGCCACAGAATCTGTCCGCCCAATCCGGGCTTGCCGTTTGCGCGGGCATAGGACTGCCAGCCGTTGATAATCCACGGCTCGATCTTAAGCTTCGTCGTGGGAAAGTACTGGATGCGAAGGCCGTTGAAGAACCATGGAGTATTTGAGGAAACGAACGAAGGCTGATAGGTCCAATTGTCGAAGTTGTAGTAGCTGAACAGGCCGATGTAGGAAACAAAGATGCCGGCGTCCACGTTCAGGCCGTGGGCTACATCCAAGTGGTAGCCGCCCCATGCCTCTGAGACGTATTTGTACGCGCCGGCCAGATCCCACTGGCCCCGGCTCGGGCTTGCATCGTTGCGCGGGGTAGTGGTAGCGAATAAACCGTTCATGGTAAGAATGCGACCGCGCACGTTGTTGATGCGGATGTCGCCGCCGATACTGATTTGCTCAAGCTGCCACTCGTCGGAACGGAAGCTCTCCGTCGCGCCGCCCATGGTGTCGTCGTGGGGATGGTTGTAGTCAAGAATGTAGTTCGCGTCGGCGCGAAACTCCGGCGTGAAATACTTGGTGCTCATCGGGCTATCCACGGCGTGGCCATTGCTATTGAGCCAGGTCCAATCGCCTGGGAACGGTTCGCCCTTCTTGGTAACCTGCGCATCGATCTCAGGCGCCGCAGGTGCGGCTGCCGGAGGAGGCGCAGGCGCGGCCTGCATCTCTGGTGTTGCTGAACTACTCGACCCGCCTCCCACGGCGGCACCTTCTGCCGTACGCAGGGCGTCAGCGTTATGTTCGGCATCGGCGGCTCCGTTGCTTGACTTCAACTCCATTTCAAGCTGCGCGATCCGCGCCTTCATCTCCACAAGTTCTTTGATGACCGCATCATTGTTGAACGGCACGGCAACGGGAGCAGGCGCGGCTGCGGCACCTGCGCTTGAGGAAGGCGGAGCACTTGCCGTTACTGGGGTTGCAGCGGCTGCTGGACCAGCCGTCTCTGCGGCCGCAGTGCTAGAGCCCATTCCTGGCTCCTCATTAGCCGCGATCTCCGTCAGAGCTGTTTGAATTGGGATACCTGAAATCGCAGCTCTCGGTTGTGGGCTCGCGGCGGACACCGAAGCCGCGCTTTGGGCTTGACAAGCAATCTGCACGGCAAACCCGCAGATTGCAATTCCTATTACGATGGGGGTCTTGAAGCCTTTCTTCATAGTTATCCGACCTCCTCGACGACTAGCGTCGCCTGGCTAAATTGCGTTGGCTCTCTCTGAGGAATAGATGACTTACCGCTTCCGCCTTCCTCATTCATATTGTTATGCGAAGCGACATAAAGAAATCGCAAAGAATATACAGTTATTTCAAAATGGCTAAGAAGCATTGCGTCTTATGGCATGGTCTTTCCCCGCACTGCTATCACCCATTTTGGCTATGTGCCGAGGGCGTTTAAATAGACGTTACTGGGTTGGTCATAAAGAGTCCGTATTGGATTTAAAGAAAGTTATGAGCATATCATGAGTTTTACATAATGAAGTCATGAATATCCGCTTCACAAGTTAACCGTCGGGAGTATTTCGAGAGTTTGCCAAGCTCAGATACAGGATGACCATGGGCTAAGCTGGGTTCAACGTCCTTATCTTATCTATATCTATTCGTCGTTAGCATGGAGATCAGGTGTTGCGCTTTGTTTTTAGCCAAACTGCGTGAGAAGGGGCGGGGACCAGTTATACGGACAACATTTTCAGATAAGTCGCGGTGAGCAACCAAACGATGAGCGGAATCAAAAAGACCAGATCGGAGAATCGAATGAGGCAATCCAATTATGCGTGGACTCTTCTGGCGCTTGCGGCCATCGCTGTTCGAGCAAAGAATGCGAAGCCTTATAGCCGCCAGGTCCATCAAACACCCGATAGGGATGGGGTCTATTTCGCCGGACCCGAGGTCACTGCGCCCCGGATGCTCAGCACAGTTTATGCGCCGTACCCGGAAGGCGTGTCCGGCAGAGACATTCAGGGTATGACTGTGCTGGCCATGGTGATTGACGCCAACGGCGTCCCGGCGCACATTCAGGTTCTGCACAAGCACGGCGAGGCATTCGATCAGGAAGCCATCGCGGCCGTAAAGCACTCCCGATTTGCGCCGGGCAAATTAGGAGACAAGCCGGTCCCTGTTTGGATCGATATTCGAGTGGTCTTCCGCGCCAACAAGAGCCAAGCTGTTCCCGAAGTCCTCATCACCGAGAGAGATCTGCCTCTGCCTGATGAATCGCAGTTTCTGGACAAGCATCACAACCCTCTATCTTACACAGAGCCAATCGCCATCCACACAGTTGACGCTGACTTTGCCGATCCATTTGTAACTCATCCTTGGGTGCAAGAGGCCGTGGTTACAGTGCTGGTGGGCGACGACGGATTGCCGAAAGAGGTCCGTGTGCGGCGCGGCCTCGGATTCGGATTGGACAAGAAGGCCGAGGCCGCTGTCTGGCAATACAGGTTCTATCCCGCCACCAGGAAAGGCCAGCCCATTGCTGCGAGCAGAGAGATCCTGGTAGATTTCGCCAAGTTTTGATTCCCGGACAATCGACATGGCCGATCACATAAAAAATTGAATCGCAGTTCACTCGCCAATTGCGCGCAAGTGTTGCTCGATATTCTCGAAGAACCAGCCAACCTTACCGGCTCTGTTCCCGAATGACCAGACTATGTTGAACGCTTCCACTTGTTGGATTTTTCCATGTCAATATAGTTCTACCCTTGAATGATATTGACGATCACAAGCCTGCTGATCGCTTGCATATTTCGTGTTCATCCTTGCTGCCATCGGCTTCGCCGGGGTGGGGCGCATATCCGTAACTCATGCCGCAATCCATATCTGCGTGTTGGCGGGAATCATCCTCGCAGGCTCTCCAACACGGCCCGGATCACCGTTGGATCGGCCAGATTCTGGCAGGCTGCGCAGATCTGGGCAGCCAAAAATGAATGGGCGCCCATGTCCGGATTTTCGGATCTGGGATGCCACCAACCCGTGCCTACAGTGGATACCGTTCCAGTTGAATCGAGTGGCGGGCGACGGCGCGGCTCAATCCCACTGCATCGCCGGGCGTAAACCGCGCGAGCCGCCGGAGAATGGCCAACTGCGTCCGCAGCAGATCGCCCTCGGCGCAGGCCGCCAGCACCCGGCGAGAAGCCTGCTCGGCTAGAGCCATGCTCTCGTCCGCCATCAGTCCCGTCATGTTCGCAGCAGCCTGGGCCGCCGCGGCAGAGCTTCCACCCGCATTCCGTCCCGCCAGCTTGCGCGCTCGTAGCAATGCCGATTCCAGCGCATAGACCTGCGCGATGATGTCGGCCAGGTCGGCCATCACTTCCTGCTGATCCTGCAAGCCGGTCATGAAGCGCTGGCTGGCCACCCCGGCGGAAAAAAGCGCAATCTTCTTCACCGCGGCCAGCACCTCGGCCTCGCGCGTCAAAGGTTCATCCGTTCCCGAGCCAAGATCAAAGGTGGGCGCCTGGGTGACTTCATCCATAACGCTCTTAATGGCGCCAAGCAGCGGAAGCTGGCCGCTTAACGCCCGCTTCATCAGCCAGCCGGTAACGATGAGACGGTTGATTTCGTTGGTTCCCTCGAAGATGCGGTTGATGCGCGCATCGCGGTAAGTTCTCTCCGCGGGGTAATCCTCGACGAACCCGTAGCCGCCCATAGTGGCGACTAGCTCATCGGCTACCAGGGTAAGCATCTCAGAGCCATAAACCTTGAGGATGGAGCACTCGACGGCGTACTCCTCGATGCGCTTCTGCGCCTGGCGCGGCGACTGCGCCTCGGCGGGAGTGAGCGCTGCCTGGCCGGCATCCATCATTCCGACCGTCCGATAAGCCATGCTTTCCGCGGCATAGAGCCGTGTGGCGCTGGCTGATATCTTTCGCTGGATCAGCCCAAACTCCGCAATCGGCTTGCCGAATGCGACCCGCTGCTTGGCATAGCTAATCATGTCAGCCAGCGCGTGACGCGCCCCGCCAACGCAGGCCACGCCCAGCTTGAACCGGCCCACGTTCAGCACATTAAATGCAATATGGTGCCCCTTGCCGGCCTCGCCAAGCAGGTTCGCGGCGGGCACTTTGCAGTCCACAAGCACCAGCGGGCATGTGCTTGAGCCTCGAATGCCCAGCTTGTGCTCCTCCGCGCCCACCGTCAGCCCCGGCGTATCCCGCTCGACGAGGAACGCGGAGAATTTTTCGCCGTCGATTTTGGCAAATACCGTAAACAGGCTGGCGATGCCGCAGTTGGTAATCCATTGCTTCTCGCCGTTGAGTGTGTAGGTGCTGCCGTCGGCCGAGAGCGTAGCCTGCGTGCGGATGTTCATGGCGTCGGAGCCGGAGCTGGCCTCTGACAATCCATATGCGCCAATCCACTCGCCCGAGGCCAGTTTAGGCAGGTAGCGCTGCTTCTGCTCCTCCGCGCCATACCAAACCAGCGGCAACGTAGCAATGCCGATGTGCGCGCCAAAGGCCGTTGAGAAGCTGGCCAGTACCGACAAATGGTCGGTAATCAGCGTGGAGGTGGTCTTGTCCATCCCCATGCCGCCATATTCCTCTGGAATATCGACCGAGGCAAAGCCCAGCTCGCCGGCCTTGCGCATCAGCCCCGCCAGCACCCCCGGCTGCTTGGCCTCGATGGCTGCGGCGTTGGGCAAAATCTCTTCGCGGGCGAACTGGGCGGCGGTCGAGGCAACCTGCCGCTGTTCCTCGTTCAGATCTTCAGGAGTGAACACCTCGGCCGGGGTGCGGTTCTCCAGCAGAAAACTGCCACCCGCGGCGGCAATGATCGAAGAAGGGTTCGGAACAGACATAGGACAGCCAGCCTCCCGCACTGCTCACCTTACGATAGCCGCTTGGGCCGCGGCAAGAGCACACCCTGAGTGCAGCCGGCCAGAACTAGCCAGTGCGCGACTGCAGATGATGTGCATATGCCTGTTTTGCAATAGCAGTTGCCATCGACCTACTCGGTTGTTCCAGACAAATGACATTTAGCATTTTCCGGGTGCCCAGGAACCCAATAGACCACACAGTACTTAGGATGGCTTGCCAGCTTTGCTTGCAATAGCTGCCGTGTCGTTGTGATCTCTGAAGCCGTCAGCCAACGATCCTGTGACCGGCCTTGAAACTCATAGCTTGTCCGCGCTTCGATCCGATAATAGATCCCGCCCCCGTACTGACTATCGAAAATGTGGTCCACAACAATTCTGGTTTCAAGGATTGACCCAGTTGCGCTCGCATGGTCTTCATCAGATTGCCACCCCACAAAGCTGCCGAAGGCAAGTGAGGCCACTAAAACAACAATCGAGGCTGCGACAACAAATTCAAGCCCAGGGTGGCGCTGCGGTGGAAGACGGAGTACGCGAACATGACTATGGCTCATGGACCAGAGTCCCTTCTTCGCCCCATTGTAGACCGCCTACTCGACGAGAAAAGAGAATCAGCCACAGCAGGTGAGGCCGTTGGCCCCTTTTCTGCTCAGGCAGCGACAACTCGTAACTGAGAGTCCTTCCACCGCATTACCCTCCATCGACTACAATTGCCGTTATCCCGGTCGTGGAGGCTTGCCCTGTTCGCCGCGCTTGTGACTCGCCTGAATGTCGCCGCTAGTCCCCTGCCGATCCGGCTAGCGGGGTTGCCGTCGCGAATGGCCGCGCATCTGTTTTTTGCGCCCCAGACCGGCCTGCGCCACTACTGGAAGGCAATGCAGAATACCGACCAGACGTTCAAGGGCCTCTACCACTGGAACTTCTTTGACGCTGCGGTGTTGCTGCCTTACTTCGCGGTGATGATTGTTCTGGCGCTCTACGGTGTCCACCGCTATACCATGTGCTACCTCTATTTCCGGTATCGCAAGAATTACCGGCCCGATGCGCCTCGTCGCTTTGAAGAGCTGCCGATGGTGACCGTGCAACTGCCCATTTACAACGAGCAGTTCGTCATCGACCGGTTGATTGAGGCGGTCTGCGCCATGGCGTACCCGACCGGGAAGCTCGAAATCCAGGTGCTGGACGACTCGACCGACGAAACCCAGCAGGTAGCTGCGGACATCGTGGCGCGCTATGCCGCGCTGGGCCATCCAATCGAGTACATTCATCGGACCAACCGCTACGGCTACAAGGCCGGCGCGCTGGACGCAGGCCTCAAAGTAGCCAAGGGCGAGTTTGTCGCCATCTTCGACGCCGACTTTGTGCCCCCGGCTGACTGGCTGATGAAGGTCATCGACCACTTTGCCGAGCCTGAGATTGGCATGGTGCAGACCCGCTGGACCCACATGAACCGCGACTACAGCATGTTGACCCAGATCGAGGCGATCCTGCTCGACGGCCACTTTGTGCTGGAGCACGGGGCCCGCGTCCGCACGGGCGATTATTTCAACTTCAACGGCACCGCCGGCATGTGGCGCATCCAGGCCATCACCGACGGCGGCGGCTGGCAGCACGATACCCTTACAGAAGACACAGACCTGAGCTATCGGTCGCAACTGGCCGGCTGGAAGTTCAAATACCTGCCCGAGGTCGAGTGTCCGTCCGAGCTGCCCATCGAGATGACCGCTTTCAAGACGCAGCAGGCGCGCTGGGCCAAAGGGCTTATCCAGACCAGCATCAAAGTGCTGCCGCTCATGTTCAAGTCCGACGTGCCGAGGCGCATCAAGATCGAGGCTGTCTACCATCTCACGGCCAACCTAAGCTATCCGCTGATGATCGTCATGTCGGTGTTGCTGCTTCCGGCCATGATTTGCCGCTTTTATCAGGGCTGGTTCCAGATGCTGCTGATCGACGTGCCGCTCTTCACCGCCTCCACGTTTTCGATTGCGGTGTTTTACGTCATGAGCCAGCGTGAGCTCTTCCCAAAGACCTGGTGGAAGACCTTCCTCTATCTGCCCTTCCTGATGGCGCTGGGCATCGGCCTCACGGTTACCAACACCAAAGCAGTGATGGAGGCTCTGTTGGGCATCAAGAGCGCCTTTGTACGCACACCCAAATACCGCGTGGCCAAGAAGGGCGAGAAGTCTCAGGCAGCCAAGTACCGCAAGCGCCTGGTGCTCGCCCCGTGGATCGAAATCTTCCTCGGCTTCTATTTTGTCGGAGCGATTGTCTACACCTTCTGGAACCACAACTACTTCACCGCGCCGTTCCTGATTCTGTTTGTGATTGGCTACTGGTACACCGGCCTGATGAGCCTGCTGCAAGGGCGCTTTGAGCGCTGGCGCACCGGCACGGTAGCGAACACCGACGAATCCAGCCCCAAGCCGTTCCCGGTGGGGGTGTGAGGAAGCTCTAGTTCCAGAGAGTGTGATATGCAAACCAATTCAAATGAAATGCCAACGTACTTTTGGGTTTTCTTCCCTGCCTTCATCGTGTTGCTGTGGGCCTTTATAGGCTACGCGGTCAGCTGCATTGGTGGTTGGCATTCACTCTCGATACGTTTCAAAGCACAGTCTGAGCCTTACGGAGAAACCAGGACGGCAGGGTTGCTTTTTTATACCGTGAGGATGCGCTTCAGGGTCAAATATAACAATGTCATCCGCCTCACCGCTGCCGAAGACGCACTCTATTTTTCGGTGTTATTTCTTTTCCGCGCCGGCCATCCTCCGCTTCGTATCCCATGGAATGAAATTCAGATGCGCAAGGCAAAGTTTCTTTGCTTCCGGTTCGTGGATCTAACGCTGGGTAATCAGGAGCGCATCCCCATGCGCATCACCGAGCGCATGGCGCGCAATCTGGGGCTCCTGGACCGTCTGCCCTGCTGAGAGACCGTGTCCAATCAGTTTGGAGCGACCGCACGAGCATCAATGGCCTTCAACTGGGTTTGCGCCCGCGCCATCGGAGCGCAAACCCTAGCATTGACAGCCCCACTCAGAACAACCCTGAGATGCGGCTTGAGCCGTGCGTCATGGCCCTGCCGATTTGCGAAGCCTCCCCTTATGGGTGGAAATCCGTGCCCTGCCAGTAGTTGGGAACATCAACGATCTCGAAGCGATTGGGATCGGCCTTAACCAGCGCATCGGCGGTCGAGTTATAGACCGTGCCGTGGCCCACGGTGCCATTGTTGAACATGTTGTTGTCCTGGACAACCGTTTGGTCGAGGATGTAGTTATCGAAGCCCTGGCCGTTCCGGGCATTGTTGACCTGGCTTTCGTTCCATTCCGCATGCTGGGCGGCGTTGGCGTTTTGCTGGTTCCAATAGCCGGCGTGCTGGGCGTCGTTGGCGGCCTGGCGGTCGGCAAAGTTCCTCTGCGCCGCTTCGCCCTGCGCGCGAATCCGGTCGGATGTCTGCTGTCCCCAGGCCCGCCATTGCTGGTCGGATTGCTGCTTCTGCGCCAGCTTCTGCTGCATTTGCTGGTTCATCACCTGCTGGTTTACCTTGGCGCTCAGGAACATCGCCATTACTGTGCTTTGCTCCCGCTCGGACTGTTCGTCGGTCATGATGTTGAAGGTCCGTGTGACTGTGTAAGCTCCCCATTGGGCCGGCGGCCATTGGCATATGTCGTCGATCAGCTTCTTCATGCCCTGCCCATTCCCGTCGATGTGCCCTGTGACAAGGACGCAGTGGCTCGCCCCTTGTATCGGCTCAATCTTGTCCACCTGAATCTTTGCCGGGGACATGTTGTTGGCGCGCCGCCAAGCCTGCAACAGGTCCGGATAGGCCTTCCCCAGATCTGGATGGTAGGGATAGAGCATTGTTCCCGTCCCCTTGTAGATTCCGTACCGCACTGCTTGCACCTGCTGCGGGTTGTAGGGGTCCACCGCTGCCTTCTCTGCACTGTAGACTGCCTGTTCGCCGTTCGGTCCGAACATACTCATCGTACCGCTGGCGCTGTTCGGATCGAGCTGCCAGCCGTCAGCAAGGCCGATGCTGATCGAGTTGTCTGCCGCGGTAACTGTGTGCAGCCTGACAGAAGAGGCAGAGTGACCATTGCCGGCCGGAGCCGAATGCGCGCCAGCCGAGGAGCCGGAAGCCGCCGCCTGGCCTCCCGGATGCCATGCGCTGAAGAGTTGCTGGAGCATGGGGTTCACGGTCTTGCCAAAGCGTGGCGCATCGTCGGAGAGCAACGCCGCTTCAACCTGATCAGGCCCGGTTGCCGTGGCAATCACCAGGCCCGCCACCTGCTTGTTCGCTTTCGAGTGGTCAGTCACGGTAAAGAACACACCGACCGAATTCGTTCCGCGGAATCGGAAAACTCGGCCAATCTGCGGCTTCTCGCCGCTCTTGGTTTGCACGCCGCTCAGCAGCTCGGCCAGTGCCGCCGGCTGGGTGGTGACCCCGGCCACCGACCCATAGGCGATCTTGCCACCCTGCGGGGCGTCGATGTGTGTAATTTGGGTTGGAGCTTGCGTCTGCGCCTTGCAAGCGAAGAAAGTAAGGAAGGACAACGATAGGAACACGGAAATACGAATGAACGTAAGCATCTGGACAAGAACCTGACCTTTCCGGGAGCAAAACTGCTCTCACACAAGACTGCGAGAAACACCCGCAAAATGCGTCGCTAAAATGATACTCCGAAAGTCGCAGGGGCCTGAGCGGAACGGCGGCTAAACTGCGCCCCCCAAGCCCCTCCGTTACAATAAAGCGAAGCGCCTGCCGCGCCGGGGACTGGATTCCTGGCCCGCCAGGCGCATCAGAGCATATGCTTAACAAAAACCTACCGGAAGCCCTTACCTTCGACGATGTGTTGCTGGTGCCCGCCTACAGCGACGTGGTGCCTGTGCAGGTCAGCACGCAGACCCAGTTGACCCGCGAAATCACGCTGAACACCCCGTTGCTTTCCTCCGCCATGGACACGGTGACCGAATCGCGCATGGCCATCGCCATGGCCCAGCAGGGCGGCATCGGCATTGTGCATCGCAATCTGACCATTGGCGACCAGGCCGGCGAGATCGACAAGGTGAAGCGCTCGGAGAGCGGCATGATCGTGGACCCGGTGACCATCGGTCCCGACCAGATGATCGGCGACGCCCTGGAGGTGATGCGCCGCTATAAAATCTCCGGCGTGCCGGTCACGCAGGGCAAGCGGCTGGTAGGCATTCTCACCAACCGCGACCTGCGCTTTGAAACCCGCACGGATATTCCCATCGGCGATGTAATGACCAAGGAGAACCTGATTACGGTTCCCGTGGGCACCACGCTGGAAGAGGCCGAGCAGATCCTGCATAAGCACCGCGTGGAAAAGCTGCTGGTGGTGGACGATCACTACAATTTGAAAGGCCTGATCACAGTAAAGGACATTCAGAAGAAGCTCAAGTATCCCAATGCCAGCAAGGACAATCAGGGCCGGCTGCGCGTGGGCGGGGCCATTGGGGCCACGGGCGACTATCTGGAACGCGCGGCCGAACTGGTGCGGGCACGCGCGGATGTGCTGGCCATCGACTCGGCGCACGGGCACTCGTCGCGAGTGCTGGAGGCTGTGCGCGAAGTCAAGAAGCAATTCCCCCATGTGGGCCTGCTTGCCGGCAATATAGCCACCTACGAGGGCGCGCTGGCGCTGATCGAGGCTGGCGCCGATGCCATCAAGGTGGGCATCGGCCCCGGCTCCATCTGCACCACCCGCATGGTAACCGGCGCGGGAATGCCGCAGATCTCCGCTATTGCCGAAGCCGCGCGCGCCGGGCGCGAACACGGCATTCCGGTCATTGCCGACGGCGGCATCAAGTACTCCGGCGAAATCACAAAAGCGATTGCCGCGGGCGCCAGCTCCATCATGATCGGATCGCTCTTTGCCGGCGTGGATGAGAGTCCAGGCGAAACTATCCTTTACCAGGGACGAAGCTTCAAGAGCTACCGCGGCATGGGTTCGCTGTCGGCGATGAGCCAGGGCTCGGGCGAACGTTATTTCCAGAGCACCTCCGACCTGGCCAGCGCCGAGCTAGGCAGTGAGGGTGTAGTGCAACGCGAGCGCGCCAGCCAGAATCGCCTCGCCAAATTCGTCCCGGAAGGCATCGAGGGACGCGTGCCCTATCGCGGGCCACTGGAGTCGATGGTCTTCCAGCTCGTCGGCGGACTGCGCTCCGGCATGGGTTATCTGGGGTGCGCCACCATCGCGGAATTGCAGGAAAAGGCGCAGTTTGTGCGCATCTCCGGCGCCGGCCTGCGCGAGAGTCACGTCCACGACGTGATCATCACACGAGAGGCGCCCAACTATCATGTCGAGTAGCAGAGGCGGCCTCAAGTACTGGATAAGCGCCTGGCTGCCGGTCGTCATCGGTATCTGCGTCATCCTGATGGAGTCGACGGAGATGTTCGGCTCGGACCACACCAGCGGTCCGCTGCGATTGCTCTACGAGAGGATCTTCGGTCAGGTAGCCGATGCCCGCTGGGAGATTCTGCATCACAACATCCGCAAATCCGGACACTTTCTGGGTTATGGATTCATCGGATTAGCCTGGCTGCGCGCCTGGTGGATGACTCTGCCCCATTCCCGTTTCATACAGGACGCGCGTCTCGCCCTGTTTGGCACGGCGCTTGTAGCTAGCGCCGATGAGTGGCATCAGAGCTTCCTGTCAAACCGCACCGGCACTCCCTGGGACGTGTTGCTGGATTGCACCGGGGCCATCACGCTGCAATTGCTTGTTTATGTCTTCATGCGGACATTCAAACCCAAGAAGCTCTCCAGAGCTGCGTGAAAGTTGCGCATTGCGAAATCGCGAGGCAGTTTAAAAAAAGAATCCCCGCTGACGGACTCAGGAACGAGTACCGAGACTACAATCATTTCGATAGGCAATGAACTTTATTCTGAAATCCGCGAACGCCGGCCTAACCCTCAAGCCGGGAGCAGGACGTGCTGGGATGAAGATGGCGCGATGAAGGGGAGCCAATGCGAATCTGTTTTCTATTGAAGGTCCGCCCAGAGAAGGTGGAAGAGTACAGGGCGCGCCACGCCCAGGTGTGGCCGGAAATGCTCGATGCCCTGCGAGAAACGGGATGGCGGGATTACTCGCTGTTTCTCAGGCCGGACGGGCTGCTGGTAGGTTATCTTGAAGCCGAGGACTTTGCGAAATGTACCGCGGCTATGAAGAAGCACCCGGTCAACGACCGGTGGCAGGCGGAAATGTCTCCATTTTTCGAGCCGATGTCGGAAGGCGCCGCGGATGACAACATGATTCCACTCGAAGAGGTTTTTCATCTCGATTGAGATGGTCTGCGCCGGTCGAATCTCAAGTCAACTGCCGGCAATTGCCCGAGCCGAGAGGACCAGCCCCACTCACGCGCTGGCAGGCTTGGCTTTCCGCGGACGACCTTTGCCGCGTCCAGGCACAGGTTTCTCTTCCGCCAATTCGCTCTCGGCCGATTGCAGGTGCCGTTCCATTGCTTTTCGTGCTTCCACCGGGTTGGCGGTGCGAATCGCTCGGTAGATCTCGCGGTGCGCCTCCAGCGAACTCTTACGATCTTTCGCGCGTTCCGCCGTCTGCCGCCGCTCTTCGTAGAGCGCCGTTGAAATCGTTTCCATCAGCGCTGCCAGAATGGGGTTGCCAGATGCCTGCGCAATGGTGCGGTGAAAGCGTACGTCGTGGATCAGATACTCTGCCGGATCGTCGATGGTGGCGTACATTTCCGCCACTTCTTCAGCCAGCACCGTAAAGTGCTCTTCGCTTCCGCGCTCGGCCGCGAGGGCAGCCAGAGTGGTTTCAAGCAGGTTGCGTACTTCAAACATCTGCCAGGATTTGAAACCATGCAGCGCGCCGAGCAAACCCAGAGAGGACTTGCCAAACTCCGCTGGTCCATCGGCCACAAATGTACCCACGCCGTGGCGCACGTTCATCACGCCCATGGCAGCCAAATAGCCGATTCCCATGCGCAGGCTGGCGCGGCTAATCTTCAATTCCTTGGCTAACTCCCGCTCCGGCGGAATCCTGTCGCCCGGCTTGAGCGTGCCCTCTTCTATCTTTGCCCGTATGTAGTTAACCACTTGCGAGGTTAGTTGAGTATCGAGAGTTTGTGACTTGCCGGCTTGCATATTGACCAAATCCATCACTTCCAATGTACGGCGCCATCCCGCATAATGAGGTTAGCACCGGTAAAGCGTTTTTGTCGCGCAAAATCATATGGGAAATTGCTAGACATAGTTAGAACGGTGTATCCTAGTGGTCAGACCTCTTAGGGGCGTCCGGGCGCGCCCTCCCCGGCGGGTTCAACGGAAAAACGACACGTTCCAATTTGATTTAGCTTCACAAAAACCGGCTGGTATTTCCGGGTCTGGAATGAAAGGTTTTGAAGACGATCATGACGATTCTCGGCAAGTTCTCTATCGGAGTGGGCGATCGCTTCGCCCATCAGTCCAAAGCTCAACTTGAAGCGTGCATCCTCGCAGCCAAAGCAGGCATCGACGTGATCCCGGTGTGGAACAAGTCCAATCGCGAGCACACCATCATCGGCTCCGAGCCGTCCTCAGTGCGTGCGGCGGCCGATGCAGCGGTCAGGGAACTTGGCTGGAAGCTGCCTTACTTTTGCGACGCCGACCACATCAACCTCACGACGGTCGATCGCTTCCTGCCGGCCTGCGACTTCTACACCCTCGACGTTGCCGACTATATCGGCAAACCCGCCGAGCCGTCCTCGATCGACGCGTTCGTGAAGCACCATTCGGAGCTGCTCGGGACCATCGCAATGGAAGGCACAGGCCAAAGCATCGAGATCACCCCCGGCCTGCTTGGGCAGACCGCGGCCAAGTTCCTCTTTGCCGTGCAAGAGGCCGGCAAAATCTACCGCCGCATCGAGGCTGCGAAAGGCAAGGGAAAATTCATTGCCGAGGTCTCGATGGACGAGACAGACACGGCGCAATCGCCGGCGGAGCTGCTCATCATCCTGGCGGCCATTGCCGATGAAGGCATTCCAGTCCAGACCATTGCTCCCAAATTCAGCGGCCGATTCAACAAGGGCGTGGACTACGTGGGCGATCCAGGCCAGTTTGCCCGCGAGATGGCCCTCGACATCGCAGCTATCCGCCATGCCATCGCCGCTTACGGATTGCCCGCTAACCTCAAGCTCAGCGTCCACTCCGGCAGCGACAAGTTCTCGATCTATCCCGCCATCCACGCGTCGATGAAGGCGTTCTCGACCGGCGTGCATCTCAAGACCGCAGGCACTACATGGCTGGAGGAAATTATTGGTCTTGCCGAAGCGGGCGGAGACGGCCTGGCGCTAGCCAAGGAGATTTACGCCGAAGCTTTTGCTCATTCGGCCGAGCTGTGCGCGCCCTACGCCACGGTCATTGACATCGACCCGAGTAAACTGCCCGCGCCCGCTGTAGTGGGTCGCTGGTCCTCCGACCAATTCACTTCAGCCCTGCGCCACGACCAGCGCTCGCCTGCCTACAACCCAAGCCTTCGCCAGTTGCTGCACGTTGGGTTCAAGGTTGCGGCCAAGATGGGCCGCCGCTATCTCGACCTGCTCGAAGCCAATGAGGCGATTGTCGCCAAAAATGTGACTGAAAACCTCTATGCCCGCCACATTGCCCCGGTCTTTCTTGGCCGCTGACGAGCATTCGTTTTTGCCGAAGCTCTGAGGCTGTCGACCAGCCTGCATACTCAGGGCGGATTCACTTACACTCGATGCAGGCCGTACGGAAGGCAGTGTTATGAAACTGATGCAAATGGCGGACGTGGTTCGCTATCCCCATATGTCTACGGCGGAGTTGCGTGCGACGTTTCTGGTAGACGACCTCTTCGCGCCGGGCCAGGTTCAGCTTGTCTATGTCGATCTGGACCGCACCGTGATCGGTTCCGCAGTGCCGCTAGGCGAAGCATTGACACTTCCGAACCCCAAGGAACTGCGCGCCACCTCGTTTACCGAAAGGCGCGAGCTTGGCGTCTTCAATATTGGCGGCGACGGGTCTGTCGAGGTGGATGGGGCAACCTTTGCGCTGGGCAATCGCGATGCGCTCTACATCGGCAAGGGCGAACACGCCATCTCGTTTTCAAGCGCAAGCGCGAGCAAGCCCGCTGAGTTGTACCTGCTCAGTTATCCGGCCCACGCCGTTTATCCCACGGCAATCGCTGGCGTTGCCGATCGCGCGCCGATGACACTGGGCTCTCCCGCCACGGCAAATCTCCGCACTATCAACAAGCTTATTCACTTGGAAGGCGCGCGAAGCTGCCAGTTGGTGATGGGTTTCACCGAGCTCGCGGAAGGCAGCGTATGGAACACGATGCCGCCCCACACCCACATGCGCCGCTCCGAGGTCTATCTCTACTTCGACATTCCAGAGGGGCACCGGGTCGTCCATCTCATGGGGCCGGCCAACGAGACACGCCATTTGCTGGTCGCCAGCAAACAGGTGGCGATCTCGCCCGGCTGGTCGATCCACGCCGGCGTGGGCACGGCAAGCTACAGCTTCTGCTGGGGTATGGGCGGAGAAAACCAGGTCTACTCCGACATGGACGCACTCAGCATTCCAGACCTCCTATAAGCAAACAAATCGCAACAATCGCCAAGGAGACTTCCCCTGATCCTCGACTCATTTCGACTCACCGGCAAAAACGCGCTGGTTACAGGTTCCTCGCGCGGGCTAGGGGCAGCCATCGCCGTCGCTCTTGCCGAGGCAGGCGCAAACGTGGCGCTGCACGGTTCACAGTCTGTGCCGGACGCGGTGGTTGATCTCGTAGCCGCGGCCGGAGTGCGGCATATTGCGCTTTCCGCCGATTTGCGCAACCCCGAAAGCTGCCCCGAGCTGATTGCTCAGACGGTCGCAGCCCTCGGCTCCATCGACATCCTGATCAACAATGCAGGCACGATTCGCCGCGCGCCCGCTGTGGACTTTACCGTTGCGGACTGGGACGACGTGCTGGCGGCCAATCTCACCAGCGTCTTTCGCCTATGCCAGAGCGCAGGCCGGCACATGCTTGCGCAAGGCTCCGGAAAGATTGTCAACATGGCCTCGCTGCTCAGCTTTCAAGGCGGCCTTACGGTGCCATCGTATGCCGCCGCAAAGGGCGGCGTGGCGCAACTGACCAAGGCTCTGGCCAACGAATGGGCCGCAAAAGGCGTGCAGGTCAACGCCATTGCGCCGGGTTACATGGATACCGACAATACCGAGGCTCTGCGCAACAATCCTACTCGCGCACGGCAGATTCTCGAGCGCATCCCGGCAGGCCGCTGGGGCACTCCGCAAGATGTGGCGGGAACCGCTGTGTTTCTCGCTTCCCCTGCCAGCAACTACATCAACGGGCACATTCTGGTGGTCGATGGAGGCTGGCTGGGCAGGTAAAGGCGGCCAGAAACGAACGCGGGGCGCGAGATGCCGAAGCATCCCGCGCCCCGCAGGCTCTCAGCGGCAAGCTCTATTCCTTGTTGCTGGTCGTGTGCAGAATCGTGACCTGTGTCTTACCGTCATACTCAGACTTATTGGCAGTGACCGTCACCATGATGGATTCCTTCTTGCCCTTCTGGAGCGAGATGACCGCACTGGCCACGCTATCGTAGATCGAGGCATCGCTGCCAAACTTGCTCTTATAAAAGCTGACCACCTGATCCTTCGAGTCCGGCGTGACATATACGGCTGTAATCCAGGAGCCGGTGGGCAATGTCATCCTCATGCTGCCCTTGCCGGATGTTGCGCCGGGGTAGATGTCCGTACCCAGATCGGCGGCAGTGAAGGTCTCGGCAGTGTTGGCGGAGATGGTGCCGCCGCCTCCAGGAGCATTGAACGTAACATGGGCGTTATCGCCTGAGCCAGAGACATGGATGGCATGAGCAACCTTCCAAACCCCGTACCCGATCACTGCGGCACCCAGAACGCCGATTCCGAAGATCACGGCGATGATAATCAGGATGATCTTGAGCGCGCCGCCGCCGGACTTGGCCGGCGCAACTGCTGGCGGGTAAGCGACGGGTGGCGGAGCGGGTGGCTGGTAGGCAGCAGGCTGCGCGGCGACGGGTTGATACGCGGCCGGTTGCGAGGCGACTGGTTGGTAAGGGGCCGGCTGGACGGGCGTATACACTGCGCCGCTGGCTGCCGCCGGCGCGCCGCAGGTGCCGCAGGATTGCTGGTTCGTGGGGATTTCAGATCCGCATTTCGCACAGAAGGTAGCCACAAGAATCTCCTTGTTGTCGAATTCTTTTCCGGAATCACAACCCTGCTTTCCCGGCTAGGAGCCAATATACCTCAAGATGCGTTCGATGGGCATGTCTTTCTTGATGTGTTTCTTCCCCCCACAATAACTACCCATACGCTTTCGGCGTTCAGGCAACGGATTCGCCCACCTATGGCCTGCAGAACAGCCTCGCTACGGAACCCCGGGCATTCAAGGCCAACATGTATTGAATATGAACGTCAGATATCGATCCAAACTCCAAGGCAGTTCCAATCGGATATGTCACTTGGACTATCCGTGGAACGGCCGCCCAAAACATGGGCCTTGGACATTTATCCTCTGGCAATCAGACTCTGGCGCCGTACCAAGCCCGCACGGACACGGGTCCTCCCTACCATGGAAGGCCTCATTGGAGCATACTCGTGCTCAACACAAATTCACTCACCGTCGCGATGAGTCGCAGCCGGTTATCCCTTGGCAGGCCGGTCTCCACCGGAGCCCGTCTCCACTTCGCCGGCCCAGAAGAAGAGCCAATTCATCCGTTTCGATCACTCTTGTCCAAGACTGCGTTTTCGGTGAATCGGGGCTGTTGATTTCATAGGACATAAGCATCCTCTCCCGGCGGTAGCGCCAGATTGGTCGGAACCCTGCCGTAAAGAGAGCCAATAGACCCTAGCTGCCCGGTTTTGCTGCAAACGGGTGACTTCGAACGAATCGACGGGATATCATTCCCATTTCTGTCTCGATCCATAGTGTGAGCCAAATCACATGATGAAGGCCTATGATGGAACGAGAATACCCTCGTTGGGAGGCCATCCGGCTCCCCGCTTGCGTGCGAGAATCATTGTGGAGTCTTAATGGCAGCGTTTGGCAGTTTTGCTCTTCTCATCGCATTGGCGCTGGCGGCCTACAATCTGGTCGCCGGGGCCATCGCTCTCCGGCTCATTGCAACCGGGAAGCCGGTATGGTTCTCCCCGGAGAGGATGGCAGATACGGCGCGCCGGGCAGGGATCG
>Ga0302319_10008543_pt1 | contig 19898 bp, 13 predicted proteins | sample Bog_T0_2_FD_203319 | JGI IMG/M metagenome (GOLD analysis project Ga0302319, IMG submission 203319) | Peat permafrost microbial communities from Stordalen Mire near Abisko, Sweden - Bog_T0_2 | ecosystem: Environmental > Terrestrial > Soil > Wetlands > Peat | place: Sweden: Abisko, Stordalen Mire... | reverse complement strand
GCGCTTTCACGATGCGCGTCCCGGCAAAAAAACGAGCGGAATAGGCAGAAAAGGGGCTGAAAAGAGGGCAAAATGGGCCGAAAAAGGGGTAGTACTGTTTACCCGTCAGTACTGATACGCGTAGACGTAAGTTGTTTATTATCTTTAATATAACTGTTTTTCCCTGGGCTAAAAAACGGCAATTTTCCATGGGGGGGGTGGGGGTATGGCCTTTTTTGAGGCCGATGCGGAGTTTCAACCCCATCTCCCGCTATCTACCAGTGTGCGCCCAGCGCGGGTAATTCTACGCAACCCCCTGCGGTGGGGCCAATCTTGAACGGGTAGCGAGTCATTCCATTCGAACTCCCGGGGGTGGGACAGGTACACTGTCCACGAAAGGGAGACCACCGATGCAAACCCGGATTCAGGGCACCACCATGCCCGTGCTCGATGTGCAGCTTGACCCCAACGAATGTGTTTTCTCAGAGAGCGGCGAGCTGTCGTGGATGACGGCTTCGATCCAGATGACCACCCACACGCAGATGGGCGGGGGCGGCGGATTGTTTGGGGTGCTGAAACGGGTGGCCGGCGGCGGCAGCCTGTTCATGACCGAGTACCGGGCCTACCAGGTCCCCGGCGAGGTGTCGTTCGCGACCAAGGTACCGGGGCACATTGTTCCGATGGCGGTGGGGCCGGGGCAGGAGTACATGGTCCACCGGCACGGATTTCTGTGCGCCACGCCGCAGGTGACGATCGGGGTGGGCTTTCAGCAGTCGCTGGGGGCGGGCATTTTTGGCGGGGACGGGTTCCTGCTGCAAAGAGTGGCGGGGCAGGGCACGGCGTGGATTGAGCTGTCGGGCGAGCTGATCGTGAAGAACCTGGCTCCGGGCGAGGTGCTGCGGGTTCATCCAGGGCACGTGGGAGCGTTTCAGTCGTCGGTGGGCTTCCAGATTGCCACGGTTCCGGGTATCCGGAACATGATCTTCGGCGGGGACGGGATTTTTCTGGCTGTATTGCAGGGGCCGGGGACGGTATGGCTGCAGACGTTGCCGATTTCGCGGCTGGCGCACCAGATTGCCGAGTACCTGCCGAGACAGGAAGGGCGGCAGACGGGCGGAGCCGCGGGCGGAGCGCTGCTGGGCGGAATCGTGGGTTCGATTCTGGGCGGGGACCAGTAGGGGCGGCGGAGTTGGCAAGTCAGCGAGTCAGCAAGTCAGCGGGTGGGGCCGTGGGGCGGAGTTCGTAGGGAGCCACTGACTATTTGTTCCTGCGGTCGAGCATTGTTTTTAGAGAGGTTGAACTACCCGCCGGTCGAGGTTCGTGGTTTCCCACCCTTCCGCGATGAAACCACGGAAGGATGGGGCACCCGAATGGGTGGGGTGGTAGCGAGATAGCGAAGAAAGGGCGGGCCACGCGCCCAGATCGCTCAACGCATTGCCGGCAAGTTCACGCCGGCGGTCAGGAAATCCGCGCATGACTGAGACCTCCGTCGGCTCCCGCGATCTTCGGCGCGACATTGTTTTCGCCTTTGCCCTGGCCGCGGCTTGCGGCCTGGCCTGGCTGATTCGCGACGTGCTGGTGATGCTGTATGTGAGCGCCCTGTTTGCGGTGGTGCTGACGCCGATCGTGAATTCCACGGCCCAGCTTCGCTTGGGCCGCTGGCAGCCGTTCAAGGGCTCGGCGGTTCTGGTTCTGCTGCTGCTGGTGGTGGCGGGGCTGGCGGCTTTCGGGTTTATGGCTCTGCCCCCGGTGATTCGCGACTTGCAGGAGTTGGCCCGGGAGCTGCCCATGCGGCTGCCGGGAATCCTCGACAAGCTGAAGCACCTGCCCTTCGCCCAGGATCTCGACGTGACGGACGCCAGTTCGCGGCTGGAGGGATTTGCCAGCCAGGCCGTCTCTTACCTGCTGCTCTCGATCGGGGATTGGGCGGGGAGGCTGTTCGATGTCGTCATAGGCTTCGTGCTGACCATTTACTTCATCCTGGAAGGCGACAAGGCCTATCGGTGGTTTCTCTCCTTTTTCCCGCACGAGCGCCGCGAGCGGCTGGACAAGACCTTGCAGCGGGCGGAAATCCGCATGGGCAAATGGCTGCTGGGCCAGGGCAGCCTGATGCTGATCCTGGGAGTTGCCAGCACCATCGTCTATCTCTCGCTCCACGTTCGCTATGCGTATGCGCTGGGTTTTCTGACCGGCCTGCTGAACATCGTTCCGGTGCTGGGAGCGGGCATCAGCATCGCGCTGGCCTTGCTGGTGGCGTCGATTGACTCCTGGGGCGCTGTAGCCGGGATTGCCGTTTTTTATGTGATCTATCTGCAGGTGGAAAACTCTTACCTGACACCGCGGATTATGCAGAACCGGGTGGGCCTGCCCGGCCTGGCCATTCTCGTCGCCCTGCTGCTGGGCTCGGAGCTGGAAGGCATTCTGGGCGCCATGGTTTCGGTTCCCACCGCAGTGCTGGTGGCCGTTCTACTGGACGAATATCTGGTTCATCGGGAGGCGGGTTGATGGTTCCGGGCGCGGATCATTTTCCGGCCGAATGAACCGCGGCGTCGACGGCGGATTTGATGACGCCGCTGTCTGACAGGAAGCGGATCAGGTTGGCGGTGAGGGGTTCGAGAGGTTGGGGAGTGAGGCCCGATGTGCCCTGGTGGGTTGTCCTGGCCATTTGGAGTTCGCCGGTTCCCTGGGCGTCGAGGATGAGGGCGGTGAGCTTGCGGGCCAGGTCGAGGGGGAAGCTTTCGGCGACGAAGACCAGCTTGCCGCGGATGGTGATGACGATGGAGCCCTCACTGCTGGAGTAGACCTGTTCGGTGGAGCCCGGGGGCAGGGTGGAAGCGGCGGAGCGCTCGGCGGCGGGGTCGGGCTTGAGGTTGTCGTACTTGCGGCCCAACTCGTCGGCGTAAAGGCGGGCGAAGGACTCGGCGGAGGCGCGGTTTTTCCAGGCCGAGAGGTAGAAGAGGGCGATGGATTTGGTGCTGGCCAGCTCGGCCGGGGTGCGGGCGCCGAGTTGCTGTCCGGCCCAGTAGAGACCGCCGTCCCAGGCCGGGGTGAGGTCGCGGGCGGCGTCGTCGCCACCAAAGAGCTCGGCCAGGATGTGCACGTCCAACTGGCCTATCTGGCCGATGTCGTAGGGCTTGTAGAGCTTGTCGACGAGGGGATGGATATCGGGCAGGAGGGGCACGGCGGGGACGCGCTTGCGCTCGTATTCGCGGGGGTTGATGATCTCCCAACTGGAGGTGGGCGGCCGATCCATGGCTCCGGCAAAGGCGGCGGTCTGGCCCTGGTCCATCCACACATCCTGCTCAAAGCTGAGGCCCTCGCGATAGGGGAAGAGGAGCGACTCGGAGAGCAGGAGCGGGGCGCGGGCGAGGATGGGGGAGCTTTCAGAGCCCGACATCTGCTGCTTGACGAGGTCCAGGACCTCAGGGTCCTTGACCAGGCTCTTGCCCAGCGGCTTGAGGATGTAATCCATCATGACGGCGGTGGCCTGGCCCTCGACGACGGCTTCACGGGCGGTGTCCATCTCGTCGCGGGCGAGGTGGTCGGTGTCGTCGTGGGAGTTGAGGGAGACCTGGTCGGGGGTCTGGTCGTTCCATTTTTCGAGGTCGGAGTGCTGGTCCTGGAGGGCGTGGGTCAGCTCGTGGGCGAGGACCGCTTTCTGCTCGTCGATGTCAACCCAGTCGAGCAGGAAGACGGTCTTGCTTTTGGAGTCGTAGTAGGCCTCGATCTGCTCCTTGAGGAGGGCCAGGAGAAAGGGTTTGAGGGCGAAGTCGCGGTCCAGCAGGCCGAACTTTTTGAGCACGATTTCGCCCTGCTGGAGGCGCTTGGCGCTTTCGTCCTCCTGGAATTTCTGGTTGAGGTAGGTTTCGACGGCGGCGCGGGAGGTGATCTGGCGCTTGACCTGGCTCTTGATGGGCAGGCCGGTCTCCTGGGAGGAAAACTTGATGAGTTCGTCGACCAGGCCGAACAGTTGCTTGGCCTGCTCGGTGGTGATGTGGGTTTCAGGCTTGGGCTGGCCGGGGTCGGCGGTCTGGGCCTGGGGAGCGGCTGAGGCGGGCGGGGCGGACGGAGCCGGCTGTTGCGCGAGGGACGCAGTGGCGAGACAGAGGAGGAGCAGACCTTGGGGCCAGGCGTGGAAGGGGTGGCGGGCAGAGTGAATGGCCGCAGGATTGCCCCAAAGAACGGCCGAATTCAAGGAAATGGCGGGGCTTTCCGTGGTCCCGAGAGCAAGCCATTTGCTCGCCGTAGCATCTGACGCCCCGGTGCATTCCGCTCCAGGATCTCCGTTTACCGCTGTGTGCCGCTCGCTCATTGACTCTCCCCGCGACAGCGCGCTCCGGTGGGCCGCAGCCGCCGCATCTTGTTCCAAGGCTATAATCAGGATGCGGGCTGGTGCGATTTTTCCACCGGAAATCCGCACAGGCAACCGCTGAAACCCTTCCCTATGACAGAAGCCGCCATCGCCGCAACCACTCCGCTGAGCACGCTGCTGACAGAATCGGCCGCGCCGCCGGAGCTTGCGGCGTATCGCGGCGCGCTGACTCCACTTGAGTTGGACGCGGCAGAGCGGGAAATAGCGGCGCTGGTCTTAGGAGCCGCGGTTCACGACCTGGGCTGGCTGCGGAGAGTGGCAGTCCGCGGGGAGGACCGGTTCCGCTGGTTGAGCGGCATGGTGACCAACACGGTGAACGAGCTGGGAGCGAACTCGGGCGCCTGGAACCTGGTGCTGAATGCGCAGGGACGCATCCAGGGCGATTTGCACGTGTGGCGGGAGGACGGACAGGTTGCCGGGGAAGCGAGTTTGGAACTGGAGATTGCCGCCGAGCAGTACGACCGGCTGCTGGCCCATCTGGACCACTTCATCATCATGGACGACGTGGAGCTGGCGGCGCGGATCGAAGAGACGGCTCTGGGCCTGACGGGACCGCTGGCCGGAGAGGTGTTGAGGCGGCTGGGGCTGCCTGCGCCGGTCGATCCGGTGAGGAGCGCTCGGGGGGCCTGGAACGGGCTGGATGTGCGGGTGGCGCGGGGCTTTGGTGTGCTGACGCCGCATTTCGAGCTGTGGGTGGAGGCGGACCGGATCGGGGCGCTGTGGGAGGCGCTGAAGGAAGCCGGCGCGAGCCCGGTAGGCTGTGCATCGCTCGAAGCCTTCCGCATCGCCGAGGGGATTCCCGCCTACGGGGTGGATATCGCCGAGCGGGACCTGCCGCAGGAGACCTCGCAACTGCGGGCGATCAGCTTCAACAAAGGCTGCTACCTGGGCCAGGAGATCGTGGAGCGCATCCGTTCTCGGGGCAGCGTGCATCGGCACCTGCGGGCGCTGGAGCTTTCAGGACCGGCGCCAGAGGCCGGAACGGAGCTGACCATGGACGGGGGAGCGGCGGCGGGGCAGATCAGGAGCGCGGCTGAGCTGCGGCTGGGCACGGGAAGCCGCGTGTTCGCTTTGGCCATGGTGCGCGGGGAAGCGGAGATCGGGAACCAATCTTTCAACTACACTGCCGGCACGGCCACGGGCACCGCCCGTATTTTGGCCCTGCCGCCTAGCCTTGAACCGGTAGAAAGTTTGAACCGCGTCGGATCGGACATCTGAAAACCATGAGTGAAACGCCGAAGTTTACTGTTATCGATCGCCGCAAGATGAAGGCGGAAGAAGAACAAGAGCATCCCGAAACGCCTCAACCGGCGGTGGTGAGCACGCCGCCGGAGCCGGGCGGTGGCCCACGGCTGGTGGTGAGCGAACCGCGGCCGGAAGCGGCCCCGCTGGAAGCTCCCGCTGCCGCGGAGGGCGAGGAGGCTCTGCAGGAACTGCCTCCGGCGCCGACCGACGAGGAGAGCCGGGAACAGAAGAAGGCCTACGAGGCTTCGGCACAGCGGCTGGAAGAGCTGGTGAGGGCGCAGAACCCGGCGGTAGGGCCGCAACCGGCGATCGGCTTCGAGCACCTGGTGCAGCAGTTTTATGTTTCCGCGATGATCCAGATGGGCGCTGGAGCGCAGGAGGGGCAGCGGCCGAGGGTGGATATTCTGGGGGCGCGGACGACCATCGATCTGCTGGGCGTGCTGGCCGAGAAGACCCGAGGCAACCTGACCGAGGCCGAGGATCGCACCTTGCGGACGGTGCTGTACGAGGTGCGGATGGCTTTCCTGGAGCTGACGAGCATGATCAGCCTGCAGGCCATGCAGCCGCCCCAGCCGCCGCCGCCACGGTAGAGACAGGGGCTAGGGGTTAGGGACTAGGGGTTAGGGACCAAGGGCCCGGTGCGACGAGAGGCTATGAACGGCCGGCTTACATTTCTGGGGACGGGGACCTCGATGGGGGTTCCGACGCTGGGGTGCGATTGCGCGGTATGCACCTCGGCGGACCCGCGCGACCGGCGGCTGCGGCCCTCGGTGCTGCTGCGCTGGCGGGAGCCGGAAAACGGGGCCGGGCTGGGGAGCGGACGGGAACGGGTGGTGGTGATCGACACCGGGCCCGATTTCCGCGAACAGGCGCTGCGCAATGACCTGCACCGCGTGGACGCGGTGTTTTACACACACTCGCACGCCGACCACATTCTGGGCCTGGACGACCTTCGGCCGCTGAGCTTTACGGTGTTTCGCGAGGGGGGTACGATTCCGCTCTACGCATCGGCGGAGACCATCGCGGTGCTGGAGCGGATTTACGACTACACTTTTTCTCCGCAAGCCACTTATCCGACCCGCGCCCGGGTACGCCTGGAGCCGCTGGGGGAGCGGACCGCGGTGCACGGGGTGGAGTTTCAGCGCGTGCCGGTCATGCATGGAGAGATGAAGATTTGCGGGTTTCGCTTTGGCGGCACGGCCTACCTGACCGACGTGAGCTCGATTCCGGAATCGAGTTTTGCGCTGCTGGAGGGGCTGGATCACATGGTGCTCTCGGCGCTGCGCCACAAGCCGCATCCCAGTCACGCCACGCTGGACCAGGCGGTGGCCTGGGCGCGGCGCATTGGGGCGCGGCACACCTGGCTGACCCACATTGCGCACGAACTGGGCCATGAAGAGACCAACCGCTTGCTGCCAGAGGAAATCCGGCTGGCCTATGACGGCCTGGAGCTGCCTGTGACGCTGGGGCCAGTGCCTCTATGAGCGAAGCTCCCGGCAGGCTGATTCCCACGCCTCGCGACCATTCCGTTTCCCGCGACCTCTCCGTTTTCCGTTCCGTGGAGCACGTTCCGGCGGGATTCGGGCCCAGTGTGGCAGCCATAGGCAACTTCGACGGCGTGCATCTGGGACACCGCGAGATTCTGTCGGCGGTGGTGGACGAAGCGCGGGCCCTGGGCGTGCGCGCGGTAGCCATCACCTTCGACCCCCACCCGGAGCAGTTTCTGCGCCCGGCCCAGGCCCCACAACTGCTGACGCCCATGGCAGAGCGGCTACGGCTGCTGGCGCTGGCTGGGATCGACGCGGTAGTGGTGTTGCCGTTTGACGCGGCGCTGGCGCGGCTGCCGGCGCTGGCGTTTGTGCGCGGCATCCTGGTGGAGGCGCTGGGGGTGCGGGCGCTGCATGAGGGCGGGAATTTCCGCTTTGGCCACCGCGCCGAGGCGGGGGTGCGGGAACTGACCGCGATTGGCGCGGAGTATGGCTTCGAGGTCCGGGTGCATTCACCGGTGCATGTTCGGGGGATGGAGGTTTCGAGCTCCGCCATTCGGGCGCTGGTGGCTGCGGGCGACCTGAAGCGGGCGCGCTGGATGCTGGGGCGGCCGTTTGAGGTGCGCTCGACACAGGCCAGGGGACGCGGCATCGGCACGCGGCTGCTGGTGCCGACGGTGAACCTGGCGGCTTACGACGGGTCGCTGCCCGCTTTCGGGGTTTACGTCACGCGGCTCACGGTGAACGGGCGGCGGTTTCAGGCGGTGACGAACGTGGGCAACCGGCCGACCTTCGGCGAGGCGTCGTTTGCCGTCGAATCGCACATTCTGGACTTTGAGCCGGTGGAAATGGACGAGGAGACGCCGGTGGTGGTGGAGTTTCTGCTGCGGCTGCGGGGGGAGATCGAGTGGCCCTCGCCGGAAGCCTTGAAGGCGCAGATTTTCAGGGATGTGGCCAAGGCGAAACGGTACTTTCGGCTGGCGGGATAGCGGCGGACCGCTTACTGTCCGGAGGCGCCGGGCAAGGCGGGCTTGACGGTGGCTTTCGGCTTGGCCGGAGCGGCGGGCGGCGGAAGCGCGGGCTTGACCAGCGGCTTGGTCCCGGCGGCGGGAATCAGGGACGTCCTGGCTGCAGATTGAGCGGGCGGTTTGGCCGTGGAATCCGAGGTTCCCGGCAGCAGGGGCGGCTTGGCGAGCGCGGTGGCCTTAACCGGCTTGGTGGACACGGCGCCTTGCGCCAGGGCGAGGGGCGGCTTGGCTGCCGCGCCAACGATTCCCGGCTTGACGACCGGCTTTGCGACCAGCTTCCCGGTTGGGTTGGCGATTGAACTGGCTCCCGGCTTGGCGGGCGACTCGGCGGCGGCTTTGAGGCTGGTGTTGTCGGACTGGTCGGCGAGGAACTTTTCGTCGTCCTTGCCGGCGATGGCCTCGCGCATCCAGGCCATCCAGATGGGCAGCGCGGCGCGGGCTCCGGTCTCCTTTTCGCCCAGCGTCTGCCGGCTATCAAAGCCCACCCAGACTCCGCAGGTGATAGAGGGGGAAAAGCCCAGGAACCAGGCGTCGGTGTAGTCGCTGGTGGTGCCGGTCTTGCCTCCCAGGGGATGGTTGAGCTGCGCCGCCGCCGCACCGGTGCCGTGCTGAGTGACGGCCTGCAGCATGGTCATCATGGTGCGCGCGGTTTGCTGGTCGATGACCTCGTTGACCGAGGGCGTGTCTTCCCACAGAGTGATGCCGTCGGCGTTGGAGACCTTCCGGATGAATCGCGGCTTCACCCGCAACCCGTCGTTGGGAAAGACGGAGTAGCTGGCCACCTGTTCCTGGAGCGTGATTTCGACCGCGCCCAGGGCGACCGGCAGATAAGCGGGAATGTTGGAGGTGACGCCGAAGCGGTGGGCCATGTCGATGACCTTGTGAATGCCCACGCGCGCGGCCAGCTTGAGGGCGGGAATGTTGCGCGACTCGGCGAAGGCGTTGATGAGGGTCATGGAGCCCTTGTAGTCGTTTTCGTAGTTGTGGGGGGTGTAGCCGCCGAAGCTGACCGGCCCGTCGACAATGATGTCGGAGGGCTTGGCGCCTTCCTCGATGGCGGTGGTGTAGACGTAGGGCTTGAAGCTGGAGCCGGTCTGGCGTTCGGCCTGGGTGGCGCGGTTGAACTGCGAGAGGGCATAATCGCGCCCGCCCACCATGGCCAGCACGTCGCCGGTTGTATTGTCCATGGCCATCAGAGCGCCTTCCGCGCCCGAATCCTGTTCGAGAGTGGCGCGGCGGGCCTTGCCCTCGGTGGCGTCGGCCAGGTGAACGTAGATGATGTCGCCGGGAGTGGCGAGGGCGTCGCCGAAGCGCTGGCCGGTCCATTTCCAGTCTTCGGGGACCATGAGCATCTCTTCAGAGCCCACGCGGGCGCGAATCTCCAGGGGCAGGACACTGGTGACGACGGCATGGACGTAATCGCCGGGCCGGGAGACCCGCGTCCAGTCGGGGTGCTTGTATTCGGCGATGGCGACGCCGCTGGCGAGCACGTTTTCCAGCTTGCCGGGCCCCTCGTGACCGACCCATCCGCGTCGCCGCTCGTAGGTGGCCAGGCCGTCAGCCACGGCCCGGTTCGCGGTGCGCTGCAGGTCCAGGTTGAGTGTGGTTTCGACCTTGAGGCCGGCTTCGTGGACTTCTTCCGCGCCGAAGCGCTTTTCGAGCTCGCGGCGCACTTCCTCCTGAAACCAGGGCGCCACCGAGCCCTCCGGCTGGGCGATGCGCAGGCCCAGCGGGGCGCGGCGCGCGTCCTCGGCCTGGCGGTGGGAAATGACGCCGTCGGACTCCATCTCGGTGAGCACCAGGTTGCGGCGGCGCATCGCCTTGTCGGGGTTGAGCAGGGGAGAATAGGCGGCGGGCGCTTTGGGCAGGCCAGCCAGCAGAGCCGCCTCGGTGAGGGTGAGCTCCTTGGCGTGCTTGCTGAAGTAGAACTGCGAAGCGGCTTCAAAGCCGTACATGCCGCTGCCCAGGTAAATCTGATTGCCGTAGAGGGTGAAGATCTGCTGCTTGGTGAAGGCGCGCTCGATCTGGATGGCGAGAAAGGCCTCCTGGATTTTGCGCGAGGCGGTGCGCTCGGAGGAGAGGAAGAGGTTGCGGGCCAACTGCATGGTCAGCGTGGAAGCGCCCTGGGCGCGCCCGTGGCTGCGGATGTCGTACCAGACGGCGCCGGCAATGCGCAGGACGTTGATGCCCCAGTGGGACTCGAAGCTTTTGTCTTCAATGGAGATGACGGCCTGGCGGAGGACGGGGGCGAAGTCGTCGAAGTTGACGACCACGCGGCGCTCCAGGGCAAACGAGCCGATGACGCGGCCCTTCTGGTCGTAGAGGTCGGTGGTGGTAGACGGGCGGTAGCGCTCCAGGTCATTGATCTGGGGCAGGTTGGAGGAGTAGACCAGGGTGAGTCCGGCGAGCGAACCGGTAATAACAGCCAGCGTGAGCAGCGCGGCCAGGGCGAATTTGCCGACCAGCTTTTTCGGTCCATGCGGTGGAGGCGGCTCAAGCAGCGGCCGGCGGTTCCGGGCAAGGAGACGGGTTTCTCCAGGCTGTGCGGGGGTGGCAGCCAAGCGATTAAGGCCCTCGTGGGCATTTCTCACCACGTGCAGGGAGAAAATGCTTCAGCCCAAGGCTAGCACGGGAGCGGGTAGCGAGGTTGAGCAGAAGAGCTTGCGCGTACCACGGAGTGCAAGAGCGGGGACCGCAGTGCTCAAGTGAAAATCGCGCTACGGCAACCGTAGATGAGTACTCGTGGGGATAAGTCATATGGACTTCTCCTCGGTAGAGAGGGTTCGTGGCGCACATTTACGGCTTGCAGGTTTTGGTAGTCCCCGCGGCGCTTTGGGATCCGAATCTACACTGAGAGAAGGCGAGTCTTCCCCAGTCATGGAGCGAAGGGAAAATCAGATGAGTGTTGATCGTGGCCGGCGAAGAGGACTCGCAATTTCCAGTCCGGGCTGTGCGTCAATTGGCGAACTCCATTCCTGCTGCTCGCTTCGTGGTGATCGGCGAGACGGGCACCTGGCGGCGCTCGAAACCCCAGGTCCCCTGAGTGAATGAACTGTAAAGGAGATGTTATGCACTCGATTTACGAACTCACGACCCTCTCTTGCCCGATCTTGTCCGTATCTGAGGCGTGCGGCGGCGCCCGCGATTTCGTAAGCGAGGACGGTGCGGCGGGCGAGCTTCTCGGTTGCTGGCGAACCGAGATTGGTCAACTTGGGCGGCTGTTGCTGTTGCGCGGCTTTGAGACCGCTGAAGAGTTGGCAGCGGAGCGTCGCCGTGCGCTCTTGAGCGTCGATCCCTTTCACGGGGGCGACGTTGTGACCGCGTTGAGTATGGACAGCTATGCTCCGTTCCCGTTCTTGCCACCCGCTCGGGCCAGGGCTATGGGGGGCATCTATGAGTTCCGCACCTATCATCTGAAACCGGGCGGCTTGCCGCCGACCCTCACCGGTTGGGAAAAAGCAATTACGCCGGCTTCGGAGTACACTCGTCATCTCGTGATCAACATGTACGCGCTGGACGGGCCGCCACGGATTACCCACATTTGGGGTTTCGAGAGTTTGGAGCAGCGCGCAGCGCTCCGCGCGAAGTTCTACGCTGCTGGGCTTTGGCCGCCGCAAGGTGGCCCTGAGCAGATCCTTGAAGCGACCTCGACAATCGCTCTCCCGGAATCGAAGTCTCCCTTGTGCTGACATGCAGCGCAACTGCTTTCATGCGGTCTCCACTACGACCTCTTTTCAGCGGCTTTCGTGGCACACTTTGGCGAGGCAAAGGACGGCAATGACTACCGCATGTGCTGAGTCAGGTCGAGGCGCTCCTTCCAAGGATCGGCCTGCGCTGCCGGGCCGCTGCCGGTAAAGTTCATCAGGACATCGTTCTGGGGCACGTACCGCGGCCATTCCGGCATTCCGGCGCCATTCGGGTTGCCGGTCTTGGCAAACTGAATCCAGTAGGCGATGACGGTGCGCGCCATCTTCTCATCGGCGGGCGTCAGAGCGGCGCCATAGCGCGCACGCACCGTATCGAAGACGAACGGTATCTCCGATGCGTGGGGCGCGCCGGGCCACTCTTTGCGCATCGACTCCGCCACATAAGAGAAGCGGAACTCCCAGGCGGGCAGGCCGGCTCGGCTCCAGGCTTGCGCCACAAAGCGCGCCGGCTCGACCATCAGGCCGTCCGCAGCCACGCGCAACGCCACAAGCGGGAATGGCTCGGCAGGGTCTGGATGATAGGCCCGGCGCGCCGCGTCGGCATCCTTGCCGAAGGCCGCAAAGAGTTCGTCGAATGTCTTGGCCTGGGCAAAGCCGACATCCATGCTGTTGGCGCCTACGATCACTGGAATGTGCGCCTCTGTGCCGGCAAGATAAAACGCCTGCGGATCGTCGATCACGATCTTGCCGTCGATGGTGGGACCGGAGTAAGTGGGCGAGTTCATGGTGGCCATATTCAAGCCATCTACGATGGTTTCCGCGGGAAGCGCGCGCAGCTTTTGCAGCGCCGCAGCGTCATCGCCGTCAATTCCCTTCGACTTGGCGAATGCCACTCCGGCATCTTCCGCGGAAGGCTTGCCGTTGGCGGCCACGTGCAGGCGCCCCCCCAGCCCCTTGCGCCCTGCTCCCGACTCAACGATCGCCTTTTGAAAGAGGTCGCGGGCCAGCGGGCAATTTATCAGGTCGTGAACCGACAAGCCGCCCGCCGACTCGCCGAAGAGCGTCACGTTGCCTGGATCGCCGCCAAACGCGGCGATGTTCTTTTGCACCCATTGCAATGCGGCGATCTGATCCAGGTAGCCGTAGTTGCCCAGAAGTCCATTCGGATCTTCGTGCGTTAGCGCCGGATGAGCGAAGAAGCCAAAACGTCCGAGCCGGTAGTTGAAGCTCACGAGAACGACTCCGTCGCGCGCAAACTGCGAACCATCGTAGACGGCGGGAGAACTGCCGCCGTTGACGAATCCGCCGCCGTGAATCCAAACCATGACCGGTAGCGCATGGCCGGAACGCTTGGCCGGGGCCCACACATTCAGCACCAGGCAATCCTCGGACGACTCAGTGCCCAGCGGGGCCGCATCGCTGGGGAACGGCAACTGCATACAGTCGTGCCCATACTGCGACGCTGAGCGGATTCCGGCCCAACTGGGAGCCGGTTGCGGCGGATGCCAGCGCAGAGCGCCCACGGGCGGCGCTGCATACGGAATGCCTTTGAAGGCGGTCACTCCATCCTTCGACTCCCCCTGCAACTTGCCGGAGGCGACGGAAACAACTTCCTGCGCCGCAAGAGTCTCGATTGCATAGGGCGCGCACAGCGCCAATCCAATTCCGAGTACCGCGCAGACTTCAATCGCAAGGAAACGCATACATTCTCCAATTTGCAAAGATAGGCTGGACGCAGAAACGGCGTTGCCATGCCGCTTTGTCGTTATGGCGTGTTTTTTGAGGGAGCGCTTTGGTTAGTTCAGCCGCCAATGCGCGCGGGCCTTCTTCATCGCTTGCGGCTCCCGGCAACTCCAGTCTGAGAGTTGCCGAGGCCACGGCTGCGCGGATCGGCAAGATCCGGATTGAAACGCCGCTTGACTAGTAGCGCAGCTTGAGCGCGAACTGAAACTCGCGCGGTATATAGGAGTACGTCATGCCCGTGACGTCCCCGAAGTTTGCGCCGCCAAGGGAGTTTTGTGGCAAGGCGAAGTTGGCGGTATTGGTCAGGTTGTACGATTCGGCGCGGAACTCCACGTTGTAGCGATCGTTGATCTGAAAGACCTTGAACGCCGAGAGGTCCAAATGGCGATAATGAGGTCCAAAGAGCTGCTCGCGCATCTCGCTTCCGAGCGTGCCGGGCGTCTGCGCCTGGAACGCGGCCTTGTTGAACCACGGGCTGCCGGTGCCGATGCCGGGGTGGGATAGTTTCCATGCACCGACCTGGTTGGGCCGATCCATGTTGTTCCCTCCGGGATAAGTTCCGCTGACATCGTCGGCATTCATAACCGTGAAATCCGCTCCGGTGGACCAGACGTCGACGACGTTCAAATGCCAGCCCTTTTCCACGAGCGCCCGGAGGCCATTTGCCGAATTGCCGAAAGGCAATTCGTAGCTTCCCGTGCCGGCGATGCGGTGGTGGACATCGAGCGGGCTGTTGCCGTAGTCAAGCTTCCGGATCTGGCTGGGAACCTCGCCGAGGCCGCCGGTAGTCCCCGTATTCTCTTCGCTCTCGCCGGTCGCGTCATCCAGTTCGTGCGACCAGGTGTAGTTGACATTGACCGAGAAGCCTTTCTTGAGGCGCCGCTCGAAGGAGGTTTGCAATGAGTTGTAGTTGGATACGCCGCCGCTCTGCATAAAGCCGATCGTGCCCAGGTTGGGGTATTTGCTGTAGTAAGGACGCAGCGTGTTGGGAGTGGCGGAGGTGTTCGGCGGCGGAGCATTCAAGTCGGGCAGCAACTGCATGAGCTGACGGCCCAGCAGGCCGACATAGCTGGCGGTAAGCACGTTGCCGCTCCAGTCCTTCTGCAGCGTGAGATTGAACTGTTCGATGTAGCTGGTGCGGTAGGTGGGTGATACGGCATCGGGAATGGAGGCGCCGGGAGCGGCGAGGATGGTGCTGACGGGCGTGGAGGGCGGTAGAACCCCTATGGGCGGCAAGCCGTCGGCAAAGGTCGTATATTGCGCCGGGTCGTTGGCGTAGGATGTGCCGCAGCTAGTGTACCCGCACGCTGTGAGTGTGTCCGCAAAGGGCGGATCCTTCATATTGGCGTTGGAGGTGGTATTCATCGGGAAGTAGCCGATGCCGAAGCCGCCGCGGATGACAAAGCCGGGAGCGGCGGTATAGGCGAAGCCGATGCGCGGCGCCAGTCCATGGTAATCCGTGGCGATGCCGGCCGAGTTCGAGATGCCATTCTGTCCCGCGATCTGCAGTGTTGCCGTGACTGGATTCCAGGTGGAAATGCGATCCTGAATCTCCGTGTAAGGCGTGTAAAGGTCGTAGCGCAGGCCCAGGTTCAGGGTCAGGTTACGCGCGATATGCCAGTCGTCCTGAACGTAGACTCCCGGCTCCCATACGCGCAGATGCGGGGGCGCCATTTGCAGGGATCTCCCAGCATTGCTCACATACTGCCCTTGCAGCAGACCGGGGTAGTCCACAAAGACCCAAAGCGCTTCCGGAAAGCTGCTCTGGAAGGAGACGAGTTGGCGGCGGATCACAGTGCCGCCCACCTTGATATTGTGGGTTCCACGGGTATACGTGAGGGCGCCAAGGTACTGGAAGGTATTGTCCTGATCCTTGAGCGGCTGGAAGAGTACCTGCCCGAGATTCGCGCCGCCGAGCACATCGATGGGCGCCAGGCCGGTGGATTCGCTGATCGGCGTGTTCACATTGGGCTGGCCGAAGGCCTGATTCGGATTCTGCCCGGTGGTGTCGGGATAGCTCTGATTGTTGGAGCGGGTGTAGGACGCCTTGAGTTCCAACAGAAGATTACTGTTAAAGGTGTGGATGTAGTTGGCCAAGACGTTGAAGTCCAGATCGGTGGCATTGCCCAGCCCATAGCTGATGTAATTTGGATTCAGCTTCAGGCTGTCCACAGTCACATCCGGGAAGGGACCGGGCGAGTCGGTGTAGACCTTGTTGTATGCGAAACGCCCGTACAACAGATTGTTGGAGTTGATGGCGTGATCGACGCGCGCGTCGTAATCGGTGCTGTGCTGAACGGTCTTGGAGCCGCCGATGAACTCGTTGGCGCCCGTGTTGGGTGTGGGAAACATCGCGAAGTAGTCGGCACCGACGGGATCAACCAGCCCGGGAGTCAGGGTGAGATTCGGGCCGCCGATGTCGGTGAAGTCGCCCGGAGCCGGGCAAGCGGAAGTCTTTCCCTCTTCGCAGGCCGTGGGTACTGTGTAAACGTTGGGCGCGCCGCCCTGGATGAACCGATAGCCCTCGTAATTGCCGAAAAAGAATGTCTTGTTTTTGAGGATGGGACCGCCCAGGCTGGCCCCGAATTGATTCCAGCGATCCTCCGGTTTGGGCAATGGAGCGCCGCTCGGCAAGGTTCCGCCGAAGTCGTACGGATTGGCGTTGAATTTATCGTTGCGGAAAAACTCAAAGACGCTGCCGTGGAACTGGTTGGCGCCGGACTTGGTGATGACATTGATGATGCCGCCGCCGGTGCGCCCCACCTCGGCTGTGTACGTATTGGATTGCACGCTCATTTCCGAGATGGCTTCGACCGAGGGGCGAACCGCGACCGTGCCGATCAGGCGCTCGTTGTTGTCGGCCCCATCCATCATCACGTTGTTCAGCACGTCGGACTGGCCGTTGATCGAGATCGATGCGGACTGCCGGCGGTCGTCGAGTTCGGAGCCGTTGGTTAGAGCGCTCTGCGGTCCCTCGTTGGCGCCGGCAGACAATTGGGCCAACTGAACGAAGTTGCGCCCGTTCAAAGGCAGGTCCTGAGTCTCCTGAGGGGTGATGGTCGTAGAGAGCACGGAACTATCGGTCTTGAGCACCGACCCCTCCGACTCGACGGTGATGGTTTCACTGGCGCTGCCCACGGCCATTTGCGGGTTCACGCGAATGCGATCGCCAGCCGACAACATCACCGAAGAAACCACGAAATTCTGAAAGCCGCGGGCCGCGGCGGAAACACTGTAGTTACCGGGGATAAGAAGGTTGACGACGAAGTCCCCGCTGGCCGAAGTGGTGGCCGTGCGGGACTCATGCGTTGCGACATTCTCCACGGTGATGGTTGCTCCCGGCACAACAGCGCCGGAATTGTCTGTGACTGTACCAAGTATGTCTCCCGTGGTCTGCTGCGCGGTGATTGTGACGGTGGTGGCGAACAGACAGAGAAGCAGGAGAATGGACGCCCTTGCCAGGGCACACACATCTTTGCGGATATTCATCTGGCCTCAAAACCTCATCTCCGCCGGGCAAGCTGCGATTCCGTACGGAGCTGGAATCGGAGGGCTTTGTCCGGCGAACGCAATACTGGTGGATCAGCAGACGCATGCGCAAGGTAGATTCTGGTCGTTTCGGTCGAGTTTGAATCTTTCCTGAACGCGACAACATAGCTTAACTGATTGATAATAATGATGTGCGGATATTTTCATCGCAGGTAGAATACGTCGTTGACGGAACTCTAAAACCGGACGTAGAATACGTTCGATATGCGTGCTTGATCCACCACGCGGTGAATATCGATGACGGGCAAAAGATCTGCGGAGTTGACATTGGCGAGCGAAGAGCTCGTTCATACGGATCATCGCCATAGCTCCGCCTCGCGCTTGACTGACCACGAGCAGGAAGCCATACGCGAGGAATTGCACCGGCTGCTCGCCAGTACGCGGTTCCACTCCAGTCATCGTTGCCAGACGCTGCTGCGCTATGTGGTGGAAGAATCGCTGCGGGGTAGCGCAGATTCTCTCAAAGAGCGCAATGTCGGCATCGCAGTCTTTGGGCGCGATGCCGCATACGATACGAACAGCGACCCGGTCGTGCGCATGGCGGCAGGGGAGTTGCGCAAGAAACTGGCGCTGTACTACTACGATCCCGAGAATCGATCCAAGATCCGCATCGAGTTGCCGACCGGCTCCTATGCGCCAGTCTTCCGTACGACAGACGCGCCTTTGCACCCGGAAGAGGAGGGCGCGCCCAAGCATCCTGACCAAGCCGAGCCGGACCTTCCTGCGGCCATAGTGGTGCAAGCGGCGCGGAATGCGCGCTGGATGCACCCAACGATTTGGTGGTTGGCGGCAGTGCTCGCCCTGGCCGTCGTCTCCTTCACTTCATTCGTATTGCTCCGACAACCCCAACCCAAAGCGCAAGATGCCTTCGATTTGTTTTGGGCGCCGGCGATCAATTCTCCGAATCCGGTGCTCTTGTGCGTGGGACAACTGCGCGCGACGCGGGTCCAACTGGATCCGAACACAATCCGCAACCCGTATGGCAAACCCATGATCATCGGCGTCAATGGCGAGTATCCCAAGGAGTTTCCGGTGGTCGTACTGCAGGACTCGATCACTCTGGCCAACGTTGCCGGGATTTTCCGAGACGATAAGAAGGCATTTACTGTGCGCCCGGAAGGTTCCACTACGTTTGCGGATCTACAAAAAGGGCCGGTGGTTCTGCTGGGGGCATTCGATAACGATTGGACGATGCGGGTCACTGAATCCATGCGCTTTCACTTCAACCTCGATGCGGACAAGCACAAATGGTGGATTGCCGACCGGCAAAAACCAGACGAGGAGATTGGTATGCTTCGGATGGCTGTGGAACGCACCACCACCTCGGATTATGCGATCGTGGCGAGGTTATTCGATCCTTTGACCAGGCAGCCAACCATGGTTATTGCAGGGGTGTCTCCCTATGGCACGCACGCCGCCGCCGAGTTTCTCATCAATCCTCAATATCTCGATGAGTTTTCAAAGAAGGCGCCGCATGATTGGCAGACAAAGAACATGGAACTGCTGATCTATACAAACATTGTGGACAACGAAGCAGGACCTCCACGGGTAGTGGCAAGTTATTTCTGGTAGCGGCGATTTGATATGTGTGTCGCGCGAAGCTTATCTTGTGAGGCGTGGCTGCATGGCGCTGGCTACCGTCTGCCCGGATTGCGCGATGGTGGTTTGCGGCCAACGGGCGCTTTCTTCACTTCCTTGCAGCGGAAAGGATTGGCGCGGCGCTTGTGCTCCGGTACAGAATACTGTTCCTTGCCGTCAACAACGGCTGTCTTCATTGCCAGGGCGCTGCTGCCGCACTTGAAACACTGGACTGTGCCTGTAGGATCATCCGGGCCGTCCACTTTCTGCCCGCTTCCTTCGCAGCGAACCATCTTTGCCTGCGTCATTGAATCGGCCCCTTGCGTGAACTGGTGACCTCAATTGTGCTTCGCTTTTTATTCTTCTACAGCAGCCGTCATGTTCCACGGCCCGCCAGTGCGCTTGCATCGGTTCTGCGATCCCTACAATCGTTGCCGTCAGCACATCGCGGCACCAGTTCAGACCATGCCGGACAACTGGAGACAGAGCGGTGAGCGGCGGCGCTACCTGCCTGCAGACCTGGTTGAATTGGCGCTTTGAAGAGTGGCGACGGCAGAGCGGTAATCCGTGCCTGTGACGGCCTCGAGAACTTTCAGGACCGTACTGGGCCACCAGGCTGATCGTGTGGGATCAGCCCAGCATCTCTTCGGCACTTCATTCCATTCCAACGTTTGGCAATAGCACGCACAGGGAGACATTTTTCACGAAGGCATGGAACCTTGAGGCCCCGCTTAAAGCGGCGCAGGTCTTCGCGGTCGAATACCGGTTGCCGCGCCTATCTCTTTGCTGATTTCCATATCGTCTTGCCGTTTTGGTCGATAGGGATTGGCTTCTTGAGCGAGCAGAGTTGGCAGGGTCAGGATTCCGACAATCAAGATCGCAATTCGTTTCGCCACTACGCCTCTCCGCATTTCTGCTGGTATCTGCTCACTTTCCCGGCACATTCTTGTGCAAGGCAACGAGCTGCTCGATCTGCTCGAATTCCTCAGCGTCTGGCTCGTTTGCGGGCTTGGTCGAAACGTCAACGAATCTGATCTGTGGCGGAAACTGCTCCAGCTTCTCCTTGAGCCGTTCCAGGCCCAAGCCGCGGTACCAGCCGACGGTGTAGTTGAGGCGCCCGTCAGAAAGCCAAGTGGCGAGCAGAGTGCACTGCTGCTCGCTCAGGGTCTGTGCAATTGAATCAAGATCGTGTTGCATTGCGGGGCTTGAAAGCGCCTTCAGCCGGTCAATCTGTTCCGATGTCGGGAACCATGCCTGGCCCTCGGTAATG
>Ga0302319_10008541_pt1 | contig 19902 bp, 13 predicted proteins | sample Bog_T0_2_FD_203319 | JGI IMG/M metagenome (GOLD analysis project Ga0302319, IMG submission 203319) | Peat permafrost microbial communities from Stordalen Mire near Abisko, Sweden - Bog_T0_2 | ecosystem: Environmental > Terrestrial > Soil > Wetlands > Peat | place: Sweden: Abisko, Stordalen Mire... | reverse complement strand
AACGGCTACTCGACGTTGTCCGGGTTCAAGCCGCAGGAGTCGCGGAGCGACACTGGATATTAGCCAGCTACGAAGTGGCTGGGCGCGTACCCAAGGAAGTTGTGCGTCCTGGAGGGACGCCGGAGTTTCGCCGTCCCGTCAGGACGGATTCGGTTTTGCAACCAACCCCCGGCACGTGGTAGGGATTGAGGGTGAGGGGTGGTCATATCCAGAGCCGCCTCCCGTCCGTTTCTTCCTGTATCAGCCCCATCCGGGGTCCCGGCTGAACACTTAACCACTGAAAACTCTTAAGAAACACATTATGCAAGTGACTGTTTGTAAGCCGGTTACGCTCGCAGTCAATGCGCCAAAGATTCTCGGCCGCATCGCCATTGGCTTCCCTCTCCCCTCAACGGGGAGAGGGATTGAGGGTGAGGGGTGGTCATATCCAGAGCTGCCTCCCGTCCGTTTCTTCCTGTATCAGCATCCCCGTTAACGCCCCCATTCGTCATTGGCGCTTCGTCATTCTTTCGTCATTTAGCATTCGTCATTCGTCATTCCCGATCCCTGAAACCTTCGTGAAATCCCTGAAATAACACCCCCAACCAAAAACATCTATGACCGCCAACCATCCCGCCGATTCATCCTTCATCCTTCATCCTTGGTTCCCCGCCGCCCCGCAGGCACTTCGGTCCCTTATGTCTCTTCCGTCCTTCCCACCGTTTGGCCAACCGCGATGGTTAGAACTCCGGGCACCTTTCCGCCGAAAATCCACCAAAAACCCCGAAATATCACTTTTTACACTTTGAAACACGAATCCACAACCTCGAAAACATCCCGACTACACGCAAGGACAGTGTCCAGAAGCATCCGCGCCGTCCCCGCATTTCAGTCCGGGCTTGATGATTGTTTGCTGCCGGGATACCTTGGCCGACATCACGAAAACAACCGAATTGGCAACTAACATGGCTTGGCCGCGTGGACGGAACGGCTGCGGTTGGATGCATATTATCTCGAAATATATGAAATACCCTGTTTTGGCGGCTCCGAATATCGGGGCCCACTGGCTGCTCGGCTGCCTCCTGCTGATGCTCCTGGCGGCCAACGCGACGGCGGCACCCTCGATTCGTTGGATTTGCAGCACCGAAACCAAGCCGTGGCAGGAAATGACCGCCCCGCCGGTGGCCGATGGCACCGATGCCGACGCGGTCAAACTCAATCCCGAAGTCCGTTTTCAGACGATTGACGGCTTTGGGGGCTGTTTCAATGAGCTGGCCTGGGCGGCATTGCAGCAGGCCGGCAAGTCGCAGCGCAAAGCCGTGCTTGCCGCCCTGTTTGACCCCCGGACCGGGTGCGGTTTTTCGCTCTGCCGGCTGCCGATTGGAGCCAATGATTTCGCGCTGGATTGGTATTCCGACGATGAAACAGCCGGCGATTTCGCAATGAAGCATTTCAGCATCCGGCGCGATGAAACCAATCTCATCCCGTACCTCAAGGCGGCCATGAAATATCAGCCGAAACTCAAGGTCTGGGGGGTGCCCTGGTGCCCGCCGTCCTGGATGACCACGACCAACGATTACAAGCACGGCTGCATGAAGCAGGACGCGCCAACGCTCGCCGCGTATGCGCTGTATTTCTCCAAGTTCGTGCAAGCCTATCAGCGCGCCGGGATCAACCTCTACGCCATCCACCCGCAGAACGAGCCTTCCTACAACAATAACATTTACCCGCAATGCAAATGGAGCGGTCCGGAAATCAACGTCTTTCTCCGGGATTATTTGCTGCCCCAGCTCAAGCAGGACCAGGTGAAGGTCGAGGTCTGGCTGGGCACCATCGTCAGCCACCGGCTGGAGGAATTTGTGGATCCCGTGCTGGGGGATCCAGTGACCGGTCCGCAGATCACCGGGGTTGGCTACCAATGGGCTGGCCGCCCGGCGTTTGCCGCGACCCATCAGAAATATCCGGATAAACAACTGCTGCAGACCGAAACGGAGTGCAACGACGGGGCGAACAGTTGGGCGCAGGCGGTGACGACCTTTGACCGGATCAGCGAGGACCTGAACCACTATGCCAATGGCTATGACTATTGGAACATGGTCCTGAATGAGACTGGCAAAAGCTCGTGGAATTGGCGGCAGAATTGCCTGGTGACCGTCAACCCCCAGGCCCACGAGATTGTGTTCAATCCGGAGTTTTATGCGCTGAAACATTACAGCCATTTCGTGCCGCCCGGCGGCCACCGGATTGCGGTTAATGGCGAGGTGGTGAAGAATATCTCCGCCTTCCAGACGCCGGCCGGGAAATTGGTGGTCGTCGCCAGTAATCATGGCAGCGCCGGGTCAACCTTGAGGCTGGCGGCGGGGGGCAAGGAAGCCACGTTTAGCCTGCCGCCCAACTCCATGAATACCATGGTGCTGTCCGATTGGTAAGGGTTGGCGCCGGCGGCTTGAACGCGGCGATTTCGCGCAACCGGTGAGCGGCAGCGGGTCGGGAAGGCGGCCTCAGCCGTGGGAAGGCAGGTGGTGAAATGTCAATAAAATCCATCTTATTGTCAACGGGTGCTATTTATGAATTTTCTGGAGATGTTATGTTGGCAGCATGAAAGCCACCAGTTGTCCGCGACGTAAAAGGATGTTTTATGCCTTCACCTTGATTGAGTTGCTGGTGGTCATCGCCATCATCGCCATTCTGGCGGCCATGCTGCTGCCGGCGCTGAGCAAGGCCAAGGACAAAGCCAAGGCCACGGCTTGCCTCAACAATCTTAAACAACTGGGTTTGTGCCTGGTGCTCTACAAGGATGACAGTCAGGGATGTTATCCCGCTGGTTTGACGGCGGGCTCGACCTATTGGATATGGCCGGCATTGTTGCGAACTTATACCACAAAGGGCACGGATACAGGCGTGTTTCGCTGTCCTTCGGCGCCGACCGCCGCCCTTTGGATTCCCACCTTTGGCAGCGGACTGCCGGCGCAATATGGCTATCAGGCGAATGAGGTGAGGCTGGCACCGAATGGCACGAGTCTTATGAGTTACGGATATAATTGCTGGGGATCCATCGATACGGATCCGGTCGAGGGTCTTGGGGTGTATGCTGATGAAGCGCCCATGAAAGAAAGCTCCGTGGTGCGTCCCACGCAGATGATTGCGCTGGGCGACAGCAATTGGGATGTGGCGAAAGGGGGCGACAAGCTTTGGAGCGGATTCATCGGAGCCTACGCGGCGAGGCAATATCCGTTGGATTTGCACAATTTGCGGGCCAACATTGCCTTCTGCGACGGCCATGCGGAGGCGTTGAAACGCAGCGCGTTTGTTCCGGCCGCGCCCTACAATGTCTATCCTGGACCCGCGGCGGACACGGCGTGCCGCCCTTGGAATCGTGACAATCAGCCGCACTATTAAACCGCACGGCAGCCAAATCATATTATCACCGCCCTGACTTAATAAGATGAACCTTTGGAATTCGGACGCTGAGCTGTTTGCCCTGGCGCGCCGCGAACTTTTCGTCGCCGTGGTGGGCGATGTGATGGACAAACTGAATTTGCAGCATCAATTCCTGCCGCAGGCCATCCAGCCTCTGCGGCTGGACATGGTGGTGATTGGCCGCGCGATGCCGGTGTTATCCGTGGATGTCTTTGCCGAAAAGGTCGCCGGCAGCGCAAACAAGCTCATGGAAAAACCCTTCGGCCTCATGCTGGAGGCGCTGGACGATCTCAAGCCCGGTGAGATTTATGTGAACACCGGTTCGTCCCCGCGCAACGCGCTCTGGGGCGAGCTGATGTCCACGCGGGCGATCAAGCTGGGGGCGGCGGGCGCGATCCTCAACGGCTACTCACGCGACACCAACGGCATTTTCCGGCTCAACTTCCCGACCTTTTCCATGGGCCGTTACGCGCAGGATTCCGCGCCGCGGTACAAGGTCGTGGACTTTCGCATCCCGATTGAGATTGGCGGCGTCCGGATCAATCCCGGCGACCTGCTGTACGGGGACATCGACGGCGTCTGCGTGATTCCCCGGGCGGTGGAGACGGAGGTGTTTACGCGGGCGCTCGAAAAGGCCCGGGGCGAACAACTGGTGCGCAAGGCCATTGAAAACGGCATGAGCGGGGTGGAAGCCTTTGAAAAACACGGGATCATGTAATCCGCTTCGTCGTGAAAAAAGCCTTCCTGATCAACCCGGCGGACAACGTCGCCACCCTGCTGGCCGACGCAGATGTGGAGACCATTGAGGTCATCGGCCACGGCTTGCTCGCGCTGCGGGAGAAAATTCCGCTGGGCCACAAAGCCGCGCTGGCGGCCATTCCCGCCGGGGGCGCGCTGATCAAGTTTGGCACGCGCATCGGCCATGCGACGCGCGCCATTGCCGCCGGCGACTGGGTGCATTTGCACAATTGCGCCAGCGACTACGACGAGCGTTCCAACACGCTGGACAACGAAACGGGCGCGCCCACCGACACCACCGACGCCTATGCCTGAAACCTGGAATGGCTATCTGCGCCCGGACCGGCGCAAGGGCGTCCGCAACCTGGTGCTCGTGATTTACACCGTGGAATGCGCCCAGTTCGTGGCGCACGCGATCGGCGCGGGCCAGCCGGACGTGCATGTCGTCGGGTTTGCGGGCTGCTATGACAACGCGTACGCCATCCGCCTGATGCTGGCGCTGGGCCGGCATCCGAACGTCGGCGCGGTGCTGGCGGTCGGCCTGGGCTGCGAATACACCCAGCCGGCGCGGCTGGCCGGGGCCGTGCGCAAGAGCGGGCGTCCGGCGGAGGCGTTTTTCATCCAGGATGCCGGCGGCACGGCCAAGAGCATTGCGCAAGGGCAGGAAATCGTGCGCCGCCTGCGCGCCGAGATTGACCAGCACACGCCGCGCGTGCCGATGGGGCTGGCGGATTTGAGCGTGGGCTGCGAATGCGGCGGCTCGGACGGCACCTCCGGCCTGGCGGGGAATCCGGTGGTCGGGGCGTTTTTCGACCGGCTGGTGGACGCGGGCGGCACCGCGATTTTCGAAGAAACCGTGGAGCAGATCGGGTTGAAGAATTTGATCGTCAGCCGCGCCGTGAATCCGGAAGTGGCCGCGACACTGGCCCGCACTTACGACAAGGCGGAACGCTATTGCCATGAGGTGCGGCAGTGGTCGGCCTCGCCTGGAAATTTTGCCGGGGGGCTCACGACCATTGAGGAGAAAAGTCTCGGGGCCTTTGCCAAGAGTGGCACGCGGCCCATTCAAGGGGTGGTCAAAGTTTCCGAGGCGCCGGCCCATCCGGGTTTGTGGCTCATGGACAGCGTGCCGGATCCGCATTTCATGCAGTTTGGCTACACCAATCCCAACGACTCGGAGGGCTTGATGGATCTGATTTCCGGCGGCTGCCAGATTATTCTGTTCGTCACCGGCCGGGGCAGCGTGATTGGCAGTCCGGTGGCGCCGCTGATCAAAATCACCGGCAACACGCAAACGTTCCGCCGCATGGCGGAGGACATGGATTTTGACGCCAGCCGCGTGCTGGCGGGCGAATGCACGATCCCCCAGGCGGGCGGCGAGTTGCTGGACCTCGTGACGCGCACGGCGGCCGGCGAGTTGACCAAGCCGGAGCGCCTGGGCCACCGCGAGTATTTCATCACGTACAAGCACCAGGACACGCCGTCGCTGAGCGCCGGCTGTCGCGGCTGAATTTTTATGCAAGCCATTGTTTTCAACCACGCGAACGAAATCAGCCAGGTCGAGCGAACGGAGCCGCAGCCGCAGCCGGGGGAAGTGCGGTTGCGCATCCGGCGCATCGGCTATTGCGGTTCGGACTTGAACACGTTTCGCGGGTTCAATCCGGTCGTGACGTATCCGCGGATTCCGGGCCATGAAATCGGGGCCACGATTGAAAGCGTGACGGCCGGGGTGCCGGCCCGTTTCCAAACCGGGCAAGCGGTGACGGTGCTGCCGTACACGAGTTGCGGAACGTGCTCCGCCTGTCGTGCCGGCCGCGTCAATGCCTGTCGCGATAATCAGACGCTCGGCGTGCAACGGGACGGCGCGCTCACGGAGTTCCTCTGCGTGCCGTGGCAAAAGCTGATTGGGTCACCCAAACTTTCGCTGGCGGAACTGGCGCTGGTCGAGCCGCTTTCCGTTGGCTTTCACGCGGTGGGGCGCGGGCGCGTTGACGCGGCCGACACGGTTTGTGTGCTGGGCAGCGGAATGATCGGCCTGGGCGCGATCGCCGGCGCGGCGTTGTTGCGCCGGGCGCGGGTGATCGCGGTGGATGTGGATGACGCGAAGCTGCAGCTGGCCCGTCGCGCCGGGGCCGCCGAGGTGATTAATGCGAAGACGGAATCGCTGCACCAGCGGCTGCAAGCACTCACGAAGGGTCACGGCCCGGAGGTCATCATTGAGGCCGTGGGCACGGAGCAGACGTTTCGGGCGGCGATTGACGAGGTTGGTTTTGCGGGGCGGGTGGTCTATGTCGGCTACGCCAAAACGCCGGTGGCTTACGAGACCAAGTATTTTCTGCTGAAGGAACTCGACATCCTCGGCTCGCGCAATGCCACGCAGCAGAATTTTGAGGACGTGGTGACGGTGCTGGAATCCGGCGCGTACCCGGTCAGGGAGACGATCACCCGCACCGTGGCCTTTGCCGCCGCCGGCCAGGCCATGCGGGACTGGGCGGCCAATCCCGCGGAAGTCACGAAAATTCACATTGAAGTCTAAGTCGGAACCACGGAGTTAAAAATTAATTCAACCACAGATAACCACAGATGAACACAGTTGAAGAAATGTCGGAACGGCGTTCCCGCCGAGTTTCCCGCCGGTCACTAAACGGTGCACTCGATGAGCCGCTTAAAAGCCACGTTTTTGATCTGTGTCCATCTGAGTCCATCTGTGGTTGAAATTCTTTTTTCTGAATCGTTACAGCTAAGGAGCGAATTAAAACAAACCACCCGCGTTGGTGAAATCCGCCAGCGGGTCAAGCCGGGAGAAACATTGACATTATGCATGATAACTTTTCATTAAGCGGTGAAGTGGCGCTGATCACGGGCGGCGGCAGCGGACTGGGGCTCGGGATGGCGCGCTGTTTTGTGGCGGCGGGCGCCCGCGTGGTGCTGGTGGGCCGGCGGGAGGACCTTTTGAAAGCGGCCGCGCAGGAGCTTGGCCCGGCGGCGGCTTACGAGGCGCACGATATCACGCAACTGGACCAGGCCGGCGCGCTGGTGGAACGAATCCACCAGCGGGTCGGGCCGGTTTCCATTCTGGTTAACAACGCGGGCATCCATTTGAAAAAGGCGGCCGTGGCCACGACGCCGGAGGAATTCAATGCCGTGCTGCAAACGCACGTGGTCGCGGCGTTCAGCCTGTCGCGGGCGGTGCTGCCGGGGATGATCGAGCGTCAGCATGGCAGCATTCTGTTCACCGCGTCCATGACCGCGCTGTTCGGGATGCCGCTGGTGGTGGCCTATTCCGCCGCGAAGGCGGCGTATCTGGGCATGGTGCATGGGCTGGCGGCGGAAGTTTCCAAGGACGGGGTGCGGGTGAACGCGATCGCGCCGGGCTGGATCGAATCGGAAATGCTGCGCAAGGCGCTGGCGGGGGATCCGGAGCGCGCGCAAAAAATCATCAGCCGCACGCCGATGAAACGATTTGGCGCGGTCGAGGACATCGGCTGGGCCGCCACGTATCTGTGTTCCCCGGCGGCGAAGTTTGTGACGGGGGTCGTGCTGCCTGTGGATGGCGGCGCGAGCATCGGCTTTTGAACGGACGACCGGTTTATTCGCCCACGCCATGAAATATCGCAAACTTGGGAACACCGGATTGGAGGTTTCCGTGCTCGGTTTTGGCGGTTCGTCGCTCGGCTCGGTGTTCGCCGAGATCGACGAGCGGGAAGGGATGCGCACGGTGCGGGTCGCGGTGGACAACGGCATCAACCTGATTGACACCGCGCCGTATTACGGCCAGACGAAAGGCGAGCTGATCCTCGGCCAGGCGTTGCGCGAAATTCCGCGCGGGCAGTATTTGCTGGCCACGAAGGTCGGGCGCTACGGCGTGGCGGACTTTGACTTTTCCGCCCGCCGGGTGACGCAAAGCGTGGAGGAAAGTTTGCAGCGGCTGGGGGTGGAGCACATTGATTTCATCCAGGCGCACGACATTGAGTTTGGCGGGTTGGACCAGATCGTGAACGAAACCATTCCGGCCCTGCGGCAAATGCAGGCCGCTGGCAAGGTGCGGTTTGTGGGCATCACCTGCCTGCCGCTGGCATTATTCCGGCGCGTGCTGGAGCAAACGGAGGTGGATCAAATCCAATCCTATTGCCATTATTGCCTCAATGACACCGCGCTGTTGGATTTGCTGCCTTACTGCCGGGCGAAGGGCGTGGCGGTCTTCAATTCCGCGCCGCTGGCGATGCGGTTGTTAAGCGCTGCCGGCCCGGCGGCCTGGCATCCCGCCCCGGCGGAATTGAAAGCGAAATGCGCCGCCGCCGCGCAGTATTGCAAGGATCATGGCAGCGATCTCGGCCGGCTGGCGCTGCAATTTGCGGTCGCGAATGAGGCCATTCCCACGCACATTGTCGGCACGGCGAATCCCCGGCGCATGTTGCAAAACCTGCGCGAGATCGAAACGCCGCCCGACGCGGAACTGCTCGCCGGCGTGCTGAAGATATTGCAACCGGTTCACAATTTGAGCTGGCCCTCCGGACGGCCGGAAAATGAGTGGCATGCGGATTGACGCGCACCAGCATTTCTGGCGCTACCAGCGGTCGGAGTATGCCTGGATCGGCGAAGACCTGGCGGCGCTCCGCCGGGATTTTCTGCCGGCGGATTTGCGGCGGGAAATGAGCCTGGCCCGCATGGATGGGGTGGTTTCGGTGCAGGCCAGACAATCCTTGGAGGAAACCCGGTGGTTGTTGGAACTGGCCGCGGCGCATGACTTTATCCAGGGAGTGGTCGGCTGGGTGCCGCTGGCTGCACCCCGGGTGCGCCGGGAGCTGGAAATATTCTCCGCCCATCCGAAATTAAAAGGGGTGCGCGAGGTGTTGCAGGGGGAGGCGGACGCGGCGTGGCTGCACGATGACAATTTCCATGCCGGGGTCAAGGTGCTGACGGAATTTGGCCTGGCTTATGACTTGCTGATTTTTGCGGAGCAACTGCCGGCCGCCGGGGCGTTTGTGGACCGGCATCCGGAGCAGATTTTCGTGCTGGACCACAGCGGCAAACCCCGCATCAAGCAGGGCGGGTTTGCGCCTTGGAACCGGAATCTGCGGGAGTTGGCCCGGCGGGAAAATGTTTACTGCAAACTTTCGGGACTCGTCACGGAGGCGGAATGGTCGGGGTGGACGGAGCGTGAGCTTCAGCCGTACTGCGAGACGGTGTTGGCGGCTTTTGGCGCAAACCGGGTGATGTTTGGCTCGGATTGGCCGGTGTGTTGCGTGGCTTGTCCTTACCCCCAATGGGTGGAGTCATTTGCGCGGTTGACGAGCGGGTTGTCGGCGGCGGAACAGGCGCGGCTCTTTGGGGGAACTGCCCGGCAGGTTTATCGTCTGTAGCGGAAGGCTGGTTTGGGGCGCACGGGATTTCCAGGGTAAACACCGCGCCCCATCCCGGCCCATTGCTTTGGGCGAGCAAGTCGCCCCCCAACTCCCGCGCCGCCAGGATACTGGTGTGCAGGCCCAAACCATGACCATTGGACCGGGTGGTGAAGCCATGCCGGAAGAGGTGGCCGAGGTTTTCCGGGCTGATGCCGATGCCGTTGTCCGCGACCGAAATTTGCAGGCGGCGGTCTTGGCCCCGGCCGATACTCACGGTCAACACCCGTTCCGGCGCGGGCGATTCGCGCAAGGCCCACTGCGCGTTGCTGATCAGGTTGCCAAGAATTTGCAGGACCCGGTGTTTGTCCAGGGGCATTTCCGGAACCGGCGCGAACTGGCGGACCACCCGGATTTGCAACGCCTCCAGCCCCGAGGCCTGCACCCGCAAGGCGTCCTCGACGAGTGCGGGCACGGATTGCACCTCGGTGACAGCTCCGACCCGGGTGTAGTTTTGCTGCCTGGCCACAATCACCTTGATGTGGTCAACATTGTTCGTGAGCGAGTTCATTTCCGCGAGCAAGCCGGCCTGTTCGGCGGCAATCTGTTCCGCCAAGCCTTGTAAATACGGGAGTAACTGGTGTCCCCGTCCGTCCGGGCTGAAGAATCGCGCCAAGTCCTCCGGCGGTTGCTGGAGCAGTCCGGCGACGCGCAGGATGCTGGCGGCGGACTTGGAGGCTTGGACGCGGGATTGGAGCAGGCCGACGGAGATGTTCACGCTGTTGAGCACGTTGCCGACGTTATGGAGGACGCTCGCGGCGACTTCGGCCTGGCCGGCGACGCGCGAGGCATCGACCAGTTGCTGATGCACCCGCTCCAGGCGGGCTTCCGCTTCCTTCAGGGGGGTGATGTCGCGCGAGATGCCAAAGGTGCCGATGATTTTTCCGGCCGCATCACGCCAGGGCATTTTGGTGGTCATGAGCCAGGTGATGAGGTTGTCTGGATGCACCTCTTGTTCCAGTTTGCCAATGAGCGGCTGGCCCGTGCGGAGGATTTGCTGCTCGTCGGCCAGCGCCATGCGCGCATATTCCGGGCGGAAGATGTCGAAGTCGGTCCGGCCGACAATTTGCGGGTGCGTGAGTTCCGCGCGGGCACAGAGGGAGAGGCTGCACCGGACCAGCCGCGAGTCGGCATCCTTGAAATAGATGTAGTCCGAAGCGGTATCCAGCAGGGTGCGGAACAACCCCTGTTCATATCTGAGTTCGGCGTTGGCCCGGGCCAGGTCGGCGGTCCGGTGTTTCACCCGCGCCTCCAATTCTTCATTGGCGGTCTGGAGCTGGCGCTGGGCGAGTTTCAGCAGGCGGTTTTTTCGCAGGATCATGACGATCCAGGTGACGGCAAGGGTCAGAACGCCCAGGAAGCTGCCGCCGACCCACAGCAAGCGGTGCCAGTTCCACCAAGGCGGGGCCTTCAGCAAGGCTACGTTGGCGGGAGCGGAGAATAGCAATTCAAAACCTGGATTCGCCTCGGAATATTTCCCGGCGGGATCGGCAAAGATCCGGCACACGCCGGTCAGATGCACGAGGCTGCCCAACTCCAACTCCGGCAGCGCTCCGCAGTCCTTGGGCAGCAGGCCCTGGAAAATCCGGTCACGGCTCTGGAGCTGAAGCACGTCGTTGTCCAGCAGCGTGGAATGGCCGAGGAAGACGGCGTTCATGGCCACCAACCGGGAGGCGTGCGCGGCCAGGGGAACCCCGGACCGGAGTTCCATCGGGGCCGGCAAAGCGCCGGTGGCCGATTTGCGAATCTGCACATCGGCCAGACTGACCGAGGAACCATTGGAATCCGGGAATCCAAGCACCTCGACCCGGTCGCCCAGCCCGAGGGCGGTTGCGCCAGCGGAGACCTCGATGCCGCCCGTTGTGTCCTGGAGGTAAGCCATCCCATCGTGAGCGTAAGTCACCACGCCTTCAATCTTGACGCGATGGACCAACTCCGTTTGATTGCCGGGCCGGAGCTGGTTGATGGATTGGGCGGTGACCGAGAACGGATCCACGGGCGTGGCCTCGTCCACGAAAATGAATTCCGCCTTGGGCACCAGCAACCGCCCGCCGGTCAATTGTTTTTTCCCGTCCGCCGTGACCCGCCAGACACCTTGAAGGTGGGCAGCGGAAGCAATCAAACGCTCGCGCCGATCGGCCGGCAGATCGAAATCCAGTTCGGCCAGGATGTCGCCGCCAGCCATCTGAAGCTTCAGCCTGCGTCCTTGGATGCTCCGGATCACGCCTTTGACCTCAATCCACTGGGCATCCTGCTGGCCCAGCATCAACTGGATCCTGGTCTGCACGCGGGGTTCGGGCATGCGGCCGGCTCCCAACCAGGTCACGGCATCCGCCTGCTGGCCGGGCTCCAGCATGGGCGAATAGCCTCCCGGAGCAAAATGACCCACGAGGCTGATCCGCTGGCCCACTCCCAAACCGGCGAATTTCTGGGCCGCATTGGCCGGAATGCGGATGCCGCCGGTGTCGTCCTGCACATAGATGTCGTCGGGTTTGGCGGTGATGACGCCGTCAATTCTGGCTTGGCGACTCAACTCCAGCTCATCCGCGCCGAGCCGGCGGATTTGTTTGACGGTGGTGATTTCGCCTTGCGGGACCGGGACATCGGGGTTCATCGCCTCGGTGGCGGTGATCTTGCAGAAGGCGTCATGCAGCGTCCATTCCCGATTGGTGCAGGCCAGGACGCCCATGACTTCGATGAGCTGGCCCGGCGCGAGCCCGGGAAACCGGGTGCCGCTCACCTTGATCGGTGGCGGGCTTTGCCGCACGAGCTTCAACCAGCAAGGCGGCGCCGCTCCATTGGGAAAGCCTTCGATGGGATTGCCCGCGTCCCGGCGGACGCGCAAATCAATTCCAGACAACGTGGAAGCCGCCAGGAAGAGCATCTTGGAATTCGGTTCCAAGGATTGGCGCAGCATCAAGCCGGAAGTGCCGCCCAGCCAAGCCACCGCATCGACGCTAATGGCGGATAAGTGAGCCACAATTTCCCCATCGCCATCCAGACGCCGGTATAAAAAATCACAATCATCGTTGCGGAAGGCGTCAATCCCCGCCCGCCCGCCGATTCTTCCCGTGCCGGTGATAACCAGGTTGGTTGCACCCACCTGCAGGCTGCCGGGCGACGGGGGTACGCCAACCTGGCCCAGCGTTCCCGGAAAGAGCGCTGCACTCGGATGATCATAAGTGACGGTGCATTTGTTCGGGGCGGTCGCACAGGTGGCGATGCCGGCATAAACCGAATCTTTCATGGGCATCTCGATCGGATTGCCGACGGGCTTCCAGTTATTTCCATCCGTTGAGATATACGCGGTGAAGCGGCTGACCGTATCGCGGACAATCTGAAAGTCGTCCTGTTTTCCCACCCACTCGCCGGCGATTCGGATTCGCTGTCCGGCCCGCGCCGTGGTGTTGGAATTCAGGTCGTGGATTGAAAACAAGGGCAGCCGCGCCCAGTCCGCGTCCACCGGGGGGCTGATGGAAATATCCTGTAGCCCCGGAACCCATAACACCGAGGCGACCCGTCGGCCGCCGGAGGCGAGCGCGCCCTCACAAAATCCGTGGATGGCCACCCGGGCATTCACCCAGGGGTCGAGATTCTCCTGGCGGGGATTGGGCAGACGCACGGTCATCTGCCGCCCGCCGTCGGTCAAAACCAGGATCGTCCAGTAGCTGTTCGCGCTGGCAATCTGGCTGATGACGCCCTGGGCCTCCACCCATTGATAATCCTCGGCTTCAGTCCAGGGTTGTTCCAGGCTGATGGCCCTGGCCAACGGCGGCGGAGCCTCTCCGAGCGGGGTCAGACGTGCCAGGGTGATGACCGGTTTGCCGTAATGCGTCGGCGGATTTTTCATCAGCCCCTCAATGCTGGGGTCGGCGGCGGCCGCCGCCGTAATGCGCCATTTCTCGGACTCGGCATTGCTGGCAAAGGGATATTTCAACCAGAATTCCCGGAGGATCGATCCGGATGGGGCCACGTCGGCCGGATTTTCCCCGGCAGCCGGGGGCGAAAGGAAAGCCCCGTCAATAACGGTGCGCGGCAGCTCGGGACCCTCCCAGGCGACGGCGAGGAAATCTTCGCCAATTTGTTCCCAATGCAAGGCCTCGACATAATACTTCTTGCCCGCCTCCAGCGTGATCTTTGCGGAGCGCTGGTTGGTGGATTGATCCCAGGCGTGGAACGGCACATAGTTGAAGGCGTCAATCCAGGCAATTTTTTTGGCGTGTTGCGGGTCGGCATCGGGGCTCAGCCACAATTCGGAACCGTTGTCGCTGGCAATCCAGAAGGTGTAGTCACCGGTCCGGGGCGGAGTCAAAAAGCCGCGAACCCGTGCGAAATAAAGGTCATCCACGTTGACCGGAGCGTCGAAGGATTTCAGGTACTGGCTGCCGGAGGGGTGATCAGGATAGCGGGTCAGTTGCGCACTGGTCTGGCCATCCAGGGCCACCCGGGTTCCCGGGCTAATCGGGGTTTTGCGCAAATCCACGGGCACCGGAATCGCCCCCGTATCGTCCTTGAACAAAACCTCGCTCTTGATTGGATCGGCATAGACTGCCACGCCCTCGGCATGAACGGTATGCCCTTGGATGGAATCGGATCCCGACATGGCGAGCACGTCCCCAATGGAATGGATCGGCCCAGATCGTGGCCGGTCATGCTCCAGTTTGCCGTTCAACCTGGTGTAGTCCGCAACGAGCCGGGCGTTGACATAACATTGAATCCGGGGACCACTCAGGACCACCCGGAGGTTGTACCAAATGCTGCTCTCAATCGTCTGGGGGATTTCGCCGCCAAGGACGGTGTATGAGCCGTCAACATATTGCTCCACGCAGGCGGATTCCCCCTGACGACCCACGTTGAACCAGGTGAAATTCTTGTCATCGCACCAGTTGAACAACACGAGGAATCCCTCATTGCCATCCAGCTTGCGGGCGCGCAGCGTGATCGTATAATTTGCCCAGTTGGTGTCGCCAAAGGTCGCCCGACAGTCCCGCGAGACTCCCGTCTGACGCAAAACGCCGTCCTGGATGCTCCAAGCCCCTTGATAAACCCGCCAATCGTTGGTGCCTTGATGGAAAAAATCGCTTTGGTAAAGCACGGTGCCGTTGCTGGTAACGACAATATCCTTGTATTCAACGGAGGTGTTCCACGAGCCGACTCCGATGGCCCCATGGGAAACCGGACCGCTGGACGCCTCGTTTGCATGGCGCAGCGTCGGTTGCAAGGAATTTTCCGCCCGCACCGCCATCGCCATGCTGGCGCAGCAGACGAGGAGCAAGCGGTGAAGCAACGCAAGCCGTGATCCAGCTGGGTTGCCTGATTGGCGACCGCCAGCGCAGCGGTTGCCAGCAGCCGTGAAAGCGGACCCGGAAACGACACGGCGGAGGCAGGATCGCACAATAGCCAATACACGCATGCCATTGATTCATCGGCACGCCACAGAATTGCTTAAGTCGGTTTAATGGTATTATTGGCGATCACCCCAGGGCGTCGCTCGCCGACCCGCGTTGCTGGGCTATCCTTTTGATTCCTTTGATTGGGCAGCGGAGAACACCCAAGCCCCAAAGGGGCGAACTATGTCAGCCCAGGGCAACGCCCTGGGTTTGCGAGTCCGATGATTTCAAAGCCCTGAAAGGGCGGCCTAATCCCACATATATCGTTCATCGCAGGCCACGTTGTGGCGTTCCAGAAACAAACGGTATTCTTCTTGGAAGGTTTTCCGGCGGTGATGTTCCGTCTGCCCGGCGATGTATTCGCGGACAGCCGCCACATTGGATTCGCTGACCGCAAACGCCCCATAACCGGCCTGCCAGGCGAAACCCGCAAATTCCCGCCCTTTGGTCTTGATCCATTTGGAAGACGCTTTTTTGACCTCTTCCACCGCGCCGCTGACGGTGACCGTGCGCCCCAGTTCAAACAGGATGTGGACATGGTCTTCGACCGAATTGATGAGTCCAGGTGGGCATCCGTAATTTTGCAGAACCGATGCCATGTAGGCATGGAGTTCGGCCCGGATGCTTTCGGCGAGGAGGCGCTCGCGGTTCTTCGTGCTGAAGATGAGGTGGATATGCAGGCGGGCAAGGGATTGGGGCATAGGTTAGGCCGCCCTTTCAGGGCTAAAATGGTGAGGCGGACGGGTTCCCAGGGCGCTGCCCTGGGCTGGGGCTAGGCCGCGCCGTTGGCGCTGAAAAGGGCGCGGTCATGAACGCATTAACGGTGCGCGCGCTGGCGCGGCGCGCGGATTCCAGCAATTCGCTGACGCCGCCAAGCAAGCCGGAGTAGTCACCGGCGGCAGGATGAGAAGCGGAGCCGTGTTTCATGCCAGTTTCCGCCAGTTTCCGCCGAACCGCCCGGGTTGCCAACTCTTTTTTTGCGCCTTCCTTGCAACGACCGGCGAGAGTGTGGCTGTGGCTGGCCCCAAGCCCCAAAGGGGCGAACTATGTCAGCCCAGGGCAACGCCCTGGGTTTGCGAGTCCGATGATTTCAAAGCCCTGAAAGGGCGGCCTAATCCCACATATATCGTTCATCGCAGGCCACGTTGTGGCGTTCCAGAAACAAACGGTATTCTTCTTGGAAGGTTTTCCGGCGGTGATGTTCCGGCTGCCCGTCCCCCTGAATGAACCCAGCTAACAAAAACGGCGCATCGGGGAACGATGCGCCGTGATGAATCAAAGGATTGAGGTCAGGCCGCGGGCGCGGGCTCACCGGGGGCTGCCGGCGCGGGCGCGGCTTCCGGCGTGATCACGGCTTCGGCCACCGGGGCGGCTTCCGCGACCGGTTCAACCGCCGTCGCCGTTTCCACCGGGGTGGCGACTTCCGCTGCCGGGACCGTTTCCACGGCCGTTGGCTCGGGGGCGGGCGTTTCCGTGGCGGCCCCGGCCGTCTCGGCCGTCTCGGCCGTCTCCGTCGCTTCAGTCGCGGTCGTCGCCGTGCCTGCGGCCGGTTTTTCCTCGGCCTTCTTTTCGGGCCGCACCGGCTTGGGCAGGGGCTTCTTGGCGGTTTCCATCCGGCCATCAGCGAATTCCAACACGGCACCCTGATGAATCAGCCAGTGCAAATCCACCATGACCGCCGTCTGTTCGGGCGTCGGTTCGGGTTCGGCCGGCTTGGCCGGAGCGGCGGGCGCGACCGGCGCGACCGGCGCGGCTTCTGCGGCGGGCGTGCCTTCCGCCGCGGGAGCGGCCGCGGGTGTTTCCGGCAAAACGATGGGCAGGATGACCGGCTTCGGCAGCTTGGGCGTGGGCGCGAGCGCCTCCACCAGCTTCTTGCGCGTACACTTCGCGTTGGCGTTGATGTATTGGACGATCCGGCGGATGCCGTCGGAGACCGGCGAGCTGTCGATATCCAGGTATTGCGGACGCGCCACGCTCACATGCGTGACGGTCTTGTTCACCTTGAAGAATTGCAAACCGTGCGTGGCAAACTGCTGGCTCAACTTGGTGGCGATGGGCAGCGGGAAATGGCGCTGATGCTCCCATTCCTGCCGGATCAACCGCTGCAGCCCGCTGCACTTCAGCGCGCGGCTCGGCGCGCCGGCCACAATGTAACTCTCCACCGGCTTGATAATCGAATCCTTGTGCGTGGCGCAGAAATGAAGGTTCACGTCCTCCAACGTCGCCAGCTTGAGCGGCTCCGGCACGTTCAGGCAGGAGTACTCGGTCTTGAAGCTCTGGTCCTCAATCCACTTTTTGACCACCGCCTCGTCCTTGACGATCTTGACGCGCGCTTTGAACATGTCAAAGGGCATGCGCGAAAACTTCTCGGTGTGCAGTTTGCGCAACTGGTTCTGGTAATCGTGATAGTTGGGCGGCCCGAGAATGACCCCGCTCATGCCGCATTGCGCCACGAAAGTGTACACCCCCTTGGGCGGTTCGCACGGGGTCCGGTCAACCTGGTAAAACGTGGCAAAATGATGCTTGAGCACATGGGCCACGGCCTCCTCCTCGCTGGTCCAGGGCGTGTCGTCCAGGGCACAGACAAAAATCTGCTGGGCTGTGCCGTCCGCCTTCTTCTTGGAAGCCAGATGCACGGAATAACGCTCGGCCTTCTCCAGGATCAACTGCGCGATCTGAAAGAGCGGATACGCGCGGCCGGTCATGCGGATCTGGCGCGCCAATTGTTCCACGCCCTTCTCCTCGGGCACAAAGGCCACGCTCAATTCGGGCAGCGGTGCCAGCGGTTCCGGCCGTTCCTGACGGTCGTCCCGGCGGTCATCGCGACGCGGCCCGCCCGGCCCGCCCCGGCGGTCGCCAAATTTGCGGTCGCCAAACCGGCTGCCCCCCCCGGCCGGCGGCGGACCCCCACGGCGTTCGCCGCCGCCACCGCCACCGCCGCCACCGCCATCACGGCGGGGGCCACGATTGGAATTCGGACGGTCGCCGCCCGGCCCGCGCCTGCGCTCGGGGCGGACGCCCTCGTCACCGGTGAATTTTTCAAAACGGTTTGCCTCGGATTTACCCTGCGCCCAGGCGGGCTGAAACAGGTTATCCAAATCCAGGCCCATGTCTGCGATGTTGCTCATGTGAAAAAAGCCCCGTCAAAGCGGGGTTGTAAATGAACTAATAGATTGGATTGGCTGGGAACGAAAAGCAAGCCCGGCGTGCAACATCATTTTGCCTCGGCGGCGGCGACGGCGGCCAGGCGCTTGGCCATGATGGCCGCGACGATTTTCTGCGCCAGCTCGGGTTTTTCCTCCAGGGCCTTCTTCGCGGCCTCCTTGCCCTGGCCGATCAGCGCCCCCTCGAATTGCAGCCAGGCCCCCTTCTTGTCCACCACGCCGTGGTCAATGCCCACGTCCAGGATGCTGCCTTCCTTGTCAATGCCATGGTTGTAGATGATGTCGAACTCGGCTTCGGCAAAGGGCGGGGCCACCTTGTTTTTCACGATTTTCACGCGGGTATGGTTGCCCATGGCATTGCCGGCGGCGTCTTTGATCGTGTCTTTGCGGCGGATGTCGATGCGCACGCTCGCGTAAAACTTGAGCGCCTTGCCGCCCGGCGTGGTTTCCGGGTTGCCGAACATCACCCCCACTTTTTCGCGCAACTGGTTGGTGAACACGCACGTACACTTGGACTTGGACAAGATGGCGGTCAGCTTGCGCAACGCCTGCGACATCAGCCGCGCTTGCATGCCCATGGTGGCCATGCCCATCTCGCCCTCCAATTCCGCCTTGGGCACCAGGGCCGCCACGGAGTCCACCACGATGACATCCAGCGCGTTCGAGCGGGCGAGCGTCTCGCAGATGGTCAGCGCCTCTTCGCCGCTGTCGGGCTGCGACACCAGCAAATCATCCAGATTCACGCCCAATTTCTTGGCATAAGCGGGGTCCAGCGCATGCTCGGCATCAATGAACGCCGCCAGACCGCCCGCCTTTTGGGCGTTGGCGATGACATGGAGCATGAGGGTGGTTTTGCCGGAGGATTCCGGGCCGAAGATCTCGATCACGCGCCCGCGCGGCAGGCCGCCGACGCCCAGGGCGAGATCAATGGCCAGGCCACCGGTGGGAATGACATCAATCTTGCGTAGCGACTGGGCATCGCCCAGGCGCATGATGGCACCTTCGCCATAGGCCTTGGTGATGGAGGAAATGGCGGCCTCCAATTCACGATCGCGCGCGGCGATGGCCTTGGCATCCTTGCCCTCCCCGGCGGCGGCGGCTTTTTCCGCGGGTTTCTCGGCGGTTTTCTCGGCGGTTTTCTCCACCGCTTTCTCAGCGGCTTTTTCCGGGGCTTTTTCCGGCGACTTTTCAGCTTTGGCGGCCATAAAATTTATAATGCGTTAAATTGCTTCCGTGATCGGTTTACGAAGGGCGACATTAGGAGTTTTCCGTGGGCAGTGTCAAGCTTGGACCCCGGAGGTCCGCAGGTCCGGTGCGGATGGTGCGGATACCGGAAGAAACCACGGGAGGCGGCTCTGGATATGACCACCTCACCCTCAATGCCTCCCCCCCCGTTGAGGGGAGAGGGAAGCCAGTGGCGACGCGGCCGGGCATCCTGGGCGCTTTGGCTGCGAGCGTAACAGGCTTACAAACAGTCAATTGCATTTACCATTTGGGTTCTTCGCTATTTCCAGTGGAATCGGGCTACGGCCATTCGCTGCCGGGGTTGGTCTCGGGGAGCGCACGCGCCCTCGCGTGCGGCGGTTGACGCCTCGTCCACCGCGCCCACGCGCGCCTCCGCGCGTGGACCCCGCCTGGCCGGGAACGCGCGATTTTGGGATTAGCCCGGATATTTCATAGTAAAACCGGCAAAACCATGGCAAACCATTGTAGCGCAGGCTTCCCAGCCTGCCGTATCGCAGGTTTCCAAACCTGCGTGCCGTGTCTTTTCAACCACGCATTCGAACGTGTTTGCGCCCCTCTTTTCAT
>Ga0302319_10008539_pt1 | contig 19911 bp, 21 predicted proteins | sample Bog_T0_2_FD_203319 | JGI IMG/M metagenome (GOLD analysis project Ga0302319, IMG submission 203319) | Peat permafrost microbial communities from Stordalen Mire near Abisko, Sweden - Bog_T0_2 | ecosystem: Environmental > Terrestrial > Soil > Wetlands > Peat | place: Sweden: Abisko, Stordalen Mire... | reverse complement strand
CCGGCTGCGAAGCTACTAGCGCCTGCGGCCGGAGCGGCATCGGTTGCCGCGTACCCGGCTGCGAAGCTACTAGCGCCTGCGGCCGGAGCGGCATCGGTTGCCGCGTACCCGGCTGCGAAGCTGGTCTTCGTTCCCCAATTTCCGCGGCCACGCCCTGCGCATGTAGTTTTCGCGTAGGTCGTGGCCGTTTTGCTTGTTATCATGTCGCTCTGGGACATTCCATACACAATTCCACGGTTTGATTAGATCGGCCGGGGAGCAGGAGAAATCCGCTGGCGAATCAACTTTTTGCCCGTAAGTCGATCGACAGGCTCATCTCAGACGCAGAAGAACCTGGCCACCGCCTGCAAAAAACCCTTGGCCCCTGGTCGCTCACCGCTCTCGGAATCGGTGCCATCATCGGCTCCGGAATCTTCGTCCTCACCGGCACCGCCGCCGCCGGAGAGCACTTCGAAGCGCCCTCCATCTTCCACGCCCAGGTCATGGACATCCTCTGGAACCTGCTCCGCCAGGGCAATGTTCACGGCGCCCTCATGCATGGCCGTCCCGCCGCCGGACCCGCCATCGCCATCTCCTTCATCCTCGTCGCCATCGCCTGCTCATTCGCCGGACTCTGCTACGCCGAACTGGCCTCCATGATCCCCATCGCCGGTTCAGCCTATACCTACAGCTACGCTACCCTCGGCGAAATCTTCGCCTGGATCATCGGCTGGGATCTCATCCTCGAGTACGCCGTCTCCAACGTCGCCGTCTGCGTAGGCTTTGCCGGATACCTCAAAGCTCAACTCGCGCAGTTCGGCCTCGCCCTCCCCGAGCGATGGTCCTCCCCAGTCTGGGCTGACGGCAAGTGGACTGGCGCTTACTTCAACCTTCCGGCCTTCCTCGTCGTCATGATCCTCAGTTTGCTGCTCGTCCGCGGCGTGCGTGAATCCGCCAAGGTCAACAACGCCATGGTCGCCATCAAGATCGCCGCCATCGCGCTCTTTCTCGTCGTCGGCGGCAGCCTCGTCCACAAATCCAACTGGGTTCCCTTCGCACCCTCCGGATTCAGCGGCATCCTCACCGGCGGCGCAATCGTTTTCTTCACCTACATCGGCTTTGACTCCGTCTCCACCGCCGCCGAGGAATCCAAGAATCCGCAGAAAGACATTCCCTTCGGAATCATCGCCTCGCTCATCGTCTGCACCATCCTCTACGTCGGCGTGGCGCTCGTCCTGCTCGGCATGATGAAGTATTCCGTCTTCGGCGAGGGCGCCGCTGCCGAGGCTCCCGTCGCCTACGCCCTCCAGCAGCTCGGAGCCCGTCCCATCTGGCGTTCCGTCATCATCATCGGCGCGCTCATGGGCATGTTGAGCTCGCTTCTCGTCTTCCAGTACGGACAAACGCGCATCTGGTTCGCCATGTCGCGGGACCGCCTCCTGCCCTCGTTCTTCTCCCGCGTCCATCCCGTCTTCAAGACGCCGCACTGGTCCACCTGGATCGCCGGTCTCGCCGTCGGCCTGCCCTCCGGCCTCGTCGATATCGGAGACGCCGCCGACCTCTCCAACATCGGCACGCTCTTCGCCTTCGTCCTCGTTTCCTTCGGAGTGATCTTCCTTCGCCGCAGCCAGCCCGACCGTCCCCGAGGCTTCAAAGTCCCCTGGGTGCCTTGGTTCCCCATCATCTCCATCATTCTCTGCGGAGGCCTCATGACCGGCCTCACCGTCATCACCTGGATTCGCTTCTTCGTCTGGCTTGTCCTCGGCCTCTTGATCTACATCGGCTACAGCCGCCACCGCAGCGAGTTCGCAAATCAAAAGTAGCGCAGTAAATTGACCGGTGGCCCACTCAACGCTCTTTTCACCGGGTGGCCCACTCAACGCTCTTTTCGTTGAGTGGGGTAGTTGCCCTATGCTCTTGCCTTTGCATTTGCTTTTGCTTTTGGCGGGTGGCCCATATTCGCCGGTGGCCCACTCAACGCTCTTTTCGTTGAGTGGGGTAGTTGCTCTTGCCCTTGCCCTTGCATTTGCTTTTGCTTTTGATTTCCGCAAGGCATCCACGCTCTTTGGTTGAGTGATGTAGTGTTTCGCGCTAAGCTGACCCCTTATGCCTTGGGGACTTCATCGCTTTCACGAATCAGGGCAGACTCACTTTGTAACTTTCTGCTGCTATCGCCGCCGGGAAATCTTTGCCAACGGCGAGGCGGCCCGCGCCTTCGAAGCGGCTCTTGAACGCGTGCGACGGATGTACCATCTCCGCGTCTTTGGCTACGTCGTAATGCTGGAGCACGTACACCTGCTGCTCAGCGAACCCGAGCGCGCTACGCTTGCAGTTGTATTGAAGAGTCTGAAGCAGGGCGTTTCGCGGCGGCTGACCGGCGAAGGCGCGCATCTCTGGCAGAATCGGTACTACGATTTCAATATTCGCGACAGGCAGCAGTTTATTGAGAAGCTGCGTTACATCCATCGCAATCCGGTGAAGCGCGGGTTGTGTGAGCGCCCCGAAGACTGGGAGTGGAGTAGTTTCAGGCATTACGCCACTGGATGCGTGGGTCGGGTCGAGATCGAATCCGAGTGGACGGCAAGGATGCGTGAACGCAAGGCAGGACGGCTCAGCCCGCCGATCAACCACCCCACTCAACGCTCTTTTCGTTGAGTGGGGTAGTTGCCCTTGCATTTGCTCTTGATTTCCGCAAGGTGCCACACTCTTCTGGTTGAGTGAGTGGCCCACCCGCCAATGCGCAGAAAGCGACCCAACCGAGCCATGATCCCCTCATCGTTTTTGCCCTCTATTCAGTTAGGGAGTTCCTAACTTTCCAAAAGAAATATGCGATGAAACAAACACCAAGGAAGTAGTACGTTGCGACTTCCTCCCAATACCGTTTCGGCTCTTCGGCGCGATAGACCCAACCATGAAAGCGCATCCACGCTTTCCCGGTGTACGTGTAGACCACCGCCAGAAAAATGAGAAATACCCCAAAAGTACACAATGTATACGGCGGCCTTAGAAACCAGAACGGATCAGACATGAGCCAAACCCCATTTCTCCCTCCGCGGGTGGCCCATATTCGCCTTCTTTTGGCGAATGTGGGAATGCAGGAACGATCACACCCAAGGCGGTTTGCTTTCCTACGAATTGACAGCAACTCCCAGCATCCAACAATCCCGCAACGGGCCGTTGCGGGAGCCAGCCCTGCCCTCTAAAAAGACGCCTGCTGCACTACCAGTCAAGCCCCTTACAGCGTTTGGGTGTGACGAAACACATGCACCGAGCAATTTGTAATCGGCCTCCGGCCATCCGCCACCAGTAGCGAAGGCAGACAATAGAAGAGCTTGATGATTCCGCCGTGAGTCACCACCACCACATCGTGGCCGCCGCCAAGCTCATAAGCGTTTCGCAGAAATTCCTTCACCCTTGCCGTCACGTCCTCCACCGACTCTCCGCCATACGGACGGTAATCGTAAGCCATCAGGTCAACATCCTCGTGCCGCATGTCCTTGCCCGTCTCGGCCTCAATCTCCGCCCAGGTTTTTCCGCTCAGCGAACCAAAATTTCTCTCCCGCAGATTCGCATCGAAGACAATCCTGCACGGGTGCTTCGCAGCAATCGCTTTTGCCGTATTCGCCGCGCGCAGCAACGGCGAGCTGATGATCAGCTCGAACTTCTCATCCAAGCTTTCAGCCACCGCCAGCGCCTGTTCCCGGCCCTTTGCGGTCAGGTCGTCATCCACCCAGCTTGTAATTCTCTCCTCGGTATTCAGCGAGGTCTCACCATGTCTGATTGCAATGATTCTCATATGGGCAGATCATACTCTGGCAATGGAATGTTCCCGCCCCCCGACTTCATCGCCCGTCCGCCTCAGCCTCCTTGTCAAGAGCAGATTTTCAAAAATTCCCTCTAACCTGCTGAATCAAAACAAAATACAGTTTCCTCCCCACTGAGGGGATCGCCGCCCAATTCTGCTATTCTGGAACTAAGAGGAAAGAAAACCCTGTAAGCGCAATGTTTTCAAAAATTTGGAGGGAAATATAGGGGGGTGGGGGGTGCCCGCAGAAGCTCGCCGTTGGCGATTGTGAAACTCGGCAATAATCCCTTTGCATACAATGAACTTCGTGACCTCTGACTTCATTACCCGCCTTCCCAAGGCCGAACTTCACCTTCATCTCGAAGGCTCCGTCGATCCGCTCACTCTCAGCCAGCTCAGCGAGAAGCATCACACGCCGTTTCCGTGGGCCAGCAATCGCTATAAGCCCTTGCCCAACTCGCACCGCCCGCTCACCGTTGACGAGGCCGCAGCGCTCTACAACTACACGGATTTCACCGGCTTCCTCATCGCCTTCAAGTCGGTCACCGAGCGCCTCCGCGATCCCGAGGACTTCGAACTCATCACCTACCGCCTCGTCCAGAAGCTCGCCGCCCAGGGATGCCTCCACGCCGAGGTCTTCGTCAGTGTCGGCGTCATCTTCTGGCGCGGCCAGGACTTCGACCCGCTCTTTGAGGGCATGGAGCGCGGACGCCTCCGCGCCGAAAAGGACTTCGGCGCCACCCTCCTCTGGATATTCGACGCCGTCCGCCACTTCGGCCCCGAGGAAGGCGAGAAGGTCCTGGCGAAAGCCATCCAGTTCCAGCCCCGCAGCGTCATCGGCATCGGCATCGGAGGCGACGAGCGCATCGCGGCCCCTGAGCTTTTCCAGCACGTCTACGCCGCCGCCGCCCGCGCCGGACTCCGCCTCAGCGTCCACGCCGGAGAAACCGTCGGCCCCGCCTCCATCATCGGAGCCCTCGACTCGCTCAAAGGTGAGCGCCTCGGCCACGCCCTCCACGCCGATGACGACCCCGCGCTCCTCGCCCGCCTCGTCCGCGAGCAGGTTCCGCTTGAGCTATGCATCACCTCGAACCTGCGCACCGGTTGCTGTGCCCAGATCGCTGACCACCCCCTCCGCCGCTACTTCAACGCCGGAGCCCTCGTCACCCTCAACACCGATGATCCCGAGATGTTCCAGACAACACTTGTGCGCGAGTACCAGATAGCGCAAGATGCTTTTGGATTCACCAACGAAGAGCTGCGCCAGCTTGCCGCCAACTCCTTCCGAGCCTCATGGCTTCCCGAGGAGCGCAAGCGCGAGCTGCTGAACTTACTCTGAGGATTTGAACGCCCGACGATGACCCAGCCCCTGCACATCGGAATTGTCGCCTGCTCCGCCGAAGGAGCCGCGCTCTGTTACCGCACCATCTGCTCTGAAGCGCCCGCCCTGCTTGGCCGCCACATGCATCCGGAAATCTCGATGCACACCCACCCGCTCGGAGAGTACATGCAGGCCATCGAGCGTGATGACTGGGAGGCCGTCGCCGCCCTCATGCTTGACTCCGCCCGCAAGCTCCAGCTCTGCGGTGCCGATTTCCTCATCGCGCCCGATAACACCATCCACCGCGCCTTCGCCCAGGTCGCCGAAGCCTCGCCGCTCCCCTGGCTCCATATCGCCGAGGAGGTCGCCACCGTCGCCCGCGAGCATGGCTTCCACCGCCTCGCCATCACCGGCACCAGGTACACCATGGAAGGCCCCGTCTATCCCGAGGTCCTTGCCCGCCATGGCATCGGCTTCCAGATCCCCTCGCCTCTCGACCGCGGCCGCATCGACCAGATCATCTTCGACGAGCTGGTCAACGGAATCTTCCGTTCTGATTCGCTCGGCGTCATCAGCGGCGCCATCAGCCGCATGAAGGCCGAAGGCTGTGACGCCGTCGTCCTCGGATGCACCGAGCTTCCCTTGCTCATCGGCAATGAAACCTCGCCGCTCCCCGTCCTCGACTCCACCCGTCTCCTCGCCCGCGCCGCTCTCCGCAAGGCTGTTCAAGGCCACACCGCGCCTTGAGATCGCGCCAACCGCAACGCAAGAAACGACACTCCCCACCCCTCGGGTATCTGGGCAGTAGTGCGGATTTAATTTCCACAGTTTTTGAAGTCCAAGGGGATCGGCGTAAACTTGAGACATGGCAAATAAAAATGCACCAAAGCGCGAAGTGAAGAAACCAGCGAAGAAGAAAACTAAAGTCGCCCGTTAAGATAGGAACCTGGCGGCTTTCAGAATGGTCGTTTCAGAATCGTCAAAGAGGCCCGGTGCCCCAGGTTCGCGCCGAGGCCTTTTTCGGCGATAACCTGGGAAGCGACGCCCTCCACCCCTCGTGCCCTTAGCACTTGCTGTTGATGCTGCAAGTGCCTAAATTGAACTCAGTCCCGAACTCACCAGCTTGAACAGCAATACCAGCACAAACAGCGTGATAAACGCCGTTCCCTTCTTCACCTTGCTCAACTGCGACACGCCCACCGCAATCAGGAACAACTGCCATAGTGTGAACACGTCGAAAGCTCCCAGCATCCCTTTCAGGAAGGGCATGCTCGCCGGAACGAAATATCCCGGATTCGTCGCCACCGGACTCTTGATATCGAACTGATCCGCCTCCACAAAAAACATCACCACCATAATCAGCAGAGTGTTCAGGATCGACGGCAGATAGCTATACGCATTCACCGCCATCAGTTCGCTGAACCGCAGCTTCGCTCCAAAGCCGAAGTTGAACACGCCCAGCAGAATTCCGGACATCACCGCCAGCGCCAGCAAGGTCGTCACCGGAGCCGCAAAGCCAATCACCCGTGCGCTTGTCTCCTGGATCTTCGTCACTTTTTCCCGCTGCTCCGGAGCCATCTTGTCCATCTTCTCCGCGGTCTTCGGATTCGACTGGATCTGCGTCTCCATCACCTGTCCCCAGCCGATCTTCTTGTCCAGCGTGTAGCAGAACGCGATCGACACAATCGAAACCAGCAGCCACGGCACCCACCAGCTTGCATTCCGCCGCAGGTCCGCCATCGTCTTGGACGGCGCGGTAAAGGTGTACAGCAGGCGCTGGCCTTCGCTCAGCGCAGGTACGGGCTCTTCCGGCAGTGCGGCAGATGTGCTCATGCATTCTCCAGATCGTCGATACAGCTTGCGGGCGATTGTAGCAAACCATTCTCTGCCAAATCCGAATTCCTGCATCCATTTAGTCGTTGCAACATCTATCTGGTATGCGGCCCTGGCGCCGCCAGTCATTAAAAGGAGATCGAAATGTCTAAGATTGCCATCGCCTATCATTCCGGTTACGGCCATACCGCACGGATCGCAGATACCATCGCCACTGGCGCACGCAACGCCGGAGCCCAGGTCGAACTCGTCAAGGTTGACGCCATCGACGAAGCTGGCTGGCAAAAGCTCGACGAAGCCGACGCCATCGTCTTCGGGGCTCCCACCTACATGGGCGGAGCCAGCGCTCAGTTCAAGACCTTCGAGGATGCCACCGTGGGCCGTTGGGTGAAGCGCTCGTGGTCCGGCAAACTCGCCGCCGGATTCTCCAACTCCGGCTCCCCCAGCGGTGACAAGCTCTCCACCCTGGTGCAGATATTCCTCTTCGCCCAGCAGCATGGAATGCTCTGGCAGGGTCTCAACCTGTTGCCCAGTGAGCATCCCACCGGAAACGATTTTGTCAGCCAGGACGCGCTCAACCGCCTTGGAGGCTTCGCCGGTCTGCTCACCCAGGCCAACAATGACGCACCGGAGAACACCTTCACCCCGGGCGATCTCAAGACCGCCGAACTCTTCGGAGCGGGCATTGCAGCTACCGCGGCCCAACTCACGGGACTGGCTCTGGCCGTTGGCAAGTAAAGATTCAGCCACCAAAGCGAAGGCGCGGCCACTCCACCGACCGCGCCTTCGTTGTTTCCCCGCCCGCCAATTACGACGAGTGATCGTGAATAATCCTCCAGCCCTCGTCAAACCTCTTCAGCACAATCGTGAACAGTCCTTTGCGCTGGCTTCCGTCCTTCATCGTTAGCTGCCACGCTCCGCGTACAAACGCCGTCTCGCCACTTAGCATTTCCACCCGCACATTCGAGAAGTTAAGCCTCCCCATCTCCTTGTCCTTACCTTGGTATGCCGTGCGATAGCGCTGATAGGCCGCTTCCCAACCCGCCGATTCCTTGTCCCCGGCAAAAAACGTCAGCTCCTGCGAGTGCCAGTAGCCCTGCATATATCCCTTCAGGTCGCCCCGGTTCCATGCCGCCACCTGAGAATCCAGTCCGGCCCGTATCGCCGCTTCGGGAGCCTCTTCCGCCTTTTCGCTCTTCGCCCCTGCCGTCTGTCCCGCCAGCATCACCGCCATCATCAGTAGCATTCCCATAATTTCACTGACTCTTCGCATCCCATCCTCCGTCAACCATGAACGCACTACAGTTTGCACTCAAAAAGTTGCATGTCAGTAAATCACAGCGTCATCTCCCCAACAAACTTAAGGCTCACGCAAAGCTCCCATTCGGGAGTCGCAATCCCACTCCCGAACCTCCGTTCCACCCTCTCGCAATACTTTCACTTGCTGTTCCGCCCGCACTCCGATACAGTTTTCGCCTTATGGTCAAACAGGTTCCCATCGGCGCCAAAGGTTCGGCAGAGGAGCGTGTGCAGTACGAGCACACCCTCACCGCGCATCACCATCAACTTCCGCCCGTCTATTCCACGCCGGATATGATTCGCCTGATGGAGACGGCTGGCTTCTACGCCCTGCAGCCTTTTTGTGAGGCTGGCGAGATCTCTGTCGGCACCCACATCGACGTCGAGCACCGCCTTCCCGTCGGCATCAACACGGTCGTACGCGCCACCGCCGAAGTCGAAGCCGTCGAGGGCCGCTTCTACAAAATCCACGTCGCCGCCTTCGAAGGCAAGCGTGAAATCGGCTCCGGAGTCATCACCCGCGCCATCATCCGCGTCGATGACTTCCTCAAGAAGCACGACATTCCAAAGCCATAGTTGTCGTTATTCTCTGAATCTCGGGACTCGATCGCCACATCTCACCGAGCAGAACTCAAGTCATGTGGCCACGGTCACATATTCCCGGAATGCCCGTGGGGGGCGCTCCGGGAATTATTTTTTGCTGGCGTGAAGGAAAACAACGAGGGTGAGCGTGTTGATCTGTAGTCCTTGCCGTTGTTCTTGTTCTTGCAGTTGTTCTTGAAGGGTCATTCTGAACGAAGTGAAGAACCCCATCGGCGCTCAGGACAGATGAGCGGCGCAAAGCTCTTCAACCGGCAATCGATTCTGCTTTCTGACCGCCAGTGGCTGGCAGGTGGGCTGTCTGCCGCAGTTCGCGGACGCGGCTCTTGCACAGTCTCTATCTTCCGCCCAGCAACAGTGCCCGCAACTCTCCTACTGAAATCTCCTGTTCGCCTGTCCGCATCACCGTGTCCGCCGCTGACTGGAAAACGTAGCTTTGCATCCCCATCCGCTTGGCCCCGTCGGTGTTCACCTTCTTGTCGTCCAGAAACAGAGCCTCTTCCGGACGGCATCCCAACCGTCCGCAGCAGTGCCAGTAAATCTCCGGCTCCGGCTTTACCATCCCTATTTCGCACGAGTAAATCTGCGCGTCGAACTCATCCAGCCATTCCAGTTTCTTGCGCATGGCCTTGAGCATCCGCCGCTCCATGTTGCTCAGGATCGCCGTCTTGTACCCCGCCCGCTGCAAATCCCGCGCCAGCTCCAGCACCTCAGGACACTCGTTCGTCCACTGTTCATTGTCCTGGTCAATCAGCTCCGCGGCTTCCGCGTCGCTGATCTCGAAGCCGCAATCTTTGCCCACGGCTTTCCAGTAGGCTGCGTTGTCCAGTGTCCCCCGGTCCAGTTCCTCGCGATGGCCCCAGTAAATCTGCTGAAACTCCTGCAACGGCTTCGCAAAGCGCGTGCTCAGCTTCGCCCACTGCTCCTCGGTCGGAGGCAGCGAGAGAACCTTCCCATAATCAAACACAACGGCCTTCAATCTGGACATACAAAAATCCTACACTGCTGGTGCCTCTTTCGGCGACCAAGGCTCTTGCTGTTGTCCTTGCTCTTGCTCTTGCCCTTGCTTTTGCTCTTGCCCTTGCTTTTGCTCTTGCCCTTGCTTTTGCTCTTGCCCTTGCTTTTGCTCTTGCCCTTGCTTTTGCTCTTGCCCTTGCTTTTGCCCTTGCCCTTGCTCTTTTAGGTTCTTAGAGTGTCATTCCGAGCCTTGGCGAGGAACCCCAGCACCGCCCAAATATCCAATGCAGCCCACGAGGCACTTCAGCCGCCACTCGATTCCCCCTCCCCTGCCTTACAATCAAGTCTCATGTCTTTTTCTTTCCAGGTCGAAGCCACCTGCGGCGCCGCCCGCGCCGGACGCTTCCTCACCTCTCACGGAGAGGTCCGAACTCCCGTCTTCATGCCCGTTGGCACCGTAGCCTCGGTCAAGGGCGTCCCGCAGGACGTTCTCGACGAACTCGATGTCCAGATTCTGCTCAACAACACCTACCATCTCTACCTTCGCCCCGGCGTTGAAACCGTCCGCCAGCTCGGAGGCGTGCAGAAGTTCATGGCTTGGCACAAGCCCATCCTCACCGACTCCGGTGGCTTCCAGGTCTTCAGCCTCAGCGATCTCCGCAAGCTCACCGAGGATGGCGTGCAGTTCCGTTCGCACCTTGACGGCTCCCTGCACTTTTTCTCCCCCGAAACCTCTCTCGCCGCCGAAATCGGCCTCGGTGCCAACATCGTCATGGCCTTCGACGAATGTACCGAGTTCCCCGCCACCTACGAGCGCGCCCGCCAGTCCATGGAGATGACCGCCCGCTGGGCACGCCGCAGTAAGGATTATTTTGAGGCGCACAAGCACGAAGTTCCCTGGTTCGCCGAGAAGACCCTCCAGCACGGCTCCGAGCAGACCCAGGCCCTCTTCGGAATCGTCCAGGGCGGCATGTTCCCCGATCTCCGCCGTGAATCTGCCGAGCGCACCGTCGAGATCGGCTTCCCCGGCCACGCCATCGGAGGCCTCTCCGTCGGCGAGCCCCGCGAAAAAACCTGGGAAATCGTCAACGCCACCATTCCCCTGCTCCCCGCCGATAAACCCCGCTATGTCATGGGCGTCGGAACTCCGGAGGAGATTGTCGAGTACGTCCGCCTTGGCGTGGACATGATGGATTGCGTTATGCCCACCCGCGCCGCCCGCCACGGCCTGCTTTTCACCAGTGAAGGCAAGTTGAATATTAAAAATGCCCGTTATGCCCGGGACGAGAATCCCATCGACCCGAATTGCCGTTGTAAGGTCTGCGCCCGCTACTCACGAGCCTACCTTCGCCACCTGTATTCCTCGCAGGAAGTGCTCGCCCAGGTCCTGAACACGGTGCATAATCTCGCGCATTACCTTGACATCATGCGGCGGGTCCGAGAGACTATCATTTCAGGGGAGTTTGCAAGTGCCCGTTCTGCCGTTTAGGATACGGGCGTTTGCCGTTGCCGTGCGCCCGGTTCGTATCGCCTTGCGCTCGTCACCGCGCATTTCGATGTGCTGGACGTGGAATTCGCGGTAATCTGAACTCCCAGATACCAGAAGATACTTGGTGCGGATGTGGGTTCCTTGTGTACCCAGGGTGTGTCCCGCGGTACGCCGCCCCACTGTGGTCCAGGTAAATTTAATTTTCTACGCCGTGGTCTGCCCGTTCGCGGGCGCCAGGTTTCGGCGGGAGCCCGAAAGAAATGATTGCTCAATTCGCATTCCTCGTTTTTCAGCAGCCCGGAGGCGCGGGAATGACTTCTCTCCTGATGATGGTCGGAATCTTCGCCGTCTTCTACGTCCTCCTCATCATGCCGCAGCAGAAGCGGCAAAAAAAGTGGGCGGAGATGCTCGCCAATCTCAAGGCTGGTGATCGTGTCACCACCACCGGAGGCGTCATCGGCATCATTCTCAACATCAAGCAGGGAGAGGGTACTGACACCGGAAGCATCATCCTCCGCGTCAACCCTGACAACCTGAAAATCGAAGTTGCTCGTAACGCTATCGCTTCCGTCACCGTTGACGATAGCGACAAGAAATCTTAGGCGGTCGCGGTTTCCATGAAGAAGAACCTGCTCTGGAAAGTTGTTCTCATCCTCGCTATCTTGGTCGTGTTTGTCTGGGGAATTTTCCTCGGAACCGATCCACAGAAGAGCATTGAAGCCATCAAGGCGAACGGCCTCGTCGCTGGCATTCAGCAGAATATCCACCTCGGCCTTGACCTGCGCGGCGGCACGCACCTCATCCTTCAGGTGCAGGTCAACGACGCCGTCAACGCGGAAACCGATCAGACCGTCGAGCGGCTCAAGGATGTGATGAAGAAGAAGAACCTCGCTTACGGCGATGTTCTCAAGCTCGATCCCGTAGCCGCTCCCGATAAGGTCACACTGCGTGGCGTTGACGTCGGTGCCGCCGGCGATCTCCGCTCCATCGTTCAGGACCAGTTCGCCGAGTATGATCTCGTCTCCGGTGCCGAAAACTCCTGGACCGTCGCTCTCAAGCCCACGGTTCTCGAAGCCATCAAGACTCGCGCCGTCGAGCAGGCCATCGAAACCATCCGCAACCGAATTGACCAGCTTGGCGTCTCCGAGCCGGTCATTCAGGAACACGGCCTTGGCGACTATCAGATTCTCGTGCAGCTTCCCGGCGTAGACGATCCCGCCCGCGTCAAGGAAGTCATGCAGTCCACCGCCATGCTGGAAATTCGCCAGGGCATGGACAACGGCCGCGCTTACAACAGCGAGCAGGAAGTCCTCTCCGCCCACGGCGGAATTCTCCCCTCTGACGCCGTCATCATCAAGGGCAAGAGCATCGGCAGCAAGAACGCCGCCAACGAAAATGGCGACGTCTTCTACCTCATCAGCCGCGTCTCGGCCGTCAGCGGACGCGATCTGCGCTCGGCGGAAGCCGGGCACGAAGAGAGTGGCCGTCCGGACGTGATCTTTACTCTCACCCGTGACGGCGGCGACCGTTTCTTCGCCTTCACCTCCGCCCATGTCGGCGAGCCGCTGGCCATCGTTCTCGACGGTAAAGTGCAGGAGATCGCCAACATCAAGGAAGCCATCCGAGACACCGGCCGCATCTCCGGCTCGTTCACCGATCAGCAGACCAAGGATCTCTCCATGATCCTGCGCTCGGGAGCCCTTCCGGCCTCCATCAAGTACCTCGAAGAGCGCACCGTCGGCCCCTCGCTCGGAGCTGATTCCATTCATCAGGGCGTGCGTGCCGCCATCGTCGGCATGATGGCCGTCATGATCTTCATGCTCATCTATTACCGCTTCGCCGGCATTAATGCCGACCTCGCGCTGATCCTGAACCTGGTGATCCTGCTCGGCTTCCTCGGATTCACCGGAGCCACGTTGACTCTGCCCGGAATCGCCGGTCTCATTCTCACCGTAGGCATGGGTGTTGACTCCAACGTGCTCATCTTCGAGCGTATTCGAGAAGAGTTGCGCGCCGGTAAAACTCCACCCTCGGCTGTCGAACAGGGCTTCGGACACGCCTGGGTGACCATCGTCGATACCCACGTCACCACCATCGTTTCGGCCGCCATCCTCTTCCTCTTCGGAACCGGTCCGGTCAAGGGCTTTGCCGTCACGCTGACCTTTGGTCTGCTGGCGAATCTGTTTACCGCCGTCTTTGTTTCGCGCACCATCTTCGACAGTCTCCTCAACCGCCATCAGCGCGGCGAGGCGCTCTCGATTTAGTTCCGTGGCGGGTGGCTGTTTCTGGCCGCCCGCCGCATAAGTTCGATGTACGCTTCAGCCGCGTCTGCGACGCGCAAGAAATTTAGAGGAGCCCGCGCTTCTCGGGTAGAAGGCTTCTACAGTGGAATTGTTTCGTAATACAAATATCGATTTCCTCAGCAAGAAGTGGTTTTTTCTCTCCCTCTCGCTGATCTTCTCCGTCGCCGGCATCGCTTCCATGCTGTTCTGGCATCACATTCCGCTCGGTATCGACTTCCGTGGCGGCACCGTCGTGGACGTCAAGTTCACCCAGTCGCCGAACATTGACGCCGTCCGCGCCGAACTTGATCGTGGCGGCCTCAAGAACGCCACCATCCAGGCTGATACCCGCCCCGGCAGCAACGAGCTTCTCATCAAGCTCGACATCCGCGAAACCAGCGAGCAGGCGCTCGACCAGGGCAAGGAAACCATCGTTAAGGCCCTCCAGGCCAACGCCGAGCCCGGCAAGTCCGACCTCAACAACGTCGGCTACACCTCGCTCCAGGATTACCTCCTCAAGGCCGACCCGCTCCACCTCGGCACGGACGCTCCTGCCCAGTACGGCAAAATCGCCCGCGCCATCGTCGACTTCCGTGATAAGACTCACGGCGGCGTTCTCAACTCCATTGCCGATGCCGCCTCCGTGGCTCCGGCCCCGGTTGTTCAGGCGCTCCAGCAGGATTTCTTTACCTCAAACTTCGGCGTCCGCAACGTGGACATCGTCGGGCCCCAGGTTGGCGCGCAGCTCCGCAAGCAGGCCATTCTGGCTACGCTCTACTCGCTGCTCGGCATGTTGCTCTATCTCTGGTTCCGCTTTGAGCTGATCTACGGAATCGCCGCCGTCGTCGCCTGCTTCCATGACACGTTGATCACCGTCGGCGCATTCTCTCTGCTCAATACCGAAATCTCGCTCACCGTCATCGCCGCCATTCTCACTCTGGTAGGCTATTCGATGAACGACACTATCGTTGTCTTCGACCGTATTCGCGAGAACATCAAGCTGCTGCGCAAGGACACCCTCACCGAAATCGTCAACAAGAGCATCAACCAGACCTTGAGCCGAACTGTCCTGACCTCTGGACTGACCTTCCTTACCGTCCTGGCCCTCTTCGCTTTCGGTGGAGACGTTCTACACGGCTTCTCCCTTGCCCTCGTCATCGGCATCATAATTGGTACGTACTCCTCGATCTTCATCGCCGCCCCCATGTTGGTTGCCTATCAGCAGTGGCGCGGCAAGGCGGTCCCAGGAGCTCCGGCACCTTCCGCCAATGGCGAAGGACGCCGCTACAAGTCGCCTGCAAAGGCATAGCCGTCAATAGGTTTCAGATTCCCGGGGGCGGGTGGGCCAGCGAGTCGCTCGCCCTCCCGCATCCCCAAAGTTGTACCGGTTCCTGGTGAACTTGCCGCAATGGATCGGTCATCTACCTGTTCCACGGTCCAAAATCGCGGAAATGTAGATTTTTTTCGCACCGCGCGCTTAATTTCGGGAGCAAATCCATCGCCCCCGGTGTCTATGTGATGTAGTAAGACGGAGAACTGGCTTATGTTTGAAGACAGCCTTCTGGAATCCGGCGGCAGAAACTCGAAACTCCATCGGCGTGGACCGTGGGCGACCTTACTGTCGTTCCTGATCCAAATCGCGCTGGTCGGCGTTCTCGTGTTGATTCCCCTGATTTATACCGAAGCACTCCCCAAGCAGCAGTTGATGGGTTACCTGGTCGCCCCGCCCCCGCCACCCCCGCCGCCCCCGCCGCCTGCCGCCGTGCAGGTGGTCAAAGTGGTCAAGGTTCAAACGGAGATCGACAACGGCCAACTGAAGGCTCCCACCGCAATCCCCAAAAAAATTCAGATGATCAAGGAAGATGAGGCGCCCCCAAGTACCGGTGGCGTCATGGGTGGCGTTGTTGGCGGCGTTCCCGGAGGCCAGGCAGGCGGCGTCGTAGGCGGCGTGCTCGGCTCCATCGTCAACGCTGCTCCCACGGCTGTGCCCAAGGTGGCAACTCCGCAGCGCGTCAAGGTTTCTGCCGGTGTTACCTCGGGTCTTCTCATCCGCAAGATCACGCCGACATATCCGCCGCTGGCAAAGCAGGCTCGTATTCAGGGTTCGGTTGTGCTCCAGGCCGTCATCGGCAAGGATGGCACCATTCAGAATCTGCGCGCCGTCAGCGGTCACCCCATGCTTATCCAGAGTGCGATCGACGCCGTGCGCCAGTGGAAGTACAAGCCGTACTTCCTCAACGGTGATGCCGTCGAAGTGGATACGCAGGTTACTGTGAACTTTACCCTGGCGGGCGGCTAAGCCCGGCAACCCGGCGTCAGCGACTGGAGTGGCAGCTTGTGCCGCGTACCCGTCGCCGAGCGCCAGCGGCCGGAGCGGCAATTCGCCGCGTACCCGTCGCGAAGCAAGGTACGCAGTTCTCATGTTCTGGCAGAGCCTCCCTGCACAATCGGAGCTCTGGTCCGTTACAGGGCCAATCCGCAGCATTGGGCGGCCCCGGAAGTTTGACCCAAGGCCCGCGTAAGCCCTCTGGCTGCGCTCAACTAAGATTCAGAAGTCTCAAAGAGTTCTGAGGAGGAAAATCAACTCATGGTTCTCGCAAATATTGCAACTTTGGTTCTGTGCAACATGCACCAAGCCGCGGTCCTGCTCTTCCAGGAGCCCGAGGGTGGCATCGGCTGGGATCCGATCTCGCTGTGGAAGCAGATGGGCTTCCTTGCCAAGATCGTCGTCATCGTCCTTTTCCTTATGTCCGGCTGGTCGATCGGTATCATGATTGATCGCGCCCTCGCCTTCTCGGCTGCCCGCAGCCAGTCGCGCGCCTTTGCTCCGGCTGTTGCCGGCGCCCTCAAGGATGGCAAGATCGAAGAAGCCATCAAGGTTGCTGACCGCAACAAGAAGAGCCATCTGGCGAAGGTTGTCGCCGCCGGTCTTCAGGAATTCAAGGCTCACGGTGAGTCCACCGAATTGCCCGGTGAAGAGCTCGAAGCCTCCAAGCGCGCCCTCGAGCGGGCCGAAGCCATCGTCCACGCCGAGTTGAAGCGCGGTCTTAGCGGTCTGGCCACCATCGGCTCCACCGCTCCTTTCGTCGGCCTCTTCGGAACCGTCGTCGGCATTCTCAACGCCTTCAAGGGAATCTCCGGCGCCAAGGCAACCGGTCTGGCTGCCGTCGCAGGCGGCATTTCGGAAGCCCTCGTAACCACCGCTATCGGCCTCTTCGTGGCGATCCCGGCCGTCTGGATGTTCAACTACTTCACCGGCCGCGTCGAAGCCTTTGACGTCGAGATGGACAACAGCTCCAGCGAATTGATCGACTATTTCCTGAAGCGCCGCAACGCCCGCCGGTAACTTTCAGGCACCGGAGATAGGCAAGCAATGGCAAAAGCTGAGAGAAGAATGGCGAACGTCACATCGGACATCAATGTGACTCCGATGGTCGACGTCATGCTCGTGTTGTTGATCATCTTCATGGTCATCACGCCCATGCTCCAGAAGGGCGTCAGCGTGAACATGGCGAAGACCGATAATCCGATCAAGATGCCCGAGGCCGACAAGGAAGATTCCCTCATCGTCGCCGTCATGCGCGACGGTAAGGTCTACTTCAATTCCGATGTCGTCACTGCGGAATCGCTGACCGACAAAGTGAAGGACAAACTCGCGAACAAGGCTGATAAACGTATCTTCGTCAAGGCCGACGCCGGCGCCAAGTATGGCGATGTCGTCGCGGTCGTCGATGAGGTCCGCTCCGCCGGAGTGGATCAACTCGGCCTCCTTACCGAAGAGCGCAAGCAGGGTTCGCTCGAAACGCCGGCTTCCGCCGGGACCAAGTAGGAGACACCGCTATGTCAATGGCAATTGGTGGCGGGGACGGTGGTCCTCAGGCAAACATTAACGTAACGCCCCTGATCGACGTGTTGCTCGTGCTGCTGATCATCTTCATGGTCATCACTCCGCTCACGCCCAAGGGCCTCGACGCGCTGGTTCCTCAGCCGCCGAAGAACCCCCAGAAGCAGACCGACGTAAATGATCGCACCATCGTCGTTCAGGTGCTCAAAGGCGGCGCTGTCAAGATCAATCAGGATGACGTCGCGATCGATAAACTCCAGGGCCGCCTTGAAGACATCTTCAAGACGCGCGCTGAAAAAATTGCGTTCGTAAAGGGTGATGAAGATCTCACCTTCTCCGACGTGGCTCAGGTAATTGATAAGGTCCATGCCGCTGGCGTGGATAAGGTGGGTCTCATCACGGCCAAGATCGAAGCCGGTCAGTAGCTGGATCGCGGGAATCGAGTTATCGGGAGCGTCGTGCAAGCGGCGCTCCCACCTCCGCGCAGTCCCGGTTCTTTAACCTGCGGCAACCGGAGCGAAGTCCGTAACCGCATGCTTGGCTGTGAAGCTTCTCCCGAGACCTCAGACCCCGGCCAAAATTGGCAACGGAAGGTGACATCAAATGAACAGAATCGTACGCGTGCTGGCCGGTTTATTCCTCGCTCTCGTCGTACTGGCCTCCGCCGGCTGCACCAAGCTCCAGGCTCGCGACCACCTCAACAAGGGTGTGCAATCTTACAAGAACGCCCGTTATGAAGAGGCCATCGAACACTTCAAGACCGCCGTCAGTCTTGATCCCAGCCTCCTCAACGCGCGCATCTATCTCGCCACGGCTTACGCCCAGCAGTATGTCCCCGGCGCTGAAACCGAAGAGAACAAGCGCTACGCATCCCAGGCCATCGAAGAATACAAAAAGGTGCTCGCCGTCGATCCCGCCAACGTAAACTCCGTCAAGGGAATCGCTTACCTCTACCTTCAGCAGAAGGATTTCGACGACGCCAAGCAGTATTACAACAAGGCTGTCCAGATCGATCCGAACGACCCGGAATCCTACTACTCCGTCGCTTTCATTGACTGGACCACGGCCTACAAGTTCCGTCAGGACGAGCGCAACAAGCTCGGCATGAAGGCTACCGACATGCTCAAGGACAAGAAGGTCTGCGAGCTCGTCAAGACTCACAATGCTCCCGAGGTCGAGGAAGGCATCACGCTTCTCACCAAGGCCCTCCAGCTTCGTCAGGATTACGACGATGCCATGGCCTACCTCAACCTCATGTACCGCGAGCGTGCCGATTACGAGTGCGACGCCCCCGATGCCCGCAATGCCGATCTCAAGACCGCCGATAACTGGGTGGACAAGAACCTTGCCACCAAGAAGGAAAAGGCCAACAAGCAGGGCCCCGGCGGAATTGTCCTCGACCAGCCCAAGGATCAATCGAAGTAGTTTGACTCTTCCGTTGTTTCTCGAACGGCCTCTCCCCGGAGAGGCCGTTTGTTTTTCATCCCGGAAACCCTCTCCGGCGAATTCTATCGCCCACTGGTCCAGCCTCACCCCTCCCTTCGGTAACCGCCCGCCCCAGAACTTCTCAGCCGTTTCTGCCGATTAGACCTATGCTGGAGTCAAGGTTTCCCCAGAACTCTTAACTCAAATGTTTGCAGCGCCTCCGCTGGCGCCCAAAATAAGGATTCACTCATGCATTGCACCGCCAAACTGTCGCGGAAGCCGCGTTATCTCCGAATGGCCGCCATCGCTTCTTTCGTCTTCTTTCTCGCACTCCAGGCGGGTTTCTCCAGTGATGCCGCGCCAGTGCCGGCGAACTCCAAATCCGCTCACCAGTCTGAAATTTCTACTCGTCCCTTCCGGCACTTTGCCGTAGGCGTCACCGGCGGAACCCTCGGTGCCGGAGCCGAACTGGTCACCACCATCTCCCGCCGCTCCAACCTCCGCGTCGACGGCCATTTCTTCAACTATTCGCCCTCCCTCACGCAGGACGGCATCAACTACAGCGGCAATATCCACCTTCGCGACGTCCGCGCCAGCTACGACGTCTATCCCTTCGGCGGAGCCTTCCGTCTCAGTGCCGGTTTTGCCGTCTACAACAAGTTCAACGTCAATGGCTTGGCGGTTGTGCCCAACGGACAGACCATCACCCTCAATGACGTCGATTACTACAGCAACCCCGACAACCCATTGACCGGCACCGCCACCCTCGGATACACGCGCCAGTACGCTCCCACCGTCACCTTTGGCTGGGGCAATGCCATTCCGCGCAGCGGCCGTCACTTCGCCTTCCCCGTGGAAATCGGCGCAGCCTTTACCGGTGCTCCTGCCTTCACTCTCAACATGGCTGGCAGCGCTTGCCTCACCTCCACGCCGTCTCCCGATACCTGTGGAGATGTCACCACCTTCGATGGCTTCCAGTCCAACCTTGCGGCGCAGCGTCAGAAGATCGTCAATGACATTGCGCCGTTCCGCGTCTATCCCATCGTCAACCTCGGAGTCACCTACCGTTTCTGAGGC
>Ga0302319_10008538_pt1 | contig 19911 bp, 13 predicted proteins | sample Bog_T0_2_FD_203319 | JGI IMG/M metagenome (GOLD analysis project Ga0302319, IMG submission 203319) | Peat permafrost microbial communities from Stordalen Mire near Abisko, Sweden - Bog_T0_2 | ecosystem: Environmental > Terrestrial > Soil > Wetlands > Peat | place: Sweden: Abisko, Stordalen Mire... | reverse complement strand
CTTCCATCACGACACAGAGGCCAGGGCTATCGACCAGGAACGGATTTGCGGCGTGTTTCGATGTTGTTGGCGCGAAGCGCACAAAATCCCGCGCGCGGTTCTATGCCCGGCCGAATCCTGTAAACGGATCTCCTGGTCAATCCTGCCGTATAATGTCAAAAAAGGTGAGATTCGGAATGGCTGCAGGACGCGTACAAACGAATAATGATTCGGAGACGAACGGCAACGCGGCTCCCGGCCTGTCGGGATCGCTGGAATGGCGGAATTCCGCCCGGATATGCGCCTTAACGGACGGTGAAAGGCACATCGGTCATATTGTAAAGAACGGCCGGCATTGGCAGGCGTTCGATGCCTCGCGCAGAAATGAGGCGGGAGACGGCTTCCGGTTTCTGGGGACGTTTGCCGCCGCGGAATCGGCGCGGCAAGCGGTTGAGCGGAGCTATAGTCCGGTCATTGCGGTGCTGCCCCGATCGGAAGCCGGCCCCGGACGAGCGAAGTCGCGCAGTCGCGGGGTGTAGAGCTGCTCCGCTGCCTAAGGAACGCTGTGGCCGGTACAATGCAGCACGCCCATATATGCTTTCCACGGGCCGACCGCATTGCCGTACTGGTAAGCCATCACGCGCGACATCTGATGCAAATGATTGAGGTCGTGAACGGCCCACGTCGCCAGAAGTTCCGCCAACGTCACGACTCCCAGCGCCGGATGCTTACCCCGCCGGGTCAAGTCCCCGGGCTGTAGGTTCAACGACTGAAGCGCCGTCAGATTGTCCGACCGGAAGCGGGTGAAATCGCGAAGAAGCTGCTCCAGCGATTTGTCCCGATTCTCCCGCAGGTGCCCAAACCTGTCCACGGGATCGAACGACTGCGCCTCGCCGTTCTCCAGCACCGTCCGCACCCGCTGCAACCATTGCGTGCGCTCGACGAAGATCAAATGACCCACGATGTCGAACGCGCTCCAGGTATTCTCTCCCTCGTTGGCGCGCACCCATAGTGCGGGCAGCCCTGTCAGCAGCACATTCAGCGCAGCGGGAGTGCGGCTGAGAATCGCGGTGGCCTCGGCCAGACTGAATCCGGTTACCTTCTCCATGTTTGTGTCGGATGCATCGGCCGGCGCATCGGATTCAGGCCGGACACGGCCTGGCGACGGGTAGAAGCCGCCGCGAAGCTTGAGCAAAGCTCAGCGCGCCAGAGTTACGCTCATCAGCCCCACCACAACCTCATTCGCGATCGTCCGTACAGTCAGCGACTTCAGTTCCTTCGCCGGATCGAGCGGCATATCGAGCACCGTAGCCGAGCCGCCTGGAATCTTACGGTCTTTGCCAATCTCGGGGAATCGCGCTGTCGCCGTTTTCAGATCCACGCGCGGCGGCAATGGTCCCGGCCGCTGAAACTGGTAATCGTCGATCATATAGTCCTGCTCGATGGGCCACCAGGTGGAAGGATTCTCAAGCGCCAACCGCTCGCTCGTCCCGTCGGCATACGCCACAACCACTTCCGCGTTATCCATCCGGCTCTGCATGAAATTGGTCGAGCCCGCCATCAGCAGATAAACATGTCTCGCTTTACCGGAAAGCGGCACCGCCTTTTCACGCGGATAGTTGTCCCATTGCGATGTGAACACGATGTTCTTCGCGTCGGCGTCGCCGGGCGTGCGGAACGGAATGCCATCGGGGATCGAAAAAATCCCGCCGTGCGCGCGGGCCGCGGCCCGCAAACCGGAATCGTCGATCTCCGCGGTCGTCTTGTTGTCCGCCCATCCCCCGATCCCTTGCACCGGTATCGAGAGAGACGCATAAGGCGAGCGCGGCGAGACGTAACGGTTCTGGAAGATCTGCGTTACGCGATCATTGAACGCTCCACTCAGATCCACCTCGTCCCACGCGACGTTCTGAGCGCGAATGCTCCAGTTGGTGACCAGAGCTTCCACCGCCGCGGCCCGCACCCGATTGGCGCCCGGCAGCATTCCCGACGCCGGAAGCGATACTTCAGCGGATTCCGATCTCGCAGCCACCGGCGTGGCGCTCGTTACGCCGGCGACAGGCGCGGAAATCGCCCGATCCGTGTTGTTGCGCAGACGGAACCGCACATCGCCGGGCCTTTGTTCCGCCGAGGCGACGATCTCCAGCGCCGGGCGCGTTTCGAAATCGATCGGCACCCACCACGCGATCTCGCCCTGCCGCACTTTCGCGAAGACCGTGTGGTGGCCCGGCGCGCCGGTCGCCGTGGCGGCAAACGATGTGTCCGACTTTCGCAAGCTCGCGATCGCCTGCTGCGGATCGCTCACCTCTTCCACGCGCGCGGGCGCGAGATTAACCGAAAGGTCGTTCCCCATTGCCACCACCGCGGGGACGGGACCAGCTGCAGGAGCCGCGCCTATCCACGTAATCTTAACTTCGAATTGCGGCGCGGCGGCAGCCAGTATCTCGATGCGCGGCTTGCCCACGGAAGATTCCACCGCATGCCAGGCAGTGGAGCGTCCGTTGACCGTGACCGATGCAATCCGATCGGCACGAGCCACCGTCACCAGCCTCAGCGCCGCGGGTTTCGGAAACTTCAGCTTCACCGAGTAGCTCTCTGTATCGGCGGAACGCGCCCAAAAATACGAAAAATCGGGGTGTTCGATCGACGCGTGGTCCCAACCGGCGGGAAAGCCCGGCTCGATGCGCACTTCACCGGCCAGCATGTCGGGCCGGACGCCGAACAGTCCTTCTACGGTGGCCCGCGAAGTCATGGCGATCGGATCGGCGAAATCGCGCTGCGACTCCTGGCGGTAGTCGTCGAACTGAGAAGCCATGTGAACATCGCCGGGACACAGTCCGAGGTACATGCTGTCCAGAATGTTGCCTTTGTAAATGTCGAAGGCTTTGGCGTCCATGCCGCCCTGCCACATGCCCAGAGCCGTGTGCATATTGTCGCCGAGGATCACGTTGTTGATCGACCAGCTATAGGGCATCCAGTTGGTATACGCGATCAAATGGAAGCTGCCTTCGGGAACGCCCGGTCCGTGAATCGGAATGTGCCCCAGTTCCGTATCGATGAAGCGGGCCATTTGCCACGCCTCCGCGGGCGTTGCGGCATCCGAATCGAGAGTATGGGCGAAGGTCCACGCGCCAGGCGACGGATGCGCGAGTTGCCGGCCCAGAAGGTCGCGCGCTTCCGCATAAACGCCCTGTTTCGGGAGCCACAGCAACCTGCGCATGGCTCTGAGAATCAGGCCGGCTTCCGCGTCGTACGGCGCGGGGTCTTTGCCGATCCAGCGCGCGATCCGCGCCGCCATCCTGTTCTGGTAATAGTTGTAGGCGCTCGAGTGCATGACGCCGCCTCCGTCGTACTGCATGTTGTCGCTGGCCCAGACTACGTTGTACGCCTCATACAAAGGCAGACGTTCTGGCCCGAAGGGTCTGCGGAACAGGCGCTTCTCCCATGCGAGATGCCGTTCGATTACGGGCCACGCCCGCTGCGCATAGTCTCTATCGCCCGTCCACAGCAGGTGCCGCATCAGGCCGTCGATAAATACCAGGTTCATGTCGTAATGGTTCTTCGACATATCGCCGTTCGAGTGAATGGCGCCTTCGCTTCGCGCCAGGTTGCTGTCCGGATCGGGCTCGACCGGGCCCGATTGCGGCGTCACGGGAGAGGTATTCTGCTGCGCCGCCCAGTAGTTCAGGTGGCGGCGCATACGGTCGTGCCAGCCGAGATCGTCCATGGCGTAAGCGCCGCGCCATCCGAGCAACCGGGCTCGCCACGCCACGGCGCCGTGCATGACGACGCCCTGCTCGTCGTCCCAGACGCCGTCGGCCGCAACCCCCAGGGCGCTCACAGCCGCGTCGATAAAGGGATCGGGCGTGCTCACTTTCAGGCTGTCGGCGAGGGCTTGAAAATGCGCTTCGCTCTCGCCGAAGACGCGCGGCAAGTCGTCAACGCCGTAGGGCGGAAGAAGCGGTTGCTGGGCTCGGCGCACCGCCGCATCGCGCGCATCGGGCCGCTCGGGATAGGCGGCAGGCGTCGGCGCAAGCCCGTTTTGTCCGGAATCCACCCGCTGCAGGGCCAGATACGCAGGGGCATCGGAACGCAACGCCACTTCGCCGATCGAAACAGGCAGCTGTGCAGGGGCTCCCGCCGTTTCCGCAAGACCCTGCCACGTTGCCCAACGGGTTGCGTCCGCCGCCTGAAGCTTCGAACCGGACGGGAAGACTCCCGCGATATCGCCCGGCTTGCTGTGAAGCGTCAACCGGTTGCCGGCGATCTCGAACCGGTTGCCCGCGCAATACTCCGGCTCCAGCTGAAAGAATCGCGCGACCGGAAGGCGTTCGGTACCGATATCGCCGTCCCTGCTGCCGCGCTCGCCGCTGGCGCCGCCATAGGCCCAGATCAGATCCAGCGGTTCCCGCGACCCCGCGAGGACTGCTTTCGCAACAAGACCCTCGGTCCGGCTGAACGCCAGCACGGTAAGCTTCAGGCTGCCGGTTCCGAGCAGCGCATCGCGGATCTCATACACCATCTCCCCCGCGCGATAACGCGTCTCGACGCGGTCCGCTTCAAACAGCCACTTCGCGGCCGCACCCTTCTTGATTCCGAGCCTGAGATTGCCGCCGCGGCCCGGCAGGTACAGAGTGAATTCCGGTTTATCGCCGGCATCCACGCGGAACGCGGTGTTGGTTCCGTAGAGCGGGCGGTTGAAAAACTCGGCGCCATTCACAATCACGAAGTCCCTGCCCTCGGGACGATACCTCAGCGGCCGGGCCGTGTCCGCCTGGAACAATGGACGCGGCGCGGAACCCGCGAGGAATGCGCAGCCGAGGCAGAGGATCAGACGCGATGCGGTTCGTCTCATGTATCGTGTTATACCGCAAATCATCGCTGTTGAATCTCCTCGGATGAAATATGGAACCCGGTGTTGGCCGCGGGGACGCCCGCGTAAACCGCCATTTGCAGCAGCAGTTCCTCGATATCGCAGGGCTCGAGTTCATGCGCAAGCCCCGTGCGCACATGCAGACGGAATTCCTCCCAGCGCCCGAGCGAGGCGGTGGCGGCGAGGACCAGCAGACGCCGCGTGCGGTCGTCGAGCCCCGGACGCTGCCAGATGGTGCCCCAGGCGAAGCGCGTGATCAGTTCCTGAAAATCGTGAGTGAAAGGAGTCGTCGACTGGATGGCGCGGTCGACGTGCGCGTCGCCGAGAATGGCGCGGCGCTTTTCGAAGCCGGCGGCGAGGTTGTCGTCGTTCGGAGGAAGCAGAAACTGCCAGAGCGCGGCGGTGAACGAACGAGGCCGCTCGAGATTCGAGAGATGGGCGGTCGGAAGGTGGAGGACAGTGGACCCGGCGATCTCGCGAGCCAGCAGTTCACCGTGGCCGGCGAAAGGAGTCGATGGGTCTTTGTCGCCGCACACGATGAGTGTCGGCGTCTTAATGAGCGGGAGGGACGCGGTTTGATTGAGGTCGCGGACGGCCGCGCAGCAGCCCGCGTATCCGACCGGATTCGTCGCCAGCAGCACGCGCCGCGTATGGGCGACTTCGACCGGATTGGCGGCAACGCGTTCAGCGAGAAAAAAGCGGCCGATGACGGCATCGGCAACGGCGCCCATGCCTTGTTCGAGAACGGTGCGGCGTCGGTTTTCCATGATCGACGGATCGGGATAACGCGCCGAGGTGTTGGCGAGCACCAGACGAGTCACGCGCTGCGGTACGTTCGCGCCGAGCCACTGGCCGATCATGCCGCCGAGCGAGAGTCCGCAAAAGGCGAAACGGTCCGTGCCGAGAATGCCGCCCAGCGAGTCGATCAGTGCCAGCGCATCGCGGGCGAGCGTTGCGATGGAGTAGTCGCCGGCGGTGACCTCGGTCGCGCCGTGGCCGCGCGTATCGTAGCGCAGCACGCGGAAGCGGGGAGCGAGTGCGCCAGCCTGCGCGTCCCACTGTGTGTGGTCGCAGCCGAGCGAATGCGATAAGACCAGCACGGGCCGGCCATCGTTGCCATCGAGCCGGTAATATTGGCGGATTCCGCCTGCATCGATTATGGGCATATCAGGATTCCTCACCGTCTTCGAGTAGCCGGCGGCGGAAGACTTCGCAGGCTCCCAGGTAGTCTTCCGGGACGTTGAGACGTTCGAGTTGTTCGGCCGTGAGAAGGGACGGCGGATGGCCGTCCGCCAGAGCCTGGGCGACCATCTGCTGAGCGGCAGTGCGGCCATGCGTGGCGGCGAGCAGCATCGACGCCTTTTCCGAAAACACCGCGCCCTGCGTACTGGCGATGTTGGCGCGCATGCGGACGGGGTCCACCGTGAGCCCTTCGATGGCGTTCAGAACGGCGGCCAGAGCGCTGCCAGTGAGTTCGATAACGGCCGCGATGGCTTGCCATTCGGCCTGCATGCCTCCGGCGCCGCGCTCGTGCTCCTGCACCATGCCGCTCAGGTAGCCTGCGACGAGGCCCGGCATGCGGACGCCGGCGGCAAGCGCGACCGAGCATTGCGAAGGGTTACGCTTGTGCGGCATGGCCGACGAACCGCCACCAGCTTCGGCCGCTTCGCCCACTTCGAACTGCATGAGCAGAGAGACATCGCGTACGATTTTCGCGAGGCTTGCGGTGTAGATTCCGCAAGTGGCGACGGCGGCGGCGAGGCGGTCGCGATGGGCATGCCACGGCGCGGACGGAACGCGAAGATGCAGTTCCTCTCCGAGTGCGTCTGTCAGCGGAAGCGCTTCATCCGCGTACGCCGCGAGCGTTCCGGATGCGCCTCCGAACTGGAGCAGTAACGCCTGTCCGAAGGCTCGCGACAAGTCGCGCCAACTGCGCACGATCGCACCGCGCCAGGCCGCGGCCTTGTAGCCGAATGTGATGGGCGGCGCCGGCTGCAGTAAGGTGCGGGCCAGCATGACACTGGCGGAGTGTTCGTCCGAAAGCCTGTGCAGCGCGGCGCACAGGCGTTTGTGATCGCGCGCCAGGACTGGCTGTACGCGCCGCAGGATCAGCACAAGCGCGGTGTCGGCGACGTCCTGGCTGGTGGCGCCAAGGTGTACATAACCGGCGCTCACGGGGTCCAGAGAACGAACCAGCGCGGTGAAGGCTTTGACGAAAGGAATCACGACCGTGGCCTGACCGCGGGCTTCGCTGGTCAGAGCTGCGCTGTCGAATTCGGCGCTGGATGCAGCCTGCGCGATCGATCTCGCGGCCTCGGCGGGAATCAGTCCGATGCGCGCCTGGGCGCGGGCCAGCGCGACTTCGAACTCCAGCATGGCCGCAAGAAGTCCGGCATCGGAAAATGCCACCGCGAGTTCCACGGTGGTTCCGAGGCTGTCGATCAGACGTATCGGCATCGGACTAGTGATCGAAGAAGACGGTCTCGTGCTCGCCCTGCAGGTGGATGTCGAGATTCCATCGATCGGGATCGGCGGCGTCCGGAACGGCGATGAGAGTGGAGCGGCGTTCGGCGGGGACGAGAGCCAGCACCGGGTCTGTGGCTAAAGCTTCGTCATCGGCAAAATAGATTCGCGTGGTGAGGTGTCCGAGGAGTCCGCGGGCGAAGACGGTGAGGTTGATATGCGCGGCGCCGACGGCGCGCATATGGGATGCGTCGGCGCTGCCGGGGCGTATGGTTTCAAACACACAGACGCCATTGGCGCCGCTGGCGAGACGTCCGAAGCCGGTGAACGCGGCGTCCGCGGAGGAGTGACGCGGATCTTCGGGATGACGATAGATGCCATTCGCGTCGGCTTGCCACAACTCAAGCATGCCGTCGGGGACAGGCTCGCCCGCGCCATCGAGCAGCCGGAGACGCAGCCGGATGCGCTGTCCCGTAGCCGCAGGGCCGGCGAGACAACCGAGCGCCTCGTTGGCGGTGAGCCCGAAGTCGAAGAAAGGTCCGATGGTTTGCGAAGGCCAACTGCTCATGCGTGTTCCTCAAAGGGCGTCGAATCGCGCCCGCGTAACACAATATCAAAACGATAGCCGAGCGCCCATTCCGGCTCGGTGACCGAGAGATCGAAACCGGAGATCAGGCGCTGGCGGGCGCGCTCGTTGGGGATCGACTGGTAAATCGGGTCGTGGGCAAGCAGTGGGTCGCCGGGGAAATACATCTGCGTGATGAGGCGCGTGATGAACGAGGGCCCGAACAAAGAGAAGTGGATGTGCGCGGGACGCCAGGCGTTGGAATGGTTCCGCCAGGGATACGCGCCGGGTTTGATGGTGACGAAGCGATAGTTGCCCTGGTCGTCGGTGAGGGTGCGTCCGGCGCCGGTGAAATTGGGGTCGAGCGGCGCGGCGTGGCCATCTTTCTTGTGGATGTAGCGGCCTGCGGCGTTACACTGCCAGATTTCGACCAGTGAATTGCGGATGGGCTGGCCGCCTTCGTCGAGAACGCGTCCGGTCACAACGATGCGTTCGCCCAGAGGCTCGCCCGTGTGCTGGCGCGTGAGATCGTTGTCGGCCTCGCCAATGGGATTGTGTCCGTAGAGAGGTCCGGTGAGTTCGGACATCGTCGGAGGCAACTGGATGAGAGATTTCCCGGGGGCCCTCAGGACGGTCGACTTGTAGCCCGGATAAAGGAGCGTGGGTTGATCGCCGGGTTCCGGCCGCGTGTATGTTTTCATGATGTTTCTTCGACCGGCCTTTCTACTCGGCTGGTCCGGCGGTGCCGTGGGCGCGCGCGGTGCGTGCGTTCAGGTCGCGCAGGACTTCAAGTTCGTACGGATCGGGCGGCGCGGTCTCCCCGACGGATTCCGCAAAACGCACAACCCATCCCGTATTCTGGCGCACTTGTTCGCTCGTGATCCCGGGATGCAGGGCGGTGACGATGAATTCTTTGGTTTCGGCGTCCGGGCGCATCACACAAAGATCCGTGACCAGCAGTGCGGGACCGGCGGTTTCGATGCCGAGATCGCGGCGCTCGCGGCCCGTGCGGCCATGGCCGAGACTGGTAATGAAATCCACCTTAGCGACGAAGGCGCGCGGGTTGTGACGCATGACGATGAAGATGCGCCCGCAACTGGTGGCGATTTCGGTGGCGCCTCCGGAGCCGGGGAGGCGCACTTTGGGCTTGTCGTAAGCGCCGATGACCGTGCTGTTCAGATTGCCATAGCGGTCGATCTGCGCGCCGCCGAGGAAGCCGACGCTGATGCGTCCGCCCTGAAGCCAGTACTGGAACATCTCGACTACCGGCACCGTGGTGAGCGCGGTTTCACACAACTCGCCGTCGCCGATCGACAAGGGCAGCACGGACGGCCGGGTAGCGATGGTTCCGGATTCGTAAATCAGCGTCACGCGCGGTGAGTGGGTCAGCCGGGCCAGATTACACGCGGCCGAAGGGAGTCCGATGCCGACAAAGCACACGTCGTCGTTGCACAGCGCGCGCGAAGCCGCAATGGTCATCATTTCGGCCGGGCTGTAAGCTGCGGTACTCATTGCGTGTCCCCTCCGCCGTGGAGAACGTGCCGGTCCATCCAGGCGGTGAACGTCGCGCGGTCTTTGGCGATCGCGTCCCAAGCCACGTAAAACGCATTGTCGCGCGCGTAATAACCGTGCGCGTAGGAAGGATGCGCTCCCCGAGGCGCAACGGCGATCGCGGTGACCGTCCAGTAAGGAAGCGCGACCGCGTTGCCGCCGCGGGTGCCGATGTCGTCGACCACTTCCTCGACCGTCACGATCGAGCGTTTCGAGCAGAGCACGGCCTCCTTCTGGACTCCGACAATGCCCTCGATGAGCACGTTGCCTTCCCGATCGGCCTTCTGCGCGTGGATGACCGCGACGTCCGGGCGCAGGGCCGGAACCGCCGTCAGCGTTTCGCCGCTGAACGGGCAGCTTACGAATTTGATGCGCGGATTCACCTGCGGCAGATCGGCGCCCCTGTAGCCCCGGAAAAAAGCGCACGGCATGCCCGAGGCGCCGGCAGCATAGGCGTTGGCCATCGCAGCGTGGCTGTGCTCTTCCAGTTCGAGCGGCTGTGGCCATTGGCGCTCCACCGCATCGCGCAATCGATGGAGAGAACCGACGCCGGGGTTGCCTCCCCAGGAGAAGATCAGTTTGCGGGCGCAGCCGGCCCCGATCATCTGGTCGTAGAGCAGATCGGGCGTCATGCGGATGAGTGTCAGGTTGCGGCGTCCCTGGCGGATGATTTCGTGTCCGGCCGCGTAAGGGATCAGATGGGTGAACCCTTCGAGCGCGACCGAATCGCCGTCGTGTATCAGGTCCCGGACCGCGTCGGCCACTGTGCAGAATACCGGCATCGTGCGATTATCGCTCTTTTGTGCGTTATTCGGTATTAGACAGCGGATTGCCGTCCCGTGTCAAGACGCTGGAAAACTGTGCGATTATCGGCTACGCTGGAAGGACCGATCGGATGAAGCAACAGCCGGCCAGCGATCCCGATTTCGTTCTGTCTCTCTCCCGTGGACTGTCCCTGATCGAGGCCTTCCACGGCGAGCGGGAGGGACTGACCGTTTCGGCCGCCGCCGGAAAGACCGGATTGTCGCGGGCCGCGGTGAGACGTCTGCTGATCACTCTGGAGTCGTTGGGCTATGCCGAGCGCACGGGCTCTTTGTTCCGGCTGACGAGCCGTATCCTGAGGCTGGGATTTTCGTTCGTGACTTCGAACGCGATCGCCGAACTGGCCTTGCCGCTGCTCGCGCAGGTGAGCGAGCGGATTCACGAGTCGTCGTCCGTGAGCCTGCTCGACGGCGACCACATCGTCTACGTCGCCCGTTCGGCTCCCCGGCGCGTGATGACGATCGACCTGGGCGTCGGCAGTCGCCTGCCGGCGTATTGCACATCGATGGGCCGCGTACTGCTCGCCGCTTTGCCTCCGGAGGAACTCACGCGTTACCTCGGGAACGTCCGGCTCCATAAGCACACGCCAAAGACGGTTGTCGACCGCGAACGGCTGGGCCGCCTGCTGAAGAAGGTGCGTACGAGCGGGTACGCGCTGGTCGACGAGGAACTCGAAGTCGGTTTACGATCCATTGCGGTGCCGGTGACCTCGCGTTCGGGCCGGGTCGTGGCGGCGATGAACTCGGGCGTTCCGGCGGCACGGGTGAGCGCCGCACAACTGATGGAGCGCATACTGCCGGTTCTGTCCGATCACGCGCGCCTGCTGGGACAACTCCTCGCCTGAGAGCCGGCGCATGGTCATTTTCGATATGGACCCGCAAGGCACGGCTACCGCCAAACGCGCCGCCGACCCTGCATCATTCCGGTTCAGGCCGGACACCGGGCAACATGACCGGGCGACACGAAAGCGACGCCGCCCACATCGCGACGACCACAGCATCTCAGACGATCGGTTTCACGTGGAACTCAGCCTTCTCGATCAGCTTCGGAATCGCCCGGACTGAATCGCGATCCTTCTCTTTCTCGCTCTCCGGCAGTCGATCCCACGGAACCAGGAGCGGGTGGTATTTACGGGCATTGTCGCGGGACCCGGCGTATGTCCAGCCAGCGGCCTTGCGCTCTTCCATCCAGCGCTGGTGTTCGCCTTCGGCAAGGCTTTCCAGTTGTTCCGCCGTGAAAGCGATTTCACTGCCGTGCATCCCGCCCCAGGGGGTCAGCTCGAGGTGAATCAGGCGTAACTTGTTCGGAATATCCGAAACCTGCGCGCGGTTTGCGTCCCGGAGATCTTCGTTCAACTGATCCCACGGCCGAAGCGCCGGGTTCGTCTCGGGTGTTTCACGGCGGGCACGGGCTTTTTCGCAATAGTCTTCGTGCGCGGCTTTCGCCAGTGCCTCGATCGCGAACTCGCGCTGCCTCACGACGCGGTAGATACGATGACGCCCCGGATAGTCTTTTGCGAGCTTCATCGTGCCGGCGAACTCGCAGACAAAGCCGGGTCCAGGGGCAGCAGCTACCGCTCCGGCTCCGTCTTTCTGCGCAGTTAACTCCACCATGGCGGCGAATTCCTCGCTGGCGAAAACCTGCCCCGGCGGTGCAACAGGCTCGATGCGTGCCGCTCGGATGACGTGGGCGCCGGTAAATTCGATTTTCCGCGTTACCGGGTTGAAGTGGATCGCAACGGGGCCTGTGTGAAGGCCGATCCGGATATTCAGCGGGAACCTCTCTGTCCTGCCGTCATCGTGCTGCGTCTCCGAGTAGAGACCTTTCGCGATCCAGTCCTTTTCACCGTTGACGAGCAACTCGGCGAGCTCCAGCGCAAACAGACCCGCGTCATGAGCGCGATCGAAAATCGCGCGGATGGCATCCCCCCAGATATCCACACTGATCGGGGAGTGTTTGCTCGTGGCCACCAGTTCCCCCAGTCGCGCGAGGAAGGTCCCGATGAACTCGGGGATGGTTTTCTCGCTCAGCTTGCTGTACCCGGCGAGGTCGCCGAACAGCATGGTCTTCACCTCCAGACGCAGAAGGGAGGCCTCCGCCCTTCTGCCGCCCCCGGAGGAGGCTCCGGATTGTCCGGAAAGCAGGTGGTCCACAGGAATAATGTCCGGTTCATTGTTCAGCGCATGCTTCCAGAGCTGGTAAAACGAGTACGTCCCACCCGCTCCGCGGCCCTGGCTCTTATCCCAGACGACCATAGGGCGAACATCGAGCCGCAGGGCGCGTGCCGTCTGCAGTGCAATGCCTGCCGTCACCTCCATGGTGAATTGCCATCCCTCCGCGTTGCCCGGTTCGTAGAAGTAGCCGATCTCGCGTGTAGTGGTGGCAGACCCCAGGGCATTCCTGTAGAGTGGTTCCCAAATGGCCGGGCTGGCCGCGGCATCGAACGGAAGAATGCTGGTTCGCCGGAATTCCTTCGCGTCCCACGGCAGCACCAGGTGCAGGTGTCCGCCGCGCGCCAGAAGAGCTTCCACAAACAGCAGATCTGCGCCCGCCGAAGCACAGCTCAGGCCCACGCGAGCCTGCCTCGCCCCCAGGTCCTTCCTCAAAGCATCCTGCACAGCGGGCACCAGTGCGACCGGAAACCGAACCCCTTCCCCGGGCCGGTCCGGAAGGTGGCCCGAGAAAACGATCAGTTCCATACGGGGAAAGGCCTTATTGAAAAAGCTCCGCGGCTTTCCCAGCGCCTCAGCCAGGAACTGAGCCTGAAATCGGGCCTCGGCAAGATCCGCCGTCGTAATCCCTTCCAGCCCGGATAATTCACCAAACGTGGAAAACGCCGCGTCGGTATCTTCCAGAACGGCATGAGCGGTGGCCTCCGCCTCGACCCCGCGGCGCAACACTCCCAGCGAATTCCGGAGCCCTTTTGCGATCCCGAGAACCCTCTGCGCCGTTTCCCGCGCCTGGCTTTGCAGGTCGCCGCTCAGGTGCCTCAATATGAACGCGGTGGATGCGCAGAAGGCCAGAGCCTCCAGCCGCTCCGGATCGAGATCGAATGCAATGCGGTGGTAATGCAGAGCGTCCTTCGCAGCCTGTATGCGGGCTCCGCGCTCCGTTCCCCGAAGCCATTCCTCCCTCATGACGAGACCCAGTTCGATGAGAATTCCGGCCTTCCGCGCTCTGGCGAGCTGAAACCCCGGCGCCATGCACAGTTCCAGTTCGCGCCGCGCCTCTTTCGTGAATCCGAGGCGCGTCAGCGCGCGGGCGTAATTCATGCGGACGTGGAGCCGTTGGGTCCGGCCATCTTCCGCCCCACCGGCCGGGGCGCCGAGGATTTCCCGCGCCGCTTCCAGTACCAGCATGAACTCTTCCCTGCCGATCGTCGCGGCAATAAATCTTTCCGCCAGGGGATAATCGTCAAGCCAATCGACAGCCCCTGTGGCAACACGAAACGGGCTCTTGCTGTTCTCCGTGATGCCTCGAGGCCGCCTTGCCTCCCAGATCGCGTAAAGCTCCTGGACCGTGGGCGTGCCCCTCAGTAACTCTTCCACCTCGGCTATATTGCGAATAGTCATCCCAGTGTTCGCGTGCGGAACTTCATAATACAATAGGGCGCAGGCAGGATAACCGGCTTTTTACCGCCAATTAACCGCTTATGTGCTATAGTAGCCGGAACGACAGAGTGACCTCGGAGCGGAGAACGCCACTATGACTCTGAATTCAGCCCACCAGCGGCCCGACAAAATGCTCGCCGGGATGCGGCGCATTCAGGAAGACTTCGGGTATATGAAGGAAGAGCAGATGAGGGAGCTGTCCCGGGACCAGGGTGTTCCCCTCTATCAGATCCAGGCGGTTGCCAGCTTCTTTCCCCATTTCCGTCTCACGAAGCCCGAGCCCGTCACCGTCAAAGTCTGCAACAGCATTCCGTGCCACTTGGCGGGCTCGGGAAACATGCTGAAGGAACTATCCGCCAATCGCGACCCGAAGGTCTGCGTGGAAGAGGTTTCCTGCCTCGGGCGATGCGATCGTGCGCCCGTCACGTGCGTGAGCATCGTCTCCGAGCCGGGGTCGGCTGCCGAAGGCGAGGAAAGCGAGCGCGATTTCTATTACATGGGCAGCAGCTCCCAGGACATCGCGCGCGTTGTCGACGATCTGCTGCGGGACCAAGAGCCCTCGCTGAAGGAAGACCGCGACGCGGACCTGCCCTACCCGGCCGCCGACTGGATGATCGATCCTTATCGGGACGATCCATCCAGCCGGTATGGCGCCGTGCGAAAGCTGGTCGCTGCCCGCGATCGCCAGCCGGAACTGAAGGATGAGGACGGCACACCTGTTTGGGTGGCAGAGGTAATCAAACACTTTGATGCTGCCAGCCTCCGCGGCCTGGGCGGCGGCGGATTCCCCGCGGCCAGGAAGTGGCTGGATGTTCACAAAGCGGTGGAGAAGGCAAAGACAGCGGCTCAGCTACGCAGGACCGGCTACGAAGCTTTCGTGGTCGTGAACGGCGACGAAAGCGAACCAGCCACCTTCAAGGATCGCGAAATTCTCCTGCGCTTTCCGCATCTGATGGTTGAGGCCGTCATCGTGGCCGGACTGGTGACGGGCGCCACCGAGGGCTTCATCTATGTTCGCCACGAGTATCCGGAACAGATCGAGTCGCTACGTGCCGAAATCCTCAGGGCTGAAGTACTCGGAGTCTGCGGCCCCACGTCGGAGGTGCTGGGCCGGCCATTTCCGGTGTCGGTGTTCGTCAGTCCCGGCGGGTATATCTGCGGCGAACAAAGCGCGCTGATCGAAGCCATGAGCGCGCACCGCGGCGAGCCTCGTCTGGGACCTCCCCGCCTCGGAACAAACGGATACCTCGACAAGCCCACTTTGCTCAGCAATGTGGAGACATACGCCTGGGTGCCCTACATATTGATGAATGGCGGCGAACATTACGCAGCGCAGGGCGTCAACACCTGGAAAGGCCGCCGCTACTTTTCCGTGTGCGGCGACGTGAACCGTCCCGGAGTCTACGAAGTTCCCATGGGTCTGACCCTTCGCGACATGATTTACGGGGACCAGTACTGCCGGGGCATGAAAGGGAATAAACGACTGAAGGCGTTTGCTCCGTCCGGACCCTCCGCGGGGTTCGTGCCCGCCTCATGGAAACCGAACACACAAAACCCCGCATGGAAGGAGCTCGCCGCTCGCAAAGGCCTCGATCCGGCGTCCGATCGACTCGATGTTCTCGACATGGAGCTGGAGCTGGACCTGTTCCGCGCCTTAAGCCCGACAAATGCGCTGGGAGCCGGCGTCATTGTTTTCAACGAAGACCGGAATATGGTTGACCCGGCGGTAAATGCGCTCGAGTTTTTCCGCAATGAGTCGTGCGGTAAGTGCGTACCGTGCCGGGTAGGCTCAAGAAAGATGGCGAACCTCGGCATCAGCCTGCGGGATGGTCGGATCGACGAGGCCCGTTGGAACGAGCTATCGCAGCAATCGGGCGTCATCGACGAGCTTGAGCAGGTCCTCGGCCTCATGTCGATCTGCTGGCTCGGCCGTTCGGTGCCGGTCCCTCTGCGGACTCTCATCAGACATTTCCCTGCCGACATTCGAAGGCGGCTGAAAGAACCGCAATGACACCGTCACTTGATCTGGGCCTCTCACCCCGTGAAGAATACGAAGGTCTGTTCACCCGCGACCTTGACGGCCGCCTCGTCCGTGTAGACAAGCCAACGCTGAAGGACTACGACAAGCGCGTCAACGTAACGGTAAACGGTCGCCCTGCCATTCAGATCCCTCTTGCCGAGCCCCTGACAGACGCGCAGGGCAACGTCGTTCTGAATCTCGATGGAACGACCATACCGCGCAACCTGACCATCCTGGACGCGATCAACCGCGTCAATGCGCGCGACGCGGGCCAGACTGAGATCACGGTCCCGACTCTTTGCCATCAGCCGCACATGCACCCCGTAGCCGTGTGCCGGGTGTGCCTCGTGGCGCTCTGCAAGAACGGAGTACCCGAGAAGGCTCCGGCACCTGCGTGCCAGTACTCCGTTAGCGACGGCATGGAGGTGTACACAGCAGGCGGTCCGAAAGACTGTGGTGACGCCATCCGGGCCATCACCGGCATCGTCACCGATCTGCTGCGATGCGAGAATCTGCACGCGGCTCCCGAATGGGCTACGGAGATCGATAGATACAACGAGCTCGGGAACCCGAAGGACTATCCCGGTCTGTCCCGCTTCGCGGCGCCGGAATTTCAGGACCCGCCTGAAGCGACACCGGTGGCAGCCCCTCCCAGAGGCAAGCGCAGTGTCGATTCGTCCTCGCCGGTCTTCCATGTGGATCACAGCAGCTGCGTTCTTTGCGAACGCTGTATACGCGCCTGCACGGAGGTGAAGCACAACAACATCATCGGACGCACTGGCAAGGGGAGGAGCGCGGGAATCGGATTCGACCTGAATCTGCCTATGCGTGAGTCTGGCTGCGTGCAGTGCGGCGAGTGTATGGTCAGTTGTCCGACCTCCGCCATCACCTATAAGACGACACGTTCCGTCGAAACCAAAAAGGGCGCCGAACCTGTTCCCGCAGGGCAACTGCTGGAAGATCCGCTCTTCAGGGGGGTCCCGCCAAAGTTTCTGCTGTGGCAGAAAGGGCTCGTTCTGAGGCGCCGGCTCGGCGCGGGCGACATCCTTTGCAAAACCGGCGACCCGGGCCATTCTGCCTACATCATCCGGGAGGGCCAGCTTGCGATCACGCCGCCCCGTGCAAAGGCGATCATCAGGGACAAGGAAGACGTGATCGTCGGCGAAATGGCCTGTCTCAGCGGCACGCCCCGCACCGCCGATGTGTCGGCCCACACCAACGGCGAGGTCTGGGAAATCCGCCGCAACGTCGTGGATCGTATGATGCGCTCGCCCGGTCAGCGTGACAAGTTCGATCGCATCTATCGTCGGCATTCGCTCGACGTCGTGCTGAATGACCCCGATACATTCAAGGGCGTATCGAATGGCGAGAGACTGCAAATCGCCGAATTTCTGAAAGGCAAGAACGCCCAGGGCAGAGACAGGCTGTCGTTCGTCCGGGTCAACCCGGATCAGACGATCTTCGAGCAAGGAAAGGTGTCCGATTGCATGTACCTGGTCCGCCTCGGCCACGTTCGCGTCGGAGTCAGTAACCACGGGCGCGAAACTTGGGTGATCTTTCGGGGCCCGGGGACCTTTATCGGCGAGATCGGCCTGCTGGGGCTCGGGCAGGACGCTGTTTCGAAGCCCGTCGAAGAAGTGCAGCATGCAGTGGCGCGCATTCTGGAGAATACGGCGACCGCGGACCTCCCCGGAGCGGTCCTGGCTGGGGAACGCACAGCTACCTGCACTTCACTGGACCACGTGGAAATGGCCAGGGTGGACCGGTACGATTTCCTCGAACTCATCCAGCGCTTCCCGGAATTCCGGCGGCACGTGGTTGAAGTCGCATACGCACGACTCCGGGAAGACAGCGAGCTGCGCCACCAGACACCCCTGCAGCACCAGTTCGTCAATCAGGGGCTTTACCAGGCACAAAATATGCTCGTCCTCGACCTGACCAGATGCACCCGCTGCGACGAGTGCACCCGGGCATGCGAGGAACAGCACGGAAAGATCTCGCACGGTAAACTTCTGTCGCGGCTCCACCGCGAAGGCCTGCGCTTCGGAAACCAGTTGGTTGCCACATCCTGCCGTTCCTGTAAAGACGCCTATTGCATGATCGGCTGTCCGGTCGATGCCATCTACCGGGGCAAACACAAACAGATCGTTATTGCGGATCACTGCATTGGCTGCGGGCTCTGCGCGCAAAACTGCCCTTACGGCAATATCTCCATGGAAGAGAACCTCCGCGACTTGATTGCAGTCGGGGATTCGTCTAATCCCGGCCGGACAAAGATGGTTCCTCAGCGTAAGGCCTCCACATGCGATCTGTGCGATCGGGACGGTCGCGAATCGACGCCGGATCCGCGATGCGTGAGGGCTTGCCCGCACGATGCCGCGCACCGAATGAGTGGTGCGGATTTTCTTCGCACCGTCACTGGCGGGTAGTCCTCGCGCGATCGCTAGACTTTTGCAAAAGCGGCACATACTACCGGTTGCTTACGCGCGCGGCTCGGTAACGTCTGTTGATAACACGGCACTTCATTCCGAGCCGTGACCGTAAGGGAGCGGTACTCAAAGGCTGAAAGCGAGTCTTGCGCAGAAAAGTAGATAGGCACTCGGGGCGGATGGGAAGCTCGCAGCCGATCAGTTCGGCCATAGCCCCATGTCAACCAAAACGGCCTGCTGCAAGATGCCGCGTAACCCGACTTTCGCACCTGGAGGGTATTCGAGCGCATAAACGCAATGGAATGAGTAAAGGTTGTACGAAGGTCTCCACCACAAATGCGGGTTAATTAACCTGCGAAGTGGAGAGTGGCGACGGGTTGGTTAGGCATACCGGTGGCTGAAACCGGAGCCTTGATGCGCGGAGGCGGTTGTTTGGGCAACTCCATGCGAAGCTTGTCGAGCAGGATCTGCCTTCCTGCGATGGCTGCGTGTAGCGAGGCATCACCAGCCATCGGTTATCCCTCGTCGGAATCCAGACATCAATCATCTGGATCGTCGCCAGTTTCTCCATCACGGCTTGTGGACTGAGTCCTGGCGCCTGATTCCGCAAACTGTTCTTCAGTGTTACCTGCAGACAGTAAGCGAGGAAGGCCACGAAGATGTGAGCCTCCACCCGCCGCTCCAGCCGATGGTGGATCGGGCGCAGTCCCAGATCGCTCTTCAGCGAACGGAATGCCGCCTCGATATTCGTCAACTGGATATAGCGGGTCCACAGCACCGCCGGATCTTCCGCCGTCAGATTCGACCGCAGCAGATAATGACCGTCGCGTTGTTCAGCCTGTCGCAGTTTTATTTTTTCGACCCGAAAGTGAAACGAAGTCCGCGTCACCGTTTCAGTGGCAGCCGGAAGGGTGATCGTCACGAATCCAAACGAGCGGCCCGCTTCTTTCTTCGCCGCGCCGATCCGCAGCAGCAACTGATCGCGACCTGGCAGACTACGCCGCATAGCCCGCAGCTTGCGCAGCAGTCGCAGCAGCCGTTTGCGGCGTATGGCGATCTCTTTGGCCTGGCGTCCGTCGCTGCGCGCCAGTACGTAGAGTTCTTCCTGGTGTTCATACAGCTTCACCTGTACCGAATCTCTCACCTGTTTCCAGGGCAGCGTCAGCCACTGCTTTTCGTGCTTATTGATGCTGCCTTTCGGCGTCCCTACCAGATACGATATCTTCCGCTCCCGCATCTTTTTCAACGTCGCTTCAGTGGGTATTCCGCGATCCATCACCCACACACGCCGTGCCTGCCCGTAGACCTTTTCGATCCGGTCCAGAAACGGCTGCAGCGTTTTCTGCTCCGACGTGTTGCCATCCATCACTTCGTAGGCCAGAGGAAATCCGTCCGGCGTCACGATCAGCGCAATCACCACCTGCACGCAATCGGGCCGGCTGTCGCGACTGTAGCCGCGCTTCGCCTTGTTCTTCGGCGCTCACGAAAACTGACCCATTAGCGCTCGCTTGAAGTGACCCACCTGAAGAACGGTATCCCGGTCTGAGCCACGCATCATCATCCACGCCGCAGGCGTGTGCGGTCGTTTGCGTAGATGC
>Ga0302319_10008535_pt1 | contig 19914 bp, 10 predicted proteins | sample Bog_T0_2_FD_203319 | JGI IMG/M metagenome (GOLD analysis project Ga0302319, IMG submission 203319) | Peat permafrost microbial communities from Stordalen Mire near Abisko, Sweden - Bog_T0_2 | ecosystem: Environmental > Terrestrial > Soil > Wetlands > Peat | place: Sweden: Abisko, Stordalen Mire... | reverse complement strand
AGCAGCCCTACGGTAACTCCACTGTGTGTGCGGAATCCGGCCGCCGGAAAGTATTCATGTAGCGCACCACCTTTGCAATCAGGATGGTCAAAACTCCAAAGCTTTGCGGTGGTGGTTTCAGGCTCGAGGCGATTGGTAAGTTGGTAAAGAAGCGTAAACATATCTGCCTGATGTAGCAGAACAGTCTTCTTTACGACTTGCGGGGTTATGACTTCGTACTGGACATTGGCGAAGACCGTTGTGCGCAAGTTAGTTAGTTGCATTTCTCCCGCGAGAGCGATTCGCGTCTGATCGCCTTTCCACGAAGAAGCCTTCCAGTTATCGACCCGGTCTTCCAGGCTGCGTTCGCTGTTTTGAAAAACAGCTGAGAGTTCTCCTCCTTGATGGTGCAACGCGATAGGTTCACCGCGATAGAGTATCGTCACGCCATATCCACTTTTGGCATCCCCGGCCACCTTGAGAGAGACAAGGCCGGATTCAGAGGTTGGAGTGGCGTGCAAGGTTCTGTGCAATACGGTTGCCACTGTTGTAAGCGCCGACAACGTAAGAAACTCACGGCGATCCAGATGTCCCAACGAGACCATTTTCTTGTGTTCCTCGCACTATTCAGGATTCTTCGCTCAAAGCTTCAAGCGGTTTGGGGAGGAGATTGAGTCTCCGTTCACGGAAGAGTTGAAGGCGTGGCGGCAGGTTCCGGCTGGAAACTGGCGCCGCGCTCGCGCTGCTTGCGGAGCGCCTGATCGCGCTGCGAATCTACCAATGCGTGGGTTTCTTGTGCCTCCTGCTCAGCTTTGGAATCCAAGCCAAGATGCGCGTAGACGCGGCTCAATTGGTAATGGGCAGGTACGAATTGCGGATTCAGTTCGATGACGCGCTCAAGCGCCTGTCGAGCCTGGGGCCAATTCTGTCGCGACCCGTAGACTTTGCCAAGTTCATAGAATGGATCGGGAGAAGCGGGTTCCAGTCGTGCTGCGTTTGCAAAGGCAGCTATCGCTTCCTGCTCGCGTCCCACGCGACTGGCTAGCAGGCCAAAGTAATACTCGAGTGGGTAATGATCGGGGAGTTTCTCGCGGGCCGATTCAAGGATGCGAATTGCGTCAACCTCGTTACCCTGGCGCGCATCGGTCTGCGCAAGGCCGACGTATGCGGCATCGAGTCCTGGATCGATGGCGAGCGCCGCATCGAATGCGTCGCGCGCCGCGGAGTAGTCTCCCTTGATCATTTCGACCGCGCCGAGTCGCAGTTGCAGCGCCGTCGAGGACGTGTCTCCGATGCCGGTCTGGACAATTTGAATTGCCTCATCGTACCGGTCCAAATCCATCAGGAGTCGCGTGTAATCGAGCGTGCGGTCCGGGTTGGAGGGGTCAGCAACGAGAGCGGCGCGATAGGCTTCGAGTGCTTCGGGCATTTTTTGCTGCATCTCAAACGCCGACCCGAGAAACATAAGGGTATCCGCATGCGCCGGCTGCTCAGTGTGCAATGCGGTCAGGAGAGTGGATGCCTCGGCGGACTGACCGCCGTAAAGCAACGCAAGTGCCAGGTTGTAGCGGTTTTCCCAGGTCGCACTGAGAGAAACAATCCGGCGAAAACAGTGAACGGCCTCGTTGTAGTTGGCGTGCCGGCTAAGAAGCACGGCTATCCTATACTCCCGCGCAGAGGAGAGTTGGTTGGCGTTTTCGAGGCCTTCAATACGGCTTGTGGCATCATTTACATGGCCCAGGCGGACCTCTGCTTCAACGAGAGCCGCGCTGGCATCTGGATCATTGTCGAGCAACTGTCCCGCATGCGAGGCCTGCTCCAGCGCGTCTGCATCATGGCCAGCTGCGAGCGCAGACTGCAATAGGTAGTAATGTGCGAAGTGATCGCTGGGATCGAGACGCGACGCCTCGCGCAGCTCAGGGTCAGCGTGCGGGTAATCCTTTGCAGTAAGCAGATTGAAGCCCAAATTACGATGTGGCGCCGCCTGCGAGGGGTCGAGGCGTATCGCATCGCGATAGTGTTTGTTGGCTTCCTCGATGTGGCCGAGCTTGGTCTCAGTGATTCCCAGCAGATTCTCAATGGCGGCATCGCGGGGTGCAATCCGATGCGCCTCTTCGAGTTTGCCAAGCGCCTGATCGAAGCGCCCTTCGCGAATTAATTGCACTCCCTCTTCCAACGCAGTTGGCTGCGCGCTAAGCGAAGAGACAAGTGCAAGGGAGAGCAGAATCGGCGCCATGGTCCAATACCGGGTCATCGCTTTGTTCCCCCGTCCGCGGCATCATCGCTGGAAGGCGCAGTCATTTTCTCGTTCTTGATGGCGCGCACCTCGGCAAAGGCTTGAGCCGCCTGGGCCGTTTTGCCGTCAGCGCGAAGGGCCAAGCCAAGCCGATAGCGTGTGGTGCCGTCCGGGTCATGTGCAAGCCCACGCTTCAACACTTCCTCTGCGCGGGTGTAGTTCTTTTCCATCGAATAGGCCCGGCCCAGTTGCGCATAGGCCGGCCAAAGATCGGGCTTGCTGCGGATCGCCGACTCGAGATGGGGGATCGCCTCGGCTGCGCGTTCTTCGGCGACCAGAACGGTGCCAAGCTCCGCGTTGGCCTCAGGATGGCCGGGAGAGAGTTCCAGTTCTCGCGTCAGTTCGGCCATCGCGTGATCGGCATCGCCGTGCTTCCAGTAGAGGTGCCCGAGCCAGAAATGAACGCCGGGAAGATCGGGGCGGGCAGAAGCCACGGCGAGATACTCAGCCAGCGCTTTATCGTCTTCCTCGCGACTTGCATCGATCTGCCCAAGAAGTTGGTGCACATGATAGGAATCCGGGGCCACGGCAATCAGGCGGGCAACCTGGGCGGATGATATCTGGCGGCGCACCAGGAGGAGACGGTAACGCGCGGCCCGGTCACCGGGATTGGCTGCAAGCCAGCGCAGGAACAGCGTCTCGGCCTTGTCAAACTTGTGCCGATGCATGGCCGTCATCGCCTGCGCCAGGAGGCTCGCAGGCTCACTCGAGTTTGAGCGCGCGATTTCGAATCGCTGGTACGCACCGCGCTCAAGTTCCGCGTTACCAGCCAGCGCATACAAGGCCGCTAGCGCGGCGTCTTTGGCGGGAGCTGTAGACGGAATCGCTTCCAGGGACTGCTCGGCTTCACGACTTAGAGATGAAAGCTTGACGCTCGCATCGCTTTGGTCGACTTGATCAAAGCGATCCTCCAACGGGAGCCCCAACGCGTCTAGTGCTGCGCTCTGGTCGATTGCGATTGCTTTCTGGATGCGAGAAAGTCCCTCCGACTGTTGCTGCAGCAGTAGCAATAGCTCTCCGCTGCGGGCCAGCGCTGCGGCGGACTTCGGCGCAATCGCCAATGCCCGGTCCAACTGCTCTTGCGCTGCAGGCAGGCGGGCCTGATCAAGGAAGACTTCAGCTAGTTCGAGGCGCGCATCGAGCAGGCGCGGGTCTCGTTCGATGGCGCGGCGGAGATGGCCCTCGGCCTTGGTCCAATCGCGCTCTTCGGCATAGTGCGTGCCGTAGATCAGGTCGGAGAGCGCTGTCCCGGAGGATTCTTCGAGAAGTTGTTCTGTCTGCTGGCTTGCGGCCTTGCCATAAGCTTCTCCGCACGCGAAGAGGAAATCTGGATCGTCGGGGAAGAGTGAAGCGGCTGTTCGCAGTTGAAGCAAGGCCGCATCCATCTGCCCGGCATCCCAGAGCGCCGTCCCCAGCCAGCTTTGGGCAAGTTTTTCGGTGGGGTCCTGTCGAATGGCATCGCGCAAAAGCGCTACGCCCTGTGCCGGCCGATTCAGCTTCACGTCATCGATTCCAAGCCAGAGACTTATACCGCGCATGCCGGGCCTTAACTTAGCGGCCGCAGCCAACGCGCGGTCCGACTCATCGAACTTCGCCTGTGCGTAGTAAACCAGCCCAAGGTTTACATTTGCCTCTGGCAATCCCGGCTGGAGGCGCAGGACGGTCTGATATTCATGTGCTGCGGCGTCGAGCAGGCCTTGTTGCTGATCTTGCTGCGCAGCGAGGAAGTGTTCCTCTATTTCGGCTTGGGCTTGTGGGTTGACGACCTGGGCGGTGCCGCCTGACGAGAGCACGCATGCAATCGGAATCACTGCAACGAACGCCAGAAATCGTCGGCTGCGTATGCGAAACATGGATTGATGGTAGTGTATTTTCACGTCGCTGAATGCCATCGTGCGATCCTGTACGGTGTCTTTTCTAATGGATTGATCGTCTTGCTGTCTGGTTTGTGCCGCGTCTAAGTGAACAAATCTCCCGGACCTCGCTGAAGAGGGGTCCGGGAGATTTGGGTTGTTGTCAAATATCGGAAGCTACCGGGTCGGTTCTCCCAGTGGCGTCAGAATGTGACCCGCAGGGAGCCCTGGATGTTTCTCGGGCCATAGGCAAGGCCCGAAGCGTTGCCGAAGTTCGTATTGGTGTTGACCAGCGGGCTGCAGGTTTGTGTCGCCGAGGGGTTGCAACTCACTGACGTGTCAAAGTTGGTGAAGCGGTGACGGTTGAAGAGGTCGAAGAACTCCACGCGGAAGTCGGTGTGGACCCGTTCGGTGAACATGGGGATGGCCTTGGTAACGTTAAAGTCCTCGGAGTTATTGAAGAACTCGCGGATGCCAAGGGCTTTGGGCGCATCGCCAAACGTGAAGTTGGGGGCCGGAGTAAAGGCAGCCTGGTTCAGGATGCGGCTCTGGCCCCAGACATACTTGCCGTGCAGCGCGCCAACGCTCTGTCCGGAAACGATGTTGGGACGGCCTGAACCCGCACCGGTTGCGCCCTGGGAACCTGCGAAGATACCCGAATTCCAGTTCGACGAGGATACGCTGAGTGCCGTGCCGCTTTGATACTTCTGGACGGCGGCAATTTTCCATCCACCAGCCAGCACGTTGACAGCTCCACCCTGATTGGCAAACTGCTTGCCCTTGCCGAAGGGTAGATCGTAAGTCCAGGCCAGGACGACGCGCTGCGGGATGTCAAACGAGCTGAGAGCCTTCTCGGCCTTCAGATTGTAGACGTTTTGTGCGCCGGCATTCCCATTCCCTTCCCAGCCGGCCTCGCTCGGATACTCCGAGTCGGCATCGGTGAGGTTTTTTGACCATGTGTAGCTGGCCAATACGGTCAGCCCGCCGCTGGTACGCTTGGTTATCTGAGCCTGCATGGCGTTGTAAGTGTAATCGCCGAAGGGATCGTCCATGGTCGCTGAATCAACCGAGACGGTTCCATACTGGGGGAAGGGACGCAGAGCCTGAGAGACAGTGCCGCTGAATCCCGCATAGGGCGAGGCAACAGTAGGAAGTGTCGAGCACGGTGTACCGGTTATTCCGTTTGGATCCTGGATCGTGCCGACTCCCTGCGCGTTGATACCGTTCGCTAGACAATAGCCGCGCGCCTGGTTGACCGGAAGTCCCTGGTTGGGGTCATGCAGGAATGCCTGCAGGTGGTCGCCATGACCGCCAACGTAGGCCACGTCCACAATGGTCTGAAAGGGCAGTTGGCGCTGAACATCGAGGGTCCAGTTTTGGATGGTGCCGGGCCGGTCGACCTTCGACTCGATGAAGAGGGCGTTGCCCTGCCCGTTCATGACCGTGGGGTCGATGAAGGGTGGCAGTTTTCCGGGGTAGGCGGTGATCTGCGAGAGCACAGCAACCGGGGTCTGATTGCTGGGCGAATTGGGGTATGTGTAGCTTGAGAAGAAGCCCTGGCTGTCGTTCTCGGCGAAGCCTCCGACGCGCTGGGTGGAGAAGTAAATGCCGTAGCCGGCGCGAATGACGGTGTTGGGATCAACCGAATAGGCGAGGCCGACGCGAGGACCGAAGGCCTTTTTGTAGATCGACTGCGGGGAGCTGCCGCCGAGGCGTCCGCTCCCGCTGCCTTCGAATACGTAAGCGCCGGGAAGGCCACCCGCCCCAGGGTTCGCCAGGGTGGGATCCACATAGGACATGCGGTTCTGCGCCTCGGTCACTGGGATTGGCACGTCGTAGCGGAGGCCCAGGTTGACGGTAATCTTGTTGTCGACCTTCCAGTCGTCTTGGGCAAAGACGGCAACATACTTGGCGCGCCATCCGTTGATCTGGGGAATGTCGATAAAAGCATTCGAGGCTGCGCCGAGATAAAAGCTTGCGAAGCCGAAGCCGGAGTTGCCGTCGGTCGGAGAACTGGTGGGGCCCTGAGTGAAGTTGAACTGGCCAGCGCTGCCGGTAAGAATATTCAGGTTGAACTGGGCGGCACGAAATTCGCCGCCGAACTTGAAGCTGTGACGTCCCTTCTGCCAGGAGACCGCGTCGTCATATTGAAAGACGTTGTCGTTAAAGGTGCTTGCGCCATCGCTGGGGGTGTTGATGCCACTTTGGGGATAGTTATATTGGAAGCGAGGAAAGACACTGTCGCCTACGCCCTTGAGGCCGAATTTGGTTGCCCAGTCGCCGCCATATCCGCCAGTTCCCGAGCCCTCGACGCGATGACGGCGAGTGAAGCCGGCGTTGAAGTGGTTGAGCATGGTGGGAGTGATGATGTAGTCATAGCCCAGGCGCAGATACTTGTTGCCCTGGGTGTTGCCGCCGTCGAAAAGTGGCCCGAGGCTTTGGGTGCTGATGTACGGCATGTTGCCGGTGAAGTAACTGGCTGAGATCTTGTTGCGCGTGTTGATGTTCTCGTCGATGCGAACGTTCCACATGTCGGCTTGTTCGTGGTTTGAACTGTCGTCGTTGATGTTGTCGTACGGGCTGGTGACGCCGGAGGGGGCGGAGGGCATGACCTTGGATGCGGCGACAAAGACCGGGTCTGGAGCCTCGGTGATTTTGTTGTTCGCGTAAGCCTTGCAAGGCTGTCCTTGATTGGCTCCAGTGCAGGTCGTGTAATCGTAAAGTTGTATGGGCTGAATGGCCTGGCCGCCGATGGTGATAGGGGCCAGAATGGACGAGAAGTCGCCGCCGAGCATGGCCTGGGTGGGCCCAGATTGCACGGATTTCCCGCCGTTGATTTGCCGGAAGCCCTCGTAATTGAAGAAGAAAAAGGTCTTGTCTTTGCCGTTGTAAAGCCAGGGAACGCGCACCGGCCCTCCGATGCTTGCACCAAAGTCGTTCTGGGTATCCATTGGCTTGGTGGTCGAGTTGGGCCCGAAAACGGCGTTTTGGTAGTTGTTGAGCCAGCTGTCGGCATCCAGGACGCGGTTCTTGAGCAGGTCATAAGCCGATCCATGAAGGGTGTTCGTTCCCTGTTTAGAGGCGAGATTGACCACGCCGCCACTTGCGCTTCCAAACTGGGCGTCGAAGGTGTTGGTCATAACCTTGAACTCTTGCACGGCCTCGACGCTGAAGCCATAGGTCACCTGCATGTTGGCAGAGGCGAGCTCGGTGGTGGCGCCGTCCAGCAAAATGTCACCGCCGCCCTGTTGTCCGCCACTGAGCTTGAAGGCTCCGGAAGGTGGTGAGGAGGGGTTGTTGCTCATGGTGCCGGCGAATCCGGGCGAGAGCGCCGCGAATTCCAGGGGGTTGCGGATCTCACCGCCGAAGGGCAGCGGAAGCGATTCCAGTACCTGAGGCAACATGGAGAAGCCGACATCGGAGGATTCGGACTCCAGGTGCGAAGCGTCGCTGGTCACGGTCACCGAAGCCTGTGCGGAGCCCACCTTCAACGGTGCATTGACAGTGGACGTGCTGTCGACCAGAACAGAGATGCCATTCTGGATATAGGACTCAAACCCCGGGGCCGAAACGGCCAGGGTGTAGGTCCCAGCCGGAAGCTCAGGAAACGTAAACAAGCCCTCAGGGCCTGACTTGCTGCTGTAGGGACTCCCCGTCTGGGTCTCCGTGAGCGTGATAGCTGCACCTGGAATCACGGCGCCGTTCGTATCGCTGACGGTGCCGGTTAGTGTTCCTCGAGCCGTTTGTGCCAGACCGGGAATGCCTACCGCCAGCCAAAGTACGACCAACAGCCAGGCCATCAAACGCCACGGTCTTTTCGCCGCTAGACTTGTGTGGATCATTGTGTGTCTCCTTTTCAACATGGTTCTCATGCCTCCGAAGTGCGTCCGGCAAGGCTTAAAGCGGGGGAGGACTTCCCCGCCTTGTCCAGACCCCGAGAGATCTGGCCAGCCACCCGGATAGATAACAACTGCACCAGCGCTATTACCGGTAACGCGTACTTGAGCGCTGCGTTTCCAGACCACCCGTAAGCGAGGGCCAGAAATAAACCGCAACCCAGAAGACGCCCCGTGAACAGTCCAAATTCGTGGTTGAAGATATAGGTGTACTCGTTGCGGTTCTCCAGTTGGGAGACTGCATCGATCACCTGTAACTGGATGGGATAATAGGCAAGGTCTAATAACGGCTTTGCCACGATCAGGCAGGCGATGAAGATGAGCACGCCCACCGCGTTGAAGAGCAGTGCGTTTGTAACTGCGCCGAAGAAGAACAGCAGCAGGCCCGCGGTAAAAACGGCGATGCGGTGCCGCGGCGCTGCAATGCGGCCCACGGTATACATAAGGAAGGCCGAGAACACCCCACCGATTGCCTGCATCGCGCCCAGCGTTCCCTCTTGCCCGACCAGCAGCATGATGAGCATGGCCGGCGCAGTGACGATGTAACCCTGCGCCAAGCCCTTCAGCAGGGCCAACTGCAGCATGCGCCACCACAGCGGATGAAATTTGAAGAAGACGAAACGCGTGTGTTGCGAGCTGCGGAATGTACCGCGTTCAAGGATGCCGGCAGCCAGAACCGTGAGGCCAAAAACCACAATTGCGACGATATGGTAGGCGCGATTGGGAATTCCTCCCAGCCATCCATACAAAGTGGTACCGCTAATAAACCAACCTATCAATGCGGGAACTACAACAGCGGCCAAGACCGCTACGAAGTTTTCCAGGCCGTAGTAGTAATTCCGGTTGCCATCGTTGGTGGCAGTCAGCGCCAGGAATCCGCGGTTGGCCCAGAACAGGCCGGTGGCGAGCCCCATGGTAAAGCCCGAAGTCGCCACGCCAATGGGAGTGAGGATGCTCAGGTTCATCATGAGCATCATCGCCACTCCCGACAGAAGCATGCCGGCGGCGTAGAGGTGCTTGGCTCCGATGCGGCCGAGCATCTTGCCGTTCAAATAGAAAGCCAGCGGCGTTGCTGCGTAGATAGAAAGCTGATAAGTAACCACCTTGGCAACGGCGTGCGAGTTTCTCATGACATAGGCCGCGACAAATATCTCGATCACAGGCAGCACAAGGGCGTACATCATGTTCGAAACCATCAACACCTGCATGGAGTGGGGACAGCTGAGAAAAACCTCGAATTCCTTGCGCAGGCGGTTCATCGCTTGCCCCCCGGCGTTGGAGCGAGGCTGGCGAGGATGCTCTCGATTGAAAAACTTGCCGCGCAGATTACGCTGTCGGCCGCGCCATAGTAGATGGTCAGGTGGTCGCCGTTTACAACGTGACCATTGGTAAAGATGACCTGGCCGAAGAAGCCCTCTGTCTCGTAAGGCGCCAGCGGCTCCATGATGGGAGTTTCGGAGCGCGCCAGTACGCGCCAGGGCTCATTCAGGTCCAGCAGCAGCGCACCAAGACAGTAGCGGTTTTCCTTCGTCGCGCCGTGATATATCTCCAGCCACCCCTCGGCAGTTCGGATCGGTGCTGCGCCTGCGCCCACACGGGCACTGTCCCAGTAGCCCTCGCGGCTATGCGCCAGGCAACGGTGGTGACCCCAGTGAAGCAAGTCGGGCGACTCGGCCAGCCAGATGTAATTGCCTCCCAGTTCCGGGCTGCTCGGCCGGTGCAGGGCATAGTAACTGCCGCCAATCCGCTCGTCGAAGAGCGCACAGTCCTTGTTGTGTGGAGCGAAGATCATGCCCGCATGCACAAAGTCTTTCCAGTTGCGCGTGCTCCTGAGACCAACGCCCACACCATTGTTTGATACCTGGGTATAAGTCAGATAGTAGGTGGCGTCAATCTTCGAGACACGGCAGTCTTCGATGCCATAGGTCTCGAGTTCGCCTGTTCCCATCAGAACCTGGCTCTGTTCCGGCTCTCGAAAGTGAACGCCATCCTCACTCGCCAGCAAGCGAAGGTGGGAGAGGGTAGTCAGATAGTCGCGCCCGTCAAAGGTGATCACGCGGGGATCGCTCAGATCGAGCCTGGAGTCGTCCGAGTTGAATTCGAGCACTTCAAGCCGGCCGTCCGGACTCAGGATCGGAAATGAGGTTTTGCCTGGAATCTGCCGTGGACGCTCCGCCACCCTGACCAGTAGCCACGTTTTGTCCTCAAAGCGAAAGACTCCCGGATTCAGCAGGCATGTTACCTCCATGCCCTCCAGGCTCGGCCGGAGGTCTTGCGGCCGGAGGATCGGGTTCTCTGCGAATCGTTGCGCCAGATCGTTCATCGTGAGCTCTTCGTGGTTCTGGAGGATCGGCTTTTTCGCGGTCGTTTCGCGACGAAACAAGACGGGGTTCGGAAGCCAGAGGCAACCCTCCGCGATTGCCCCTATCGCGCGAAAGGGACTTACCGGAGAAATCATTGAGAATCCATGCGAATTACATGTGAATCGCATGGAAATACACGGAAAAGTCCAAGGGAATGAAGAAGCACTGACCGTTCGAGCCTGGATTCTTCGCAGTCAAGTATCTCGGGAGGAATTGACTCAGGCCCACCAATCAGCCTCAAGCATTTTCAGCCAATCTCAGAGGGTTCGCAGTTCCGCACGGGTCTTTCTCTTCTCTATGCTGTGTGCTACGATTCATCGAGCTTCGTTACTTTCAGACTATGTATAAAACTGCACACATTCTGACTAAGTTGAATGGAGACGGGGACTAATCGCGGATGATGGAAGTGGATCCGGTTTTTCGGGCAGACGCTCGCTGGCAATTGATCGAAAGGATCACCGCTAGTGCGCCCTTCCAGAAGTCAGCCCGCCTGAGAGACTTGTTGTGCTTCCTGGCCGAAAGGACTCTGCGCGGCCAGACCCAGGATCTGAGCGAGCACCACATCGGCAGCGCCGTCTTTGGCAAACCTCAGGATTACAGCGTCGTCGAGGACAGCTCGGTCCGCGTGCACGTCCGTCAGCTGCGGTTGAAGCTGCACGAGTACTTCGACGGCGAAGGCCGCGAAGAGACGGCCATCGTCGAGATTCCCAAAGGTGCCTATACCACGCTTTTTCGTCCCATCGAGCCGCGGGCTGTGGCCACTCCCGTGCTCGCCGTTGCACGCAGGGGGCTGAAGTTCTGGCTCCAGCTCTTGCCCTGGGCGCTCGCCGCATTGTTCCTCGTTACCACGCTTGTGACCTGGTTTCGCCATCCGGGGGTTCCCGCGCCGGTCCCGCCGCCCTGGCCTCTCGCCGCTCTCTTCGATTCGGGCGGCGGCCCCGTCCAGGTGGTAGTTGCGGATATCAATTACGGTATGCTGCGGCTCATCGACGAGCAGCCGATTACGCTGGATCAGTATCTGAGCCCCTCTTACCGCAGCGGCGCCTCGCTCTCGAACGCTCATCCCACCGCCCGTGAATCGCGTGTGATGAAGTATCTTTCCGGCTCGTTGCTCACGTCGTATGCCGACCTGGTGGTGGTGGACACGCTCATGCGATTGAGCGGTAATTCGCGCGACAGGCTGGCCATTCGCTCGGCCAGGGAGTTGCGCCCTCGCGACCTTGAGCAGGGTGCGTTTGTCTTTGTTGGCAGCCCCAGCTCCAACCCCTGGGTCTCCTACTTTCAGGACAAGCTCAACTTTCAGGAACGCGAAGGAGTGGTAGGAGAAAGCCTGAAGTTTTTCAAGAATCTGCATCCGAGGAAGGGCGAGCAGGATGTTTATCAGGGCTTGGCCTTTACGGGCAGCTCGGGCGAGGACTACGCCACCATTTCATTGCTTCCGCTTGCCAACGTTCTAATCCTGCAAGGGTTGCAACAGGAGGGCACCGAGGCTGCTGGTCTTTTCCTCGCGGATGCCGGCAACCGCCAAAAGCTTCAGGAGGCTCTGGGTATCTCCGGCTCTCCTGCCCAGCCCATCTACTTTGAAGCCCTCATCCGCACGCAAGCAGTCGCTGGCGCTCCCAATGCTACTTCCATCATTGCCACGCGCGTCTTCCATCCCTGAACCGCGCATCGCCGGACGCCTGACCTCGCACACCATCGACAGAAAAATGCGGTTGCGGAGGCATCAGAAATCACGTCCCGGTTAGGCTCGAATCTCGATCACCCGAGCCTCGTGCGGACCCAGCGTCAATTCCACTTTTCCACCGTGCGAATTGAGTGGCTGGTTGTGAGTGAGGTCGTGAATCTTACCTTTCCCCTCCGCTGTGTCAACCGTGATCCGCTTGTTGCCTGGCCCAGGATTGTAATAAAGAAAAGCTGGCGGCAAGTCGCGGTCCAGAAAGTTCGTCATTGCCAGATCCCAGCGCAACAGCCATGGATCACCCTGCGGCTGGATCATTTTATCCAGCCACATCACATATGCACCGCCGTAGATCGACCTGTGTCCGGCAAAGTCTCCCGTTGCGTAGGGGCTGTGGCCCTTTTCTTCCCGGCTTAAACGTTCATAGGGAATCATCGATGGCAATTCCGGTCGGCTCTGGTCCTCGCGCGGCAGATACTGCGGGTAGAACCAGCGCAGGTTCGCCGACAGGTTCAGCGCATACCGCGCCACTTCTTCGGCCAGTTCCGGACGGAAGCGCACCGCCGGCAAAATATACGGGAGCGCCACCATTGACTCCATGCTGTAGACCTGGCCTGCAGGCTCGGTCCGGAATCCAGCCAGTAGTCCGTTCACCTCGTGTCCACCCCACCGACCCGTCGCCATGAGCCCAGCATTCGAGTCCAGGACAAACCCCAGCGCCTTTCTCGCGTTGGTTGCATACCCCATTGCCTCCAACTGTGCCGCTGCCATTACTGCCATCGCGCCACTTGGAACCTCGTACCACGGATTGCCGGTGAAATCCAAATAGCGATCGATCCCTGTTTTGGCTTCTGCCAGGCAAAAATCCTTTCCTGTCAGCTTCCACGCCATCAGCATCACATAGCTATATCCGCCCACCGCATCGGGCTGCCTGTAAATATCCTGGTTGGTAAAAGCCGCACCCTTCGCAAAGTCGTAGCCCTGGCTGTTGAAGTCATATTTGATCTGCTGCGCCATCTTCTTGAGCCGCGAAGCGCTTCTCTCCACGCGCTCGAGCCACGCAGCATCCTGGCCGAACCGCATACGGATCAACCCGTAAGCCAGTGCGGTGACATTCATCAGATACCAGTACTCGCACAGCGTTGCACCGCTGCCATCGAGAAACAGCCCATACGGCTCGCTGAAGTAACCCTTTAGCGACGCCGCCAGGCCTTCCAGTCCTTCTCCGCGCAACTCCTTGCCGAGCGCCATTGGCCCATACGTTGTGAGCCCCCCGTCCTCCACGCCTTCCAGCGCCGAGGGAAACACCTGCCGACCGTCTTTGGCACGCAGATTCACCCCGTGGGCGGGGTCCATCACGTAGGCATCAAATGCGTCCGCGAGCGCGTGAAAATCCAGAGGGCGCTCTTCTGGTCGATCCGGGAGTCCCACCCAGCCAGCCGAACCTGCGACCGCTGCGAACGCCGGCTCTGTCCACCTGGCCAGTCCCAGCGCCGCCAATCCTGCGAGGAATTCACGACGGCTCGGGGCGAAGCTTCCACAGTCTTGGCTGGGATCATCGTCTCTCATCTTGTCCTCTTGCATTCATCTGATCTCGTTTTCTGGAGCACGTCGCGGAATCGGTCAAGAACTCGCCTGTTAACCGTATCAGAAATGTCCAATGCTCATCTTCGACTCTATCGATCAGACCAAAGGTAAATCCGGCGCCGCGGTTCTCCTGGAAATCTTACGATGCACGACGAAAAGTCCCCATGAATCAGGTGAGCGCTATTGAACAGAATCCATTGCCTAGAAATGTGACGCTGGTGTGTTGTTTGCTGACATGCATTCCATCGGGGGAAATACTGTCAAGCGCAATGCATCGGATCAATTTTGCTCACAGTGGCGGCGGAACACCGCCGAGTGGCCGCGATCTGCACCTGGACCCGGACGGCATCGAAATCTGGCTACCACAAGTCTGGCTACCGCAAACCCGGCTACCGAAGTCTTGCATTGTCGGGCAACAAACCCTGTTTAAAGAAAGGTTCCCGAGTTGGCTCCATGACGACTCAGGCATCGAGGCCGCAGGAAAATGCCATCAAAAACCCGTGTAGCTGCGCAGCTGGAAGTTCTGAATACCAACGGGAATATTGCGGAGCCCAAGACGGCTGACGTAGAGACATCGGAGCATTTGCCGCGTCAGGAGCAGAAGTGGCGTGTCCTGGATATGATGCTTTCTTCCTTTGCCGATTTCGCATACGCGTTTGATCGTGAAGGACGTTTTCTATACGCGAACCAGCCATTGCTCAACTTGTGGGGCCTGAAGTTGGAAGACGTGGTGGGGAAAAACTTTTTTGATTTGGGATACCCCGACGAACTCGCTGCGCGGCTGCAACAGCAAATTCAAGAAGTCTTTTCCACCGGGAAACGAGTCGCGGATGAGACACAATACATCAGTCCGACGGGGGTTCAGGGGTATTACGAGTACAGACTCTCCGGAGTAATTGGTGTTAGCGGGACTGTTGAGCTTGTTGCGGGAGCGAGCCACGATATCTCCGTACGCAAGGACGAGGAAAAGCATCTGGTGCAGATGGAGGCAAGGTACCGAGGTCTGCTGGAAGCGGCTCCGGATGCGATGGTGGTCGTCGATACGGATGGAGAGATTGTGCTCTTGAATGTCCAGGCGGAAAACCAGTTTGGTTATAGTCGCGATGAACTGATAGGCCGCAAGGTCAAGAGCATAATTCCGGAGGGATTTGCGGAGCGGCTGATCGCTGACGGAACCCGCACGGCAGCCGAAGCGCTGGCACAGCAGATCGGAACCGGAATCGAGCTCACGGGCAGACGGAAGGATGGCAGCGAGTTTCCCATCGAGATCATGCTCAGTCCGCTGGAAAGCACTGAAGGAATTCTTGTGACCGCGGCAATCCGCGACATTACCGTTCGCAGGAACGCAGAGAAGCATCTTGCGCAGATGGAGGGCCGCTATCGCGGACTGCTTGAAGCAGCTCCGGATGGCATGGTTGTCGTGAATCAGCGCGGCGAGATTGTTTTGTTGAACGCTCAGGCAGAGAAGCATTTCGGATATCGCCGCGATGAGCTTTTAGGCCAAGACGTGAAGAACATCATTCCTGAAGGGTTTGCGGAACGGCTGATTGCCGACGGAACCCGCACCGCAGCCGAAGCGCTGGCGCAACAGATCGGGACGGGCATTGAACTTATCGGGCGCAGAAAGGACGAGAGCGAATTTCCGATCGAGATTATGCTCAGCCCGCTCGAAAGCGCTGAAGGCATTTTGGTGACCGCAGCAATCCGCGACATCACCGTGCGCAAAGACGCGGAAAGGCATCTGGCCCAGATGGAGGGCCGCTATCGCGGATTGCTTGAAGCAGCTCCGGACGGCATGGTTGTGGTGAATCAGCGCGGCGAGATCGTCTTATTGAATGCCCACGCTGAAAAACAGTTCCGCTACTGGCGCGATGAGCTGATCGGTCAAAAAGTGAAGAGCATCATTCCAGAGGGATTTGCGGAACGGCTGATTGCCGACGGAACCCGCACCGCCGCCGAAGCGTTGGCGCAGCAGATCGGGACGGGGATCGAGCTCACCGGCAGGCGCAAGGACGGAAGCGAGTTTCCGATCGAGATTATGCTCAGTCCGCTGCAAAGCAACGAGGGCGTCCTGGTGACGGCGGCGATCCGCGATATCACTGTGCGCAAAGAGGCGGAGAAACACCTGGGGCAGATGGAGGGGAGATATCGTGGGCTGCTGGAAGCGGCTCCGGATGGCATGGTGGTGGTAAATCAAGCCGGAGAAATCTTCCTTCTGAATGCCCAGGCGGAGAAGCATTTTGGGTACAGCCGTGACGAGCTAATAGGGCAGAAGGTGACGAACATCATTCCGGAGGGTTTCGCGGAGCGGCTGATCGCGGACGGAACGCGGACCGCAGCCGAGGCGCTGGCGCAGCAGATCGGGATGGGAATCGAACTCAATGGGCTGCGGAAGGATGGAAGCGAGTTTCCCATCGAGATTATGCTCAGTCCACTGGAAAGCGCCGGGGAAACCCTGGTAACGGCAGCGATCCGGGATATCACGGTACGCAAGCAAGCAGAAGCGAATCTTGTGCAGAAGATCGAGGAATTGAATCGCTCCAATGAAGAGCTGGAGCAGTTTGCCTATGTTGCCTCGCACGATTTGCAGGAACCTCTCCGGATGGTGGCCAGCTATACGCAGCTCCTGTCCAAGCGGTATAAGGGAAAGCTGGACTCCGATGCCGACGAGTTCATTGCTTTCGCGGTGGACGGAGCGAAACGCATGCAACGGCTCATCCAGGATCTGCTGACTTTTTCACGTGTCGGGAAAAGGGGGTTGGAACTGCTGGACGTTTCCAGCGATCGGGCTCTGAAACTGGCTCTCGTAAATCTGAGGGGCTCAATAGAGGGGAGTGGCGCGCTGGTGACGCATGACCCGTTGCCTGAGGTCATGGCGGATGAAGCTCAACTGGTCCAGTTATTCCAGAACCTGGTGGGCAACGCGATCAAGTACCAAGGACCTGGTGTGCCGCACATACATATCTCCGCCGTCAAGAATGGTGCACCGAGGTGGATGTTCTCCGTGCAGGACGACGGGTTGGGAATCGACCCGCAGTTCTTTGAAAGGATCTTCGGGATGTTCCAACGTCTGCACAAGCGGGACGAATTTGAAGGTACCGGCATGGGTTTGGCCATCTGCAAGAAGATTGTCGAGCGGCACGGCGGAACCATTTCCGTTGAGTCGAAGCCAGGGCTCGGATCGACATTTCACTTTGATCTGGCAGCAAGCGGGCGGAGATTGTGAGCGTAGGAGGAGGAGCAAGAATGTCAATTGAGGTTCTTTTGGTCGAAGACAGTCCCGGAGACGTTCGGTTAACACGGGAGGCCCTTCACGCTGCCAACCCACAGATAAAGCTGCACGTGGTTTCTGACGGAGCGGAGGCTTTGGCTTATCTCATGCAAACGGGAACCCGCGTGGGCGAGCCGCGGCCGCATTTGGTGTTGTTGGACCTGAATTTGCCCAGAGTGGATGGCCGCGAGGTTCTGGCGACCATCAAGGGCACCGAACATCTGAAGGCCATTCCGACCATCATCCTGACGACTTCAACCGCACAAGAAGATGTCGTCAACTGCTACGAACTTCAGGCGAACTGTTACTTCAACAAGCCTGTCGAGTTGGACGAGTTCCTGAATATGGTGAGGTGCATTAACGACTTCTGGCTGAACAAGGCAAAATTGCCTAATGGAAGATTTGACGCCTGAGCAGCCGACCGGGACATTTGCATTGAGATTGCCGGGCGCCACGGCGTCAGGGTCTCAGTCGATTCGAAGGGAGCGGGGAACTGAATTCCACCTTACCCTGCCGGCAACTGCACGGGAGTCGTGAACTTGAAAGGAGGAGAACGATGTCGATAGAGGTTCTTTTGGTTGAAGACAGTCCTGGAGACGTACGGTTGACGAAAGAAGCGTTTCGCGAGGCAAACGGGGCCATCCATTTGCACGTGGCTTCAGATGGCATGGAGGCTATGGCATTTCTAACGCGCCAGGGAGTCCACGCAGAAGCCCCTCGCCCCGATTTCATTCTGCTGGACTTAAACCTGCCCAGGATGGATGGCCGCGAGGTGTTGGCTACCATCAAGGGCGATGACACTCTGAAAACGATCCCTACGATTATTTTGACAACCTCCGATGCTGAAGTGGATATCCTCAAGAGCTACCAGCTTCAGGCGAACTGCTACCTCACCAAACCAGTGCATTTGGACGAATTCGAAGAAGTGGTAAAGAGCATCAACGACTTCTGGCTGACACGGGCCAAATTGCCTCAGCGGAGGTAAGACGGATGAGTCGGCGTCCGATCAAATTTATCCTCTTGATTGAAGATAATCCGGGAGATGCCCGCTTGATCCAGGAGATGTTGAAAGAGAGCGGATCTCAGAGCGTCGAATTGAAGCATGTAGCGAGCATGAATGACGCGGAGAAATATCTAGCGGCTGGTTCGGCCGATATTATCCTGCTCGACCTCGGATTGCCCGATGCGCAGGGACTGGATGCAGTGCGGCGAGCACGCAAGGCCGCCCCCGGCATCCCGCTGGTGGTCTTGTCAGGTCTGGACGATGAGTCGATGGCAGTGCAGGCAATGCAGGAAGGTGCGCAAGACTATCTCATCAAGGGCCAGATCGAACCGCGCGAACTTGTACGCGCCTTGCGCTATGCCGTAGAGCGCAAGATCATCGAAGAGACCCTCTTCGAGGAAAAGAGACGCGCGCAAGTGACCCTCGACTGCATTGGCGACGCTGTAATTAGTACCGATGTGTCGGGAAACATCATATTTCTCAATCTTGTCGCGGAAAAGATGACGGGCTGGCAGTTGAAGGAAGCGGCCGGTCGGCCGATGGCCGAGGCATTCCGCATTGTGGACGCAACAACTCGCATGGTCGTTCCGAATCTGATGGTGAAGACAGCAGAGCTGAACCGGAAGGGACACCTTCCGTTTAACACTGTCCTCATCCGGCGTGACGGATCGGAGATATACATCGAAGACTCGGTTGCTCCCATTCACGATCTTGACGGGCAGGTTGTCGGATCGGTCAAGGTTTTTCGCGATGTAAGTGAGGCGCAGGCGATGACAGAACAAATCGCCCATTTGGCCGAGCATGACTTTCTGACCGGGTTACCGAATCGACTGCTCCTGAACGACAGGGTCGGGCAGGCGATTGCCTTGGCACAGCGCAACCAGGACAAGGTCGCGGTAATCTTCATGGACGTGGATGGATTCAAGCACATCAACGATTCGCTGGGACACCCAACCGGCGACAGGCTCCTGCAATGCGTTGCAAATCGCCTGCGGGATTGTGTCCGCGCTCCTGACACAGTAAGCCGGCAGGGTGGCGATGAATTCATCGTCCTTCTTCAAGGAGTGAAGCAACCGGAAGATGCCGCCATTGCTGCGGAAAGGCTGCTGAAGGCTCTGGCGGAGACCTTTTCTATTGGCCAACAGGATCTCCACATCACATCAAGCATCGGCGTGAGCCTTTATCCGGACGACGGCCGGGACGCCGAGACGCTGATCAAGAATGCGGATACCGCGATGTACCAGGCAAAGGGGAATGGGCGTCAGGGCTTTCAGTTTTTCAAGCCGGAGATGACGGTTCGGGCCGTGGAGCGCCAGTCCATTGAGGAGGATCTTCGTCGCGCTCTGGAACGAAAGGAATTCACGCTCCATTACCAGCCAAAGATCAACCTGGCGACAGGCGCGATAACGGGTGCAGAGGCGCTCGTGCGCTGGTCGCATCCCACCCGAGGACCGCTCTCTCCGGTGCAGTTCATTCCCATCGCAGAAGACTCCGGCTTGATCTTGCAAATTGGCGCGTGGGTCTTGCGTGAGGCATGCACCCAATCCCGGGCATGGGTGGAAGAAGGCTCGCCTTTAGTGCCCATGGCCGTAAACGTCTCTGCAGTGGAATTTCGCAACGAGAATTTTCTGCACAACCTGCTCGAAACGCTCACCGAGACTGGCCTGGACCCGAGATATCTGGAGTTGGAGGTGACCGAAAGCGTTCTTATGAAGAATGCCGAACGGGCGGCATCCATCCTCCAAAGCCTGCGGGGGAAGGGAGTGCGGGTGGCGATCGACGACTTCGGCACAGGCTACTCCAGCCTGAGCTACCTAAGAAAGTTTCCGCTCGATGCACTCAAGATTGACCAGTCGTTCGTGCACCAGATTGCCGCCTCATCCGACGGGAAGACAATCGTGAGCGCGATTATCAGCATGGGCCGAAGCCTCAACCTGCGGGTGGTTGCAGAGGGTGTTGAAACGGCTGAACATCTTTCATTCCTG
>Ga0302319_10008530_pt1 | contig 19921 bp, 20 predicted proteins | sample Bog_T0_2_FD_203319 | JGI IMG/M metagenome (GOLD analysis project Ga0302319, IMG submission 203319) | Peat permafrost microbial communities from Stordalen Mire near Abisko, Sweden - Bog_T0_2 | ecosystem: Environmental > Terrestrial > Soil > Wetlands > Peat | place: Sweden: Abisko, Stordalen Mire... | reverse complement strand
CTCGGGTCCTTTTGCCATTGCCTATGCGCCTTCCGACCATGCGCCCTCCCAGGCCAAATTCCAGGCCCTGTCCTGAAGCCCGAAAGACGAAGACGGGAGATCCCCAAGGGTTCGGCGCGAGGCGCGCCGCCATGAAAGGCTTCGCTAAGCCATTCAGTGTATTTTGTCACAACAATCCAGGAGGGATTGTCGCACCCGCTGAGCGCCACATGGGCCGCAATCGAGCGCGTGCTGGGAAACTCAGGCCATGGCATCGACGAATCGATTGAGCCCGATCCCGCAACCGCCGGCCCGGCCGGTGGTCGGCAATCTGCTGTCGGTGGACTCGATGGCGCCGGTGCAGGATCTGGTCCGGCTGGCCAAGGAATTGGGGCCGATCTTCTGGCTCGATATGATGGGCGCGCCGCTGGTCATGGTTTCCGGACACGATCTGGTCCACGAGCTGTGCGATGAGAGACGTTTCGACAAGACCGTGCGCGGCGCGTTGCGCCGGGTGCGCGCGGTCGGCGGTGATGGGCTGTTTACCGCCGACAGCACCGAGCCGAACTGGCAAAAGGCGCATAACATCCTGCTGCAGCCGTTCGGCGGCCGCGCCATGCAGTCCTATCATCCGAGCATGGTCGATATCGCCGAACAGCTGGTGAAAAAATGGCAGCGGCTGAACGGCGACGAGGAGATCGACGTCGTTCACGACATGACGGCGCTGACGCTGGACACCATCGGCCTGTGCGGCTTCGACTACCGGTTCAATTCGTTCTACCGGCGCGATTATCATCCGTTCGTCGAATCGCTGGTTCGCTCGCTGGAAACCATCATGAGGGTCCGCGGCCTGCCGCTGGAAAACTGGTGGATGCAGAGCCGGCGTCGCGATCTCGAAAGCGATGTCGCCTTCATGAACAAGATGGTCGACGAGATCGTCGCCGAGCGCCGCAGGAACGCCAAGGCCGCCGAAACCAAGAAGGATATGCTCGGCGCCATGTTGAGCGGTATCGACCGGGCGACTGGCGAGCAGCTTGACGACGTCAACATCCGCTACCAGATCAATACCTTTCTGATCGCCGGGCATGAAACCACCAGCGGGCTGTTGTCGTCGGCGCTCTATGCGCTGATCAAGCATCCCGAGGTGCTCAGCCGGGCCTATCAGGAAGTGGACCGGGTGCTCGGCCCGGATCTCGACGCCAAGCCGAGCTATCAGCAGGTCACCCAGCTTGGCTACATCACCCAGATCCTGAAAGAGGCCCTGCGGCTGTGGCCGCCGGCGCCGGCCTACAGCGTCGCGCCGCGGCAGGACGAGACGATCGGCGGCAAATACCGATTGAAGAAGGGGACCTTCATCACGGTGCTGGTAACGGCGCTGCATCGCGACCCCAGCGTATGGGGACCGCATCCGGATGCGTTCGATCCGGAGAATTTCAGCCGCGAGGCGGAAGCGGCGCGCCCCGTCAACGCCTGGAAGCCGTTCGGCAATGGCCAGCGCGCCTGCATCGGACGGGGTTTTGCGATGCACGAGGCGGCGCTGGCGCTCGGCATGATTCTGCAGCGCTTCAAGCTGATCGACCACCAGCGCTACCAGATGCGCCTGAAGGAGACGCTGACAGTCAAGCCGGAGGGTTTCAAGATCCAGGTGCGGCCGCGCACCGACCGGGATCGCAGCACTTATCGCGGTGGCACCGCCGCCGCCGCGACGGTCGCAGCGCCAGCTGCGCCGGCGCAATCCCGTCCGCGACACAATACCCCGCTTCTCGTGCTTTACGGATCTAATCTCGGCACCGCCGAGGAACTCGCCACCGGGGTCGCCGATCTCGCCGAGGTCAACGGCTTTGCCACCCGGCTCGCGGCGCTCGACGATGTCGCGGGTCAGCTGCCCGATCGCGGCGGCGTGCTGATCTTCTGCGCGTCCTACAATGGCGCGCCGCCGGACAATGCCACCCGCTTCGTCAAATGGCTCGGCGAGGATCTGCCGAAGGACCGCTTCGCCGGGCTGCGCTATGCGGTGTTCGGCTGCGGCAACAGCGATTGGGCCGCCACCTATCAGTCGGTTCCGCGTGCCATCGATCAAGGATTGAGCGCGCGTGGCGCGGTCAGCCTGATGGCGCGCGGCGAGGGCAATGCCCGCGGCGACCTCGACGGCGAGTTCGAAAGCTGGCTCGCCAGACTGATGCCGCTGGCGATGAAGGAATTCAGCCTCGATCAGAATTTCAGCCGCGCCGTCGCCGGCGAGCCGCTCTATGCCGTCGAACCGGTCGCGCCGACCACGGTCAACCCCAACATCGCCCAGGGCGGCTTGGCGGCGATGCAGGTCGTTCTCAACACGGAGTTGCAGAACAAGGCCGGCCTCCATGCCTCGCAGCGGTCGACCCGACACATCCTGGTGCAGCTTCCCGCAGGCGCCAGCTACCGGGTCGGCGATCATCTCAGCGTGGCGCCGCGCAATGATCCGGCGCTGGTGGAAGCGGTGGCGCGACGATTTGGGTTCCTGCCCGCCGACCTGATTCGGCTGCAGGCCGCGTCAGGCCGTCGCGCGCCGTTGCCGGTCGGCGAAGCGGTGTCGGTCGGACGGTTGTTGACCGATTTTGTCGAACTGCAGCAGGTCGCGACCCGGAGCCAGATCCAGACCCTGTCCGAACACACGATGTGCCCGGTGACCAAGCAAAAATTGGCGGCCTATATCGGCGACGATGCCGGCGCCGCCGAGCGCTACCGCAGCGACATTCTCGGCCAGCGCAAATCGGTGTTCGACCTGTTGCAGGACTATCCCGCCTGTGAACTGCCGTTCCATGCCTTTCTCGAAATGCTGTCGCTGCTGGCGCCGCGCTTTTACTCGATCTCATCGTCGCCGGCCGCCGATCCGGCGCGTTGCAGCATTACCGTCGCCGTGGTCGAAGGCCCGGCCAGTTCCGGGCGTGGCATCTACCGGGGCGTCGCTTCGAATTATCTCGCCGGCCGTCGCGTCGGCCAGACTGTTTACGCCACGCTGCGCCAGACCCAGTCAGGCTTCCAGCTGCCCGATGATCCCGCGCTGCCGATCATCATGATCGGCCCCGGCACCGGGCTGGCGCCGTTCCGCGGCTTTCTGCAGCAGCGCGCCGTGCTGCACGCGCAGGGCACCGGGCTCGGTCCGGCGATGCTGTTCTTCGGCTGCCGGCATCCCGACCAGGACTACCTCTACGCCGACGAATTGAAGGCGTTCGAAGCCAGCGGCCTGATGGAACTGCACACCGCGTTCTCGCGGGCCGATGGTCCAAAGACCTATGTTCAGGATCTGGTCGCGGCGCAGCGGGACCGGGTCTGGAGCCTGATCGGGCAGGGCGCGGTCGTCTATGTCTGCGGCGACGGCGCCAAAATGGAGCCTGGCGTCAAGGCCGCGCTGATGGCCATCTATCGCGACCGCGAGGGCGGCGACGAAGCCGCCGGGCTGCGCTGGATCGCCGATCTGCGCAGCCGCAATCGCTATCTGCTGGATGTCTGGGCGGGAAACTGAGGCGGCCTTTCGCTTCGCCCGCGACGACAGAGGATAGATATTGCCGGTTGGCGGCATCAGAAAGTCAAATTGACGCGCGTACAAAAACGGGAGCCATGGCGGCACCATAAACAACAGGGCGCGGGTTAGCCCTCGGAGCTGTTTTTCTAACTCTTGTTTTTCGATCTGCATCATGTCGTTTTATGCCATCTCTTCACCGCTCTCGGATCGCCTCGTGCCGATACCGCAACAGCGGCGACAGCAGATATTCGATGATGCGGCGCTGGCCGGTCTTGATCTCGACCGTCACCGCCATGCCGGGCGCCAGGCTCACCACCTTGTCCTCAACCTGCATTTCGGTGCGGTCGAGCGAGACCCGCGTCGAATAGACCAGTTCCTGGCCCTGCGGTTCGCTGGAGTCGGACAGCGCGGCGCGGGATTTGGTCTGGTCGTTCTTGTCGGCCGGCCTGTCGCGGGGGATGGCGTCCTGCGAGACGGTCACGACCTCGCCATGCAACAGGCCGTATTTGGTGAAGTTGAAGGTGTCGATCTTGATCTCGGCGCTCTCGCCCGGCACGACAAATCCGATGTCGCGGTTCGGCACCATCGCCTCGGCTTCGAGATGGCTGTCGGCCGGCACGATCACCATCAATTGCTGCGCCGGAGTCACCACGCCGCCGACGGTGTGGATGGCGAGCTGCTGCACGGTGCCATCGACCGGCGCGCGCAAAATCTGGTCGGACATCTTGCGCTCGGCCTTGACGATATCCTCGGTGAGCTGGCCGACCTTCTGCTCGGCCTCGGCCAGATCGGTGAAGATGCCGCGGACATATTCGGCGCGGGTGGCCTCGCGCTGCTGCGCCAGCGCCGCCTTGGCGGCCGCGGTCTCGACCAGGCGACGCTGTTGCACCACGAGATCGTGGCGCTGGTCGGATAGTTTGAGCTGCGCCTCGAGATGGGCGATGTGGTTGCCGAACTCGATCTTCATGGCTTTTTCACGCAGCTCAGCGCTTTCCTCGATCAGCGGCAGGCCGGCCTCGAGCTTGTCGATGCTGGCGGTGATCTCGTCGGCCTCGGCTTCCTTCTGCGCGATCTGCTGATCGAGGCCGCGGATCTTGCCGGCCTGCTGCTCGGCCTGCGCCAGCATCGCCGCGCGGGTGCGCGCCACTTCGTAAGCAGGCGCTTCCGGCGGCGGCGTGAAGTCGATGGCGGTGATGGCGTCGAGGCCGGCGCGCAGCGCGGTCAGCCGCGCCGCATCGAGCCGGGCGCGCAACAGCTCGACGCTGACGCGGTTGCGTTCGGCGGTCGAGATGGTGTGATCGAACTCGACCAGCACATCGCCTTCGCGCACCTTGTCGCCGTCATTGACGCGGATCGCGGTGACGGTGCCCGCCTCCAGCGGCTGAATCGTCTTGGTGCGCCCGGTCGGCACGATCTTGCCCTGCGCGGTGGCAATGATGTCGACCTTGCCGATGATCGACCAGCCCAGCGCGAACAAGAAAAAGCCGATGATGGTGGCGGCGATGGCGCGGCCCATCGGCGACACCGGAGTTTCGATGATCTCGAGCGCAGCCGGCAGGAATTCGAGCTCGTCGCCCTGGCGGACGACACGCAGATGCGGCCGTTTCGGCCATCGATGCGGTTGGTGGTGTGGGCAAACACATGGGTGCGCAACGCGCCGAGCAGGGTCTCAAAGACCGAGACCGCGATCAGGCCGGTCACCAGCACGTCGAGCGTGGTCAGACCGTGATGCACCAGCACCTTGTCGATCACCACCTGGAAAAACAGCGGCGTGATCAGCGCAAACAGCTGCAGGAAGAACGAAGCGACCAGCACCTCGGTCAAGAGCCGGCGATATTTGTGCATCGCCTGCAGGAACCAGCTGATGTCGAATTGGCGCGCGAGGTCGGTGAGCGTGGCCCGGCGCGTCATCACCAGCAGTTCGCCCGACCATTCCGCCTCGAATTCGCTGCGGTCCAAGAGCTGCGGCCGGCCGACCGCCGGGTCCTGCACCATCACCTTGTCCTCGCCGGCCTTGCCGACAATGAGAAAGCTGCCGTCCTTGCGCCGCGCGATCGCCGGCAGCGCGGTCGCGGCGAGCCTGGCATAATCCTTGGAGACGATCCGAGCCTTGAGCCCGAGCGCCCGGGCGCAGCGCACCATCTCCGGCAGATCGACGGGGACGCCTCCTATCCGATGGCGGATCTGTTCAGGCTCGGCCGCGACCTGGTTGAAGCGCAACAGCAGAACAAGACAGGCAAGTCCGGAATCGCGGCAGTCAATATGATTGTCTGACATTCGTCGCCAACGGATACGCTTGCTGTCGGACCGCTAATCACCAATCGCGGGATCAAAGACGCTTGACAAAGATCGCCCGCCGGAAACCCGAAAGGTCGACCGGGTGAGAGACCGTCCTTGTTATCACTACTTCCGTACCATATGCTATTTTACGTGCGTATACTGTCCACCGCGGAAGCGCAATAGAAAGTTTTGCTGGATTTTGTCGTCAACCGATGAGCGAGGTGTCGGAAGCTGAGACGGCCTTCGCGTCACCCGCGAGGATGAGTGCGACTACGCCGCCTTGGCCGTCGCGGCATGGGCGTGCTGATCAATCGCGTCGATGATCTCAGGCCACATCGGGATCGGCATCGCGTGCCCCATGCCTTCGATCATCAGAAGCTGTGCGCCTGGGATCGCGACCGCGGTGTCCTTGCCGCCCTCGGGGTGCACCAGCGGATCGACGGTGCCGTGGATCACGAGCGTCGGCACCTTGACCGACCGCAACCGCTCGGAGCGGTTGCCGGAGGCGAGAATGGCGCGCAGCTGCCGTCCGACGCCGGCCGGATTGAGACCACGCGCGTAAGTGCGCTCGGCGCGGGCCTGATCGAGCGCCTCGTCCTCCGGGAAATGGCCGACCCGCAGCATCTTCCAGGTCTGCGCGAAGCGGACGAAATAGTCATCCCTTGTGGTCGGGGGCGGCGCCATCATGATCGCCATGGCCTCGCGCGTTGGCGGTGGCACCCGGGGATTGCCTGTGGTCGACATGATCGAGGTCAGCGAGCGCAATCGCTGCGGAAATGAGATCGCCATTTCCTGGGCGATCATGCCACCCATCGACGCGCCCACAATATGGGCCGACGCGATCCCGAGCGCGTCCATCAGCCCGGTCACGTCCTCCGCCATGTCGCGCAGCGTGTAGGTGGCAGTGACCGGAATCTTGAGGAAGCGCAGCTTGAGCAGTTCGAACGGGCTGAGGCGCTTGCCGCCGCTCAGCCGGCTGGACCCGCCGATGTCGCGGTTGTCGAAGCGGATGACGCGAAATCCACGCGCCGCGAGCTGCCAGCAGAAATCTTCCTGCCATTCGATCATCTGGGCGCCCAGCCCCATGATCAGCAGGATCGGTTCCGCGCTGGCGTCACCAAAGATCTCGTAACAGATGTCGATGCCGTTGGCGCGAGCGATCCGCGGCGGCTGGTGGGGGAGCGAAGTCACGGGCCGTCCTTAAAGCAATGCCGATCGCAACTTATGACATGATTTGAACTGCCGCAGAAGCTATCCGGCACTCTCAAATAAGAGGCATGGCGGGATTGATCGTTGTGGTACATCAACAGCCTTATCAAGGACCTTGCGACGATGGTGGAGGGCGCCAGTGGCAGACAAGAGCAACGATCCGCTCGTAGTATGGCAAAAACTGATCGGCGAGATGGAAAAAGGGTTCAATACCTTCGCCCATCAGGCCATGGCCTCGCCGGAATTCAGCAAGGTGGTCAATCAGGTCGGAGGGGTGACCGCGGGCGCTCAGAAGCAACTCGGCGACCTCATGGAGAAGTATCTCGTCAGCATGAACATGCCGAGCAGAGCCCAGATGGCAGGGATGGCGGAACGGCTGCAGTCCATAGAAACCCAACTGGGCGACATCAAGTCGCTGCTGCAGCAGCTGCAGAAGAATTCCGGTGCGCCGCGAGAGGCGATGGTACCGGCGCCGCCAGCAGTAGTGGTTCCGGCCGCGCCAGAAACGGTGGGACCGGCGACCCCGAAGCCGCCGCGAACCAAGCGGCCGCCGCCCGTGCCAGCCGGCGACAAAAAATGAACGAAGCTCGGGACTGACACGAATTAGCGTTGTTTTGCGACGATCAGAAAGCGGCAAAAGGCGCAAGGGACTGAGCTGCAATTTGCGCTGGAATATCCGGCAGGCCGTTTAGTTACGATGCAAATCACACGTTTGTGATATCGCGATGCAACATTAATATTGCGATGCACCATTCGCCATCCTATCAATCGCGCGCCCCGGGCCAATCCGGCAGGGGTGGGCCCCATAGCTCAACCTGAGGATGGAGAAATTAAAATGACAACCGATACCAATTCCATGTTGAATTCCATGAAAGAAGCGTTCGCACCCGTTACCGACGCGATGAAGAATTTCCAGGCCATGGAAGTTCCCGAGGCTGCCCGTGAGTTTGTGAAGAAAACGGCTGGCACCGCCAAGGAACGCGCGGCTGACCTCCATGCCGGTACGGAGAAGGTGACCGCTGCCATCGAGACCGCCGTCGCCGGATCGGTTTCGGAGGCTGCCAAGATCACCCGCAATATTCAGCAGGCGCTCTACCAGGACGCCGAGGCATTCTTCGCCGGCATCGACAAGCTGGCGTCGGCCAAGTCGATCAACGAGGCGGTCCAGATCCAGTCCGATATGGTTCGCGCGCGCGGCGAAGTGCTGGTGTCGCGGGCCAAGTCGACCAGCGAATATCTCGGCAAGCTCGTCACCGATGGTGCCAAGACCGCCCAGGACAACCTCTCCAAGGTCTACAACAAAACTGCCTGATCGACCTGACCAGGCGGAAGTTTTCCAAGGCCCGCTTGATGCGGGCCTCTTTTTTCAGCAGCCATCAGCAGGCCAAGCCCTCCATATCTAGTTCAAATGAAAGCGAAGCCAGCGGAATCGCTTCGTCGCAAGCGGCTGCTCGCAATGACGGCCTGTCGTGACCGAAGCAGCTCCTCGCAACCAGCCTGTAAGTTGTCGCAGCAATGCCGTCATGACCGGGATGCGCCCTGTTTCATTCAAAACCCCCACGGACGCGGCGCGCGCCGCCGAATTGCGTCGCGTCAAGGCGTTGGCCACACTTGTCCTGGCGGGAACGTTCGCACTGTTCGTGATCGCGAAAGCGTTGCTGCCGCTGCATCCGGCGTTTGGATTTGTCGCGGCGTTCGCCGAGGCCGCGACCATCGGTGGACTGGCCGACTGGTACGCGGTGGTCGCACTGTTTCGCCGGCCGCTGGGACTGCCGATCCCGCACACCGCGATCATCCAGAGCAATCAGCACCGCATCGCCGACAAGCTTGGCGAATTCATCGAACTGCATTTTCTCGAAGCCGGCCCGGTCGACGCCAAGCTGCGCCAGATCGACTTCGGCGGCTTCATCGCCGACTGGCTGCGCGACCGCAAGCATGGCAACGATCTCGCCCGTTTCATGCTGCGGCTGATGCCCGAGGCGCTTTCGGCGATGGAAAATTCGGGCCTGGCGACGTTCATCGGCCGCCGGATGACGGCGCAATTGCTGGCCATTGATCTGGCGCCACTGGCTGCCGCCGCGCTGCGCGCCTTCGTGCGCGAAGGCCGGCATCAGGGGCTGCTCGATGACATCCTGCGCGGCCTCCATGAGGCGCTGAACAAGCCGGATATGATGCAGGCTATTCGCGAGAAAATCCGCGGCGAATTGCCGACCTTGTTGAAACTCTATCGCGCCGAAAAATACCTGGTAAAAAAGCTCGTGGCGTCGGCGACCGCGTTCCTCGACGAGGTCCGCGCCGACCCGAGCCACCCGTTCCGCGGCGAATTCGACCTTATGGTGTTATCGTTCGTGGACCGGCTTGGCAGCGAGCCCGGCTATGCCGACCGTGTCGACGGGTTGAAGCGCGATCTCTTGGCGCGTCCCGAGCTGGCCGATCTCGGCCGCATGGTGTGGTCGAATGTGCGAGCCTTTGTCGATCGCAGCGCCCGTGGTGAGACCGAGGTGCTGCAAAACCAGCTGGCGCGCCTGTTCGTCGCGGCAGGCGAGGCGCTTGCCGGCGATTTCGAATTGCGGGCCGAGATCAACCAGGGTTTTGTCACGGTGCTGAGAGGCCTGATCGCCGACCAGCGGCGCGGGGTCTCCGGCTTCATCTCCGACCAGGTCAAGGCCTGGGAAATGGGGCAGCTGATATCGCTGCTTGAACTCAATATCGGCCGCGACCTGCAATATATCCGCTTCAACGGCTCCCTGATCGGCGGCCTCGCCGGCATTACACTTTACGGGATCGAATTCCTGCTGCGCCGCCTGTGAAAAGCCGGATCGCTGGTGATTCTCGATGAAGCTACAATGCTTTCTCGAAATGAAAGCGCCGGATGCCGCCGCCGATGGTCTTATGGCTTGCATCCGTGGTGACGACCTCGCGGACAAGCCGATATCGGGCCTGCTTGTAGAGCGCGATGGCCGCCGACTGCAGTTCCGAAGTGCTGAGCTCGATCTTGTACGCGCCGCGCCGCCGCGACTCCTCCTCGGCAAACCGCAGCATCGCCAATGCGACTCCGTGCCGCCGGGCAGCGGGATCGACATACATGCGGCGCAGTTCAAAGCATCCGGGCCCCGCCCGCTCCAGACCGAACATGCCGACCAGGGGTAGATCACATACGGCTACCCAAAATCCGCCACCGCGCTCGTGATAGTAGGCCGGTATTAGATCGATCTCTTCCGTCAGCGCGCGTGCGATATACGCCTCGAAGGCCTCCTTCATCAGCGGCGGGGCAAGCAGCCTGTTGACGGCTATGAACAACTGGCGGACGCCGGCAGCGTCTTTTTCATCAAACGGGCGAATGGCAATATCCATGTCCGGTTGTCCGCTGTCAGGTCGCGTGCTTGAACGCGCCCAAAGATGTCCATCTGTGAGAAACTCCGTCACGGACACCACCGCTTGCTCAAGCGGGTCCATGCGACGCGAGACAATCGTCTGCAGCGCGAGGACGAGATGGCTGCCGGTTACGATTGGATCGCGCGCCCATTGTGGACGTGCTGCATGCGCACCCTTGCCCTTGATCTAGCACGCCAACAACGCCGGTACGACCGATCCCGGTCGTAACCGCCATTTCAGGCATGGCGCGGAGCCGTTCCGCGACGAACGCCGATGTTTTGATTTCCTCGAAGCCGAACTCTGGGATTGAGTGGAGATGGTGGCGCCAAGATACGAGCTCATCAAGTCTCGATATGGTCATTACGCGATCCACGCCTGATTTGACTTTCTTCGTGCAGTTTAGCGAAGTGCCGGCATCTTGAGAAATGATTTTTCAATGTGGATCTGCACGAAAACGCGCTAAGCGTTGAGGGATGTCGCATCCGCTTGCCCGTATCATTGAACAGCTCAAACGCGAGCCGTCGCGCACCGGATCGATCGCCATCACCTTGTTCGGCGATGCCATCGTCCCGCGCGGCGGCTCGGTCTGGCTCGGGACGCTGCTTGAGTTCTTCAAGGCGCTTGATATCGACAGCGGCGTGGTGCGCACCGCGATGTCACGGCTCGCCGCTGATGGCTGGCTGGAACGCCGCAAGGTCGGCCGCAACAGTTTCTATCGCTTGGCGGACAAGGGAAGCCTGATCTTCGATGCCGCGGTGAAGCATGTCTACACCGCGCGGTCGCCGGAATGGACCGGACGCTTCGAATTGCTGTTGATATCAAGCGCCTCGGAACGCGAGGCCGCGCGCCCGGCGTTGCAGGCCGCGGGCTTCGGCAGCCCGTTGCCGGGGGTTTTCATCGCGCCCTCGGGCGTTGCCGTGCCCGAGGTTTCAGGCGGCGCCATCCGGCTCGAGGTGTCGGCCGAGGACGACAGCGGCCGGCGGCTGATCGGCGCGAGCTGGCCGCTGCATCGCACCGCCGATGGCTATCTTCGCTTTATCAGGACCTTCGAGCCGTTGCGCGGCTGGATCGGCAGGCGCGAGCAGCTCAGCCTGACCGATGCGTTCACGGCGCGGATCCTGTTGATCCACCATTACCGCCGGGTGGTGCTGCACGATCCCCTGCTGCCGGGCACGCTGCTGCCGCCGGATTGGCCGGGCCGCCCGGCCCGCAGCTTGTGCCGCGAAATCTATCAGGGGCTGCTGCCGGCGTCCGAATCCTGGCTCGATCGCTACGGTTGCAACGAGGACGGGGCCTTGCCGGCGGCCACCGCCGAGTTGGAACAGCGATTTGGCGATTATGTTACAGAAATAGTTTGAAGTTCGAATATTATGATATATATTGTAGTCATCGCAGCTGCGGAGACCGGCGATGTACACCCAGGCGCTCAATACGTCCGATGCCGACGACCGTCAGATCGAGGATGCCACCCGCGCGGCGCGGTTTCAGGCGCGCATTGACGCCGACGAACGCATCGAGCCCAACGACTGGATGCCCGCGGCCTACCGCAAGACGCTGACGCGGCAGATCTCGCAGCACGCGCATTCCGAGATTGTCGGCATGCTGCCGGAAGGCAACTGGATCACCCGCGCGCCGTCGCTGCGCCGCAAGGCCGCGTTGCTGGCGAAAGTCCAGGACGAATGCGGCCATGGGCTGTATCTTTACGCCGCCGCTGAGACGCTGGGCGCCTCGCGCGAGGAACTGGTCGATCTGATGCTGGCCGGCAAGGCCAAATATTCCTCGATCTTCAATTATCCGACGCTGACCTGGGCCGACATCGGGGCGATCGGCTGGCTGGTCGACGGTGCCGCGATCATGAATCAGATTCCGCTGTGCCGCTGCTCCTACGGTCCCTATGCGCGGGCGATGATCCGGGTCTGCAAGGAGGAATCCTTCCACCAGCGCCAGGGTTTTGAGATCATGCTGACGCTGGCGCGCGGCTCGGCCGAGCAGAAGGCGATGGCGCAGGACGCGCTCGACCGCTGGTGGTGGCCGGTGCTGATGATGTTCGGTCCGCCCGACCAGGCGAGCCAGCACGGCGACACCTCGACCCGATGGAAGATCAAGCGTTTCTCCAACGACGAGCTGCGGCAGAAATTCGTCGACGCGACGGTGCCGCAGGCCCAGTTCCTCGGCCTTTCGATCCCCGATCCCGGCATGAAGCAGGATGAATCCAGCGGGCATTGGCGCTACAGCGCGATCGACTGGACCGAGTTCAACCAGGTGCTCGCCGGCAACGGCCCGTGCAACCGTGACCGGCTGGCGGCGCGGCGCAAGGCGCATGAGGATGGCGCCTGGGTCCGCGACGCCGCGAAAGCCTATGCCGAGAAACGCAATCGCCGCGAGGCGGCCGCCTAGATCAACAAATGCCAGGGAGGTCGCCATGGCCACGCCGAACACCCCGCTCTGGGAAGTCTTCATTCGCAGTCGCAACGGCCTCGCCCACAAGCATGTCGGCTCGCTGCATGCGTCGGACAACACGCTGGCGCTGCAGGCTGCGCGCGACATTTACACCCGTCGCGGCGAGGGGTTGTCGATCTGGGTGGTGCTGTCCAGCGCGATCACCGCCTCCGATCCGGCCGACAAGGGCATGCTGTTCGAGCCGGCGGAGTCCAAGGTCTACCGTCATCCGACCTTCTACGAAGTGCCGGACGAAGTCGGGCATATGTGAGTTGCGCGAAGCGGGCGGCCACCAGCGGCGTCCCTACGCGATGCCGATCTTTGTCGGGGCGACCCTTTTGGTCGCCAGACTTGCAAACGATGGCAAGATAAAAAGCAAGGCAGGAAACCATGACTGTCACATCGATCACGCTCTCCGAGACGCCGCTGGTGCTTTACGTGCTGCGCCGCGCCGATGATGCGCTGATCCTCGGGCACCGGCTGTCGGAATGGTGCGGCCATTCGCCGATGCTGGAAGAGGACATGGCGCTGTCCAACATGGCGCTCGACCTCCTCGGCCAGGCCCGCGAGCTGTTCAGCTACGCCGCGCAAGTAGAGGGCCTCGGCAATGACGAGGACAAATTCGCCTATCTGCGCGATGTCCGCCAGTATCGCAACCTGCTGCTGACCGAACAGCCGAACGGCGATTTCGCCCGCACCATCGTCCGACAATTCTTCTATTCCGCCTTCGCAGATCTCTATTGGCGCGCCATGATGCGATCGAGCGACGCGACGCTCGCGGCGATCGCGGCCAAATCCGAAAAAGAGAGCGCCTATCATCTGCGGCACGCCTCGGAATGGATGCTGCGGCTCGGCGACGGCACCGCGGAAAGTCATCGCCGGGCGCAGGCCGCGATCGACGATCTCTGGGCCTTCACCGGGGAGATGTTCGAGGTCGATGCGGGCGAGCGTGGGCTGATCGCTTCGGGCGTTGCCGCCGACCCGGCCGGCCTGCGGGCCGCCTGGTCGGCCGGCGTAGCCGACCTTGTCGGCGAGGCGACTCTGCGGCTGCCGTCGAGCGACTGGATGCAGCAGGGCGGCCGCAGCGGCCGGCACAGCGAACATCTCGGGCATCTGCTCAGCAAGCTGCAATCGATGCAGCGGACGTTTCCGGGTGTCACATGGTGACCGCCGGTCATAGCGTGACCACGCTCGACGACGTCGCCTTGCGCCAACGTGCCTGGGCGGCGGCCGCCAGCGTGGTCGATCCGGAGATTCCGGTCTTGAGCATCGAAGATCTTGGTGTGCTGCGCGAGGTCAGGATCGAAGATGGCTGTGTCGAGGTCGCGATCACGCCAACCTATTCCGGCTGCCCGGCGATGAACATGATCGGCCTTGAGGTCGAATTGGCGCTCAACCGCGCCGGCTTTGCGGACGCCAAGGTGCGCGTGGTGCTGTCGCCGGCCTGGACCACCGATTGGATGAGTGCGGACGGCCGCCGCAAGCTGCGGGACTACGGCATCGCACCGCCGCAGCCCGCGGGCAATCGCCGCGCGCTGTTCGGGGTCCAGCAGGTGGCCTGCCCGCAATGCGGCTCGGAAGCTACCGAGCTCCTGTCCGAGTTCGGCTCGACCTCCTGCAAGGCGTTGTGGCGCTGCAAGAGCTGCCGCGAGCCGTTCGACTACTTCAAGTGCCATTGACCATGAGCATGACCACGCCACGCTTTCATCGCCTCGCCGTGCGCGATTTGCGCGTGGAGACCCCCGACGCGGTGTCGATGGCCTTCGCCATCCCGGCAGCACTCGCCGTCTATTATTGCTTCGAGCCTGGGCAGTATCTGACGCTCCGCACCACCCTGGATGGCGAGGAAGTGCGGCGTTCCTACTCGATCTGTTCCGGCCCCGAGGATGGCGAACTGCGCATCGCGGTGAAGAAGGTCGACGGCGGCGCGTTCTCGAGCTGGGCGGTGTCCGAGCTGAAACCCGGCGATGAGCTCGACGTGATGACGCCGACCGGCCGTTTCGGCCAGGCGGCGATGTCCGGCGTGGCTCAGACCTACGCGGGCTTCGCCGCCGGCTCCGGCATCACGCCGCTGCTGTCGATCGTCAAGGCGGTATTGGCGCGCAGCCCGGACAGCCGGTTTTTCCTGTTCTACGGCAATCGTTCGGCCGAGGGCATGCTGTTTCGCGAAGCGTTGGAAGAGCTCAAGGATCGCTACATGGAACGGCTGTCGCTATTTCCGGTGATCTCGGGCGAGGAGCAGGACATCCCGATCCTGCAGGGAAGGCTCGACGGCGACAAGGTGCGGGTGCTGCTGAGGTCGCTGGTTCCCGCCGACCGAATCGATCATGTCTTCATCTGCGGCCCGACCGGCATGAGCGAGGCCGTCGAAGCAACCTGCCGCGACATCGGCATCGCCGCGGACCGCATTCATGTCGAGCGTTTTGTGTCAGGCCTTGGCGGTAAGCCGCGGCCAAAAACCGTTGTCGCGGCGAGCGCACCACCAAGGGCGATCGCGGCCTTGATCATCGACGGCAAGCGCCGCGAGGTGCCGGTCGCCGACGGCGAGGCAATCCTCGACGCCGCGTTGCGCGCCGGCATGGATCTGCCGTTCGCCTGCAAGGGCGGCATGTGCTCGACCTGCCGCGCCAAGCTGGTCGAGGGCGAAGCCCAGATGGAAGTCAATTATTCGCTGGAGCCTTGGGAGCTGAAGGCCGGCTTCATTCTGACCTGCCAGGCGCGACCGACCTCGGAGCGACTGGTGGTGGATTATGATCATGTGTGAGGACTTGGCTGGCCTGTGTCCGGATTTTGTTGCTGACGGAGCATCCGCGACGCGCGGTAGGTCGAATTGACGATACACGGGCGGTGTGATATCTATTAACGGTATCTACCAGACGAACAGGAGGCGGATCATGAACGCAACCGCCAAGCTTTTCATGCATGGCCGCAGTCAGGCCGTTCGGCTGCCAAAGGAATTCCGTTTCGAGGGCACCGAAGTGCGGGTCAGCAAGGTCGGCGACAAGGTGATCCTGGAACCGATGGAAAAGCCGCCTGTCGATTTCGACAAGTTCTGGGCCGAACTCGACGCATTGGGGGCCAGGGATTTCCTGCCGGATGGCATCCCCGAGGACCCGCCGGCCGAGCCAGATCGTCGAATCTTCTTTGACGAATGATCTGCCTGGATACGAATATCGTCATCTGGATCGTGAACGGACGCAGTTCTTCACTACGCCACCGGCTGGGTGAACAGTTGCGCGCCCGCATGCCGGTTGCGCTGCCGGTGATCGCGCTGTTCGAGATGCGCTACGGGTTCGCCAAGAGCCATCGGCGCGACCACAGCGAAAGCCTGTTGCAAAAATTCCTCGGTCTCGGCATCGACGTGCTGCCGTTCGAAACTGAGGACGCCGAGCATGCCGGCCATATCCGAGCCGAACTCGAAAGCGCCGGCTCGCCGATCGGCCCTTACGATTATCTCATCGCGGCGCAGGCCCGCCGCCGCGGCGCCGCACTGGTCACACTCAACCGGCGTGAGTTTGAACGGGTGCCAGGACTCATCGTCGTGAACTGGCCGGCGTGATCGCAATTGGTCGCTCGCGGTTTCAATCGGTTGAGAAGGCGTCAACTTGACTGCACAAGCTTCGACGCCTAGGTTCCGCGCCCTTTCACAACACAGCCGGCATTCGTCATGCCCCAAATCCTGGTTGAGGGACTGGCGAAATCCTTTCATGTCGCCGAGCGTGGGCCCGGCGTCGCCGGGGCGTTGCGCGGACTTTGGCGCCGCAATCGGCGGGAAGTACGGGCTTTGGTCGACCTTTCGTTCAGCCTTGAAGCCGGCGAACTGCTGGCCTTCATCGGGCCGAATGGCGCGGGCAAGTCGACGACCGTCAAGATTCTGTCGGGGATTCTCCGGCCTTCCAGCGGAAGGGTCGAAGTGGCAGGCCTTGTCCCCTATGAAGATCGCCTCCGGCACGTCGCCCGTATCGGTGTGGTGTTCGGCCAGCGCAGCCAATTGTGGTGGGACTTGCCCGTCCTCGACGGCTTCGATCTGCTGGCCGACATTTACCGCGTGGCGCCCGAGCGTTATCGACATCGACGCGACGAACTCGTCGCCATGTTGCGACTCGAACCGCTATTGGCCCAGCCCGTCCGTCAGCTTTCCCTCGGTCAACGCATGCGCGCGGAATTCGCTGCGTCACTGCTGCATAGTCCCAATATTCTTTTTCTCGACGAACCGACAATCGGCCTTGATGCGCCGTCGAAACTTGCTGTTCGAGACTTCGTGAAGCGGCTCAACCGCGAGCAAAATGTCACCGTGCTCCTTACAACCCATGACATGCACGATGTCGAGGCGCTGGCGGAACGGGTGATGGTCATCGGCCAGGGACGCCTGCTTGCGGATGGTTCGCTTAATAGCCTCCGCTCCGGCGTCTTCGCCGAGCGACGCCTCTTCGTGGATTTCGCGGATGAAGCGCCGGCCCTCGAGATGGATGGAGTGAAGGTGAGGGCTCGCAGCGCCCGCTCGCTCGAACTCGCCTTCGACCCGGCCAAGATCGCGGCGCCGAGGTTGATTGCAGCGATCGCCGCCGAGCACGCCGTCGATGATATTCATGTCGAGGAGCCTGCCATCGAGGAAGTGATCGCGCGCTTCTACGACCTTCATGATTCAGGCGAGGCCTGAAAGTGAAGGCCCTGCTTCGACCCTATGTTGCGGCCTTCCGTGCCCGCTTCCTGCTCATGCTGCAGTACCGCGTCGCAGCGTTGGCAGGTTTTGCGACGCAGTGCTGGTGGGGGACCATCAAAATCATGGTTTATGCGGCTTTCTATGATACTGCCGCCGCAGCGACGTCGATCAGCCTGCCGAATGTGGTCACCTATACTTGGTTGGGGCAGGCCTTTCTCGCGCTGTTGCCCTGGGTGGCCGATCCCGAGGTCGGGACGTCGATCCGAACCGGCGGCGTCGGCTACGACCGCCTACGACCGCTTGATACCTATGGCTATTGGTATGCGCGCACATTGGGCTGGATTGTCGCCCGCGCCCTGCCGAGGGCCGTCTTGATGCTGCTGGCGGCTGCCATCGTCCTGCCGCTTGTAGGCCTTGAGGCCTGGGCCTGGCGGCCGCCGTCCGGTGCGGAGGCAGCGGTGCTCTTCGTCCCAGCCTTCATGCTCATGGTGATGCTCGCGGTTGCCGTGTTGATGCTCGCGAATATTGTGGTCGCGGCGAGCCTCAACGAGCGCGGGGTCAATGCAGTTCTGATGCCACTGGTCGTCGTCTTCTCCGGAAGTCTGGTGCCGCTCGATTTCTTTCCCGACACCGTGCGCCCCTTCCTGCATCTGCAGCCTCTTGCCGGCCTCGTCGATATCCCTTTTCGTATTTACTTCGCCGACATCAGCGGAATTGCCGCGATCGAGGGCTTGGCCCTGCAGGCTGGATGGACGCTGGTCATGATCGGCCTCGGTCGGCTCGTCATGGCGCGCATGATGCATCATCTCGACATGCAGGGCGGCTGAAACATGAATGCGCTTCGCCTTTACGGCCGCTATGTCAGCGCTTCGCTTCGCGCCCAGGCGCAGTATCCGGCTTCGACCCTGCTGCTCACGGCGGGCCAATTCGCGGCCACGTCGATCGAAATTGTCGGCGTGTTCGTGCTGTTTCATCGGTTTGGCCAAGTCAAAGGCTGGTCGTTTGGCGAAGTGGCGCTGTTCTACGGGCTCATCAACATCACCTTTTCGATCGCCGACCTGCTGACGCGCGGTTTCGATGTATTCGGGACGGACTTTGTGCGTACCGGCGCGTTCGACCGCGTGTTGCTGAGACCTCGTTCGGCCACGCTGCAACTGATCGGCTATGATATTCGCCTGTCACGCTTCGGCCGCATGCTGCAGGGTCTGGCCGTCTTGGCCGTTGCGACTGGGCTCGCCGATATCCATTGGGACCCTGCTGCGGTTGCGATCGCTGTGTGGGCGGTGGCTGGCGGTGTGGCTCTGTTCGCCGGAATCCTGGTCCTGCAGGCGAGCCTTGCCTTCTGGACCATCGAGAGTCTGGAAGTCGTCAATGTGCTGACCTATGGCGGCGTTCAGGCGGCGCAATATCCGCTCAATATCTATGCCAGCTGGTTTCGACGCGTTCTTACATTCGGTGTGCCGCTGGCCTGCGTCGCCTATTATCCCGTACTCGCCATTCTCAGGCGGCCGGACCCGCTGGGGGCGCCCGACTGGATCCTGCCGCTGACGCCGCTGGCCGGGTTTGCATTTTTGGCCCTGTCGTTCGTGGCATGGCGGGCCGGCGTCGCCCGCTATACTTCGACGGGGAGTTGAATCGAGCACCAACTAAGCAATATAAACGAGGCTTTAGACGCAGGGTGTCCCCACAATTTCGGCGGCGGCGATTCCGAGAGCCATCTTGGTGTGCGGCTCGGATCGTCGGAAAGCTATCAAGAACCTCGCACAGATAAATTATGAGGTGATTGAAAATCTTATAGAGCCTCGATTGCGACACGAACGCGATCCATCGTCGTTTGCGCTACTTCGTTTCCGATGCGCTCAGCACGGTAAAATGACATGAATTTAAACGAAGCCTGGGGAGCGCAGGTCCCTAAAATGGCTGTCTTAAGAACGCGACGGACCGGTCTGCGCAAAATGAAATAGTCCACCCACCACGGCGACCCAAGCGTCGTGAACGCGACAACTTTCCTCAGACTATTCAAGCGTGGCTTGATCGATCCAAGGTCCTCTGCATGGTCAAAGGCAATGCTCGGCGCCCATACTCTGTCAAACCACCCTTTCAGGATGGCCGGAGGTCCAAACCACCAAGTCGGGAAAACGAGAATAATCGACTCAGCCCATTGCAAATCGGTAATTTCCTTTTCCAGCGCAGTTCTGTCAAAATTTTCATAATATTCTGCGCGTTCCGAATCTGTCAGACGAGGATCAAATCCAGATCGATATAGATCGATTAACTTATGTTCATGGCCATTTTTCTTCAGGGTATCGACCACGGTGGTAGCCACGGCGTGGGAGAAACTTCGAGACAGGGGATGTGCAAGCACAACGAGACATTTCATATGCGTATCTTCATATGCGTATCTTCAAGATTGACGGCAGCATATCGCCTACTTGTCGTCGCCAGCTGCGCAGGTAGCACAGCTTCACAATCGC
>Ga0302319_10008529_pt1 | contig 19922 bp, 18 predicted proteins | sample Bog_T0_2_FD_203319 | JGI IMG/M metagenome (GOLD analysis project Ga0302319, IMG submission 203319) | Peat permafrost microbial communities from Stordalen Mire near Abisko, Sweden - Bog_T0_2 | ecosystem: Environmental > Terrestrial > Soil > Wetlands > Peat | place: Sweden: Abisko, Stordalen Mire... | reverse complement strand
GTGCCGCTGGAGGAAACCAGCATGACGGCATCCCCCTTTTGAAGATCGGAAAAATGGATTGCGGGCGCGCGGCTCAACATCTGCTGCGGGTCCATATTCATGCCGCCTGCGGCAGCGCCGCGCTGATATTGTCCGCCAGCGCCGCCTGCACCACCCGCGGGAGCAACTGCGCCTTGTCCGCCTCGCGCCCCAGCGCCGGCGGCGGAGCCATTCAAACGAGCGGCAAGCATCTGCGCCATGCGGGGATCAAGTTTTTTCATCTGCGCGTCCGCGGTGATTTTGATCGTTACGGGCTTCTTGGTCGCCAGGTCTTTCACAACGATTGTCGAGGCGCCTGCATCAATGGAAGTGATCTCTCCAGAGATATTGCGGAAGCTGCCCGTGACAACTTCTTTGGCCGTCAACTCCGATCCATCCTCGTTCTTGGTTCCACGCGCCATCAACTGGTCGCCGGTTTGAATGGCGCTGAAAGGCGCCGCCGTTGCAGAGTCGTAACTGATCGATGTCGCCGCATACCGCTTGAGTAAGGTAGCTTTGTCCGCGTGGATCGTGACCGACTTCTCCGTGGGGCCAGAGCCAGTCTTGATCACAATGTCGCCGCTGGCGGCATCGGTGCTTTTCACCAAGCCGCCTACGCCATTCTTCCACTCCGCGGCTTCCTGCTGCTGCTTCTTGGCCAGATCGGTCGCTTTGATTGCAATCACCCGCACTGCAAGCAGCTTTCCACCGGTTGCATTCGGGTCAAGCGAGATCAGCACCTTATCGTTCACGGCCAAATCGCGGTACTGGATTGGAACAGCCTTGCTGATGTCCGTTTCTCCCGGTGCGACGCTCTTCAAACTTGCATTCGAGGGAACCTGAACCGGCTGGTCTTTGCCTTGTGCGTCTTTCACCATAAGCGTATCGCCGTTAATCGCCGTCACCGTGCCTGAGACGCGCGTCGCTGCCTGCGCGTGCATCAGCGCCGGAGCCAGAATCATCACAACGATCAAACTGAATTGGGTCAATACATTCCACGTACACTTCTTCATTCGGGCAGACATATTCATCTCCAAAGGGGCCAGCAATTCCCGCTCGCTACATGGCGAACGATTGCTCTGGTTTGGTAGACGAAACAAGCCGCGAAAAGGTTGAAGCAGCTATCTCACGCCCTGCCCAGGCTCGATCAGCGCAGTCTCAAGGAAGGAAAAACTTCCTGAAGCGCTGGGAATCAAATGTGAGAGGCTCCGACTATGCACGACGACGGTGTCGCTATACCAAAGATTAACAGAAGGCAGGTCGCGCGCCAAGAGTTGCTGCGCCCTCACGTAATCCTTACGCCGCGCTTCGGCGTTGGCACTTTCCGCCGCATCGTCCAGCAGCGCATCCAACTCCGGATTCGAGTAGTGCCCGCGATTAGCGCCCTTGGGCGAGAAGCGCGAGGTGGAATAGACATAGCTGAAAATATCGGGCTGTTCGTTTCCGCCAATCCAGCGCAGCGAATAGATTTGAAACGCGCCGCGAGTGATATCGGAATAAAACGTCGCAAACTCAAAGCTGCGAATGTTGAGCGCAATGCCCACCAGGCTCAACTGCTGCTGCAAGACGGCCGCCAGCAAGCGGGCATTTTCATCCGTGCTGGTCTTCATCGTCAGATGCACGCGCACGCCATCCGCGCCGGGCTTGTATCCGGCTTCGTCGAGAAGATGCTTGGATCGTTCCGGGTCATAGTCGTATTTGGCCACGTCGCCCGTCCACGCCCAATGCGACGGGGGCAACAGACTGGAAGCCGTTTGTGCATGACCTCGCAGCAGGGTGTGAATGATGAGTTCACGATCGATGGCACATGCGATTGCCTGCCTCATCCGCATGTCTTTCAAAATGGGATCGAGAAGATTGAAGGCAAGATATTGTATCGCCGTACCAGGCCTGTCCTCAGCGATGAGATTCGGATTTGCCGCAAGCGCCGGCAGCAAATCCATGGGCAGCAAATTGGGAGAGGCCACATCGGCCGAACCCTTTTCCAACTCCAGCGCCGCGGTGATTGCATCCGGCACAACGGCAAATCGGACCCGCTCGATCTTCGGAACGATGCACCAACTGGCCGGATTGCGCTCAATGGTCACGTCCTGGTCGATCAGCTGGCTTACAAAGCGGAACGGGCCGGTGCCCACCGGGTGCTGCCAGAAATCTCTTCCGCTGCCGTCAGGAACGATTCCAAATGCCCCTGTGGAGAGATTGGTCAGCAGAAAATTGTCGGGGTGTTTCAGATGAAACACAACCGTCTCGGCATCACGCGCCTCAACACTGTCGACAGCAGCGTAGGATGCGGCTTTCGGCGAGATCACCGTCCCGTTCCGCAGCGAATCAATCGTCCACTTCACGTCTCGCGCTGTAAGTAAGCGCCCATCGGCAAAGTGCACCCCAGCGCGCAGATGAAAAACCAGTGTCTTCGCGTCCGGCTGCTCCCACCGCTCGGCGAGCGCGGGGGTGAACTGAAAGCTGGCATCTTTCTGAACCAGCCCGTCAAACAGCAGCTCGTCGATGTGCTCCGACTGCACATCTGTCCCCACGCGCGGATCCAGATTGGCTGGGCTGCTTTCGATTAGAAACACGAGTGTATTGCGATCGCGGACGGTCGAATGGCATCCTGATATCAAGAGCACGATGACCAGTAGAACCGATATAAGCGGAATAACAAAACATTTGGGTGCCCCATGTCTCGATTCTGAGACATGGGAGACCTCAGTTCTCAACACGCCGCGGTCACGCATAGGTAATCTGCCCCAGTATCACCGGCCTCGCAGCACCCGTCGCCGCGGGCACGTTACCCGGCAGATGGTTCCACGTCTGCCAGGCCAGCAGCGCAAACGCCGCAGCCTCCTTGGCCTCAACCGGCATTCCGAACTCGACGCTTGCCGCCAGCTCGCAACCGAGAGTTTCAAGTCGTGCCGCGAGCATGCGCATCAACGTAGCGTTCCGCGCTCCGCCCCCGGAGACAATAAAATCCGCGCCGCGCTTTATTCGCGGAAACACAAACCTCTCATAGCTCGTGGCAATCGTCTCCGCCGTCAGCGCCGTCGCTGTGACCAGCGCGTCTTCGCTCTTCGCGCTGTGCTTGCGGCAAGCGCGCAGAAACTCAGCGGCATACTCGCGGCCAAACTGCTCTCGGCCAGCAGTGCGCGGCGGCTTCAACCGAAAGTAGGGATTCCGCAGCGCTGCCCTTAATACAGGCTCTATCACCGTGCCTGCGGCTGCCAGCAGGCCGTTGCGGTCATATTTCTTTCCGAATAGTTTCTGAGCCAGAGCGTCCATCACCATATTTCCAGGTCCGGTATCGAACGCGATCACCTGATCGGCCGCGGCTCCTGCTGGAATGGCTGTCAAGTTTGCGATGCCGCCGATATTCTGAAGCACCCGCGCCCGTTTCGCATCCGCGAACAACACATAATCCAGCAGCGGAACCAGCGGCGCGCCCTGCCCTCCGGCCAGCATATCGCCGGGGCGAAAGTTGGAGGCAACGGGAATTCCAAGTTCAGCCGCAATCACCTGCGCCTCACCCGCCTGCCAGGTGCAGGCAAACCTGCGCCCGGCATACTTCTCCTCGCGCGACTGATGGTAGAGCGTCTGCCCGTGGCAGCCAATTAAGTCAACTTTGATTTTGTGCTTTGCGAGCATCGCTTTCACGGCTTCGGCGTAGGCAATTCCCAGCCTCCAGTTCAGCCGGGCGAGTTCGGCTGTCGCGGTGGCTTGGGCATTCATCGCCGCCAGCACCGCCCGACGCAACGCAGCAGGAAACGCAAACCCCTCATGCGTTACGAGCGAAAGTCCAGGCCGCGCGCGTCCCGGCGCAATCCGCACCACGGCCACATCAATCCCATCCGCGGAGGTGCCGCTCATAATGCCTGCAATCGTCATCGCCTTTGCTTTCATGCCATCTCCCCAAACTCCGCGACTTTACCACGAATGCTGAGTGCCCCATGTCTCGATCTTGAGACCTGGGAGAGCACATTCCTCAACTCGTCACCTCTCGCTCAACCTGCTCGGCAAACTGTAAAATCCGCGCTTGCAGCGCTTCAAACTGCTTTGGGCTCAAAGGCCGCGAGATCGGTTCCGCATAGCGCCTTGCACGCCTCTGCGCCGATTCCCGCGCCCTCGCCAGCAGCACTGCTCGAAATGCTGCCGACCGCTCTGCTTCAGTAACAAGCGCTCCATACGCTCGAAAGATTAACTCCGGGCTGTGGCAGATCTCGATCAGATCCGTGCCCGCGCGCACGGCCTCGACGGCTGCCTCCTCCATTGTCATGCAACTCAGAATTCCGCCCATCTCCAGATCGTCGGAGAGAATCAATCCTCGATAGCCGATGCGTTCGCGCAGCACCGCCTGAATCCAGAACTTCGAAACGCTGGCGGGGTGTGTCTTGTCTTTTGTCCTGGGATAGAGCGCGTGATTCACCATTATGATCGGCAACTGATTGCGCAAGGCTCGATACGGTTTCAAATCCTCGCGCCACAAATCGATCCAATCGCGCTCAATCTTCGGCGTCTGGTGATGCGAGTCGAGCGTCCCGGCGCCCAGGCCGGGAAAATGCTTGCCGCAGCCGGCTACGTTCTCGGCAGCGAGGCCGGAGAGAAATGCGCGCGCGTACTTCACAACAGCCTCGGCTGAATCCGAGGCGCAGCGCGTCCCCATCACAGCCGCCGACTCCGGCAGCCCCAAATCCAGCACCGGGGCCAGCGTCGTATTAAAGCCGAATGCTGTTACCGCACGTCCAATCAGCTCACCATGCTTGCGCGACAGCGTCTCCAGACCCGCGCGTGCGACCGATTGCGCTGAAGGCATTGGAGCCAGCGCATCCCGCAGCCGGTCAACGGAGCCGCCTTCCACATCCACGCTCCGCAGGCAGTGTGCGGCGCAGGCCGCAGTAGCAGCCGCTACCAGCTCCCGTGTCTGCTTTGCGTCGGAGATATTGCGCCGGAACAAAATGATTCCCGCCGGCCGCAGTAGCTTGAGCCACGCGCGCTCCAGTCCCGTCACTTCGACACCGCCCAGCCCCACCATCAATAGGCTTCCCGCGGCCCGCCTTAAACTCTCCGCCATCGCAGTCCTCGAAAATCTGACAACTGTTCACTGTCTACTGTTCACTGTTTTTTCAGTTCCTGCTGCAACTCCTCGAGCAGATTCAGCGCCTGCATCGGCGTCAATTGGTTCACATCCGTGGCCTCAATCCGGTCTACGATTCTCTGCGAGAGAGGAGTAAAGATGGTTAACTGCATCGGATCGGGCACGGTCTCCACTTGGACGCTCTGCCGCTCCTGCTTCTCGTGCTGGCGCAAGACATGTCTCGCCCGCTCGATTACCGCCGGCGGCAGGCCCGCTAGTCGAGCCACTTCGATGCCGTAGCTCTTGCTCGCCGCGCCCGGTTCAATATTGTGCAGGAAAACAATCCCGCTCGGTGACTCCTTTACCCCGACGCGCAGGTTTCGCACACGCGGCAGTTTCTCGGCCAGCATGGTTAGCTCATGGTAGTGGGTTGCAAACAGCGTTCGCGCTTGTGTCTCGGCGTGCAGATATTCCACCGTCGCCCAGGCCAGGCTGAGTCCGTCGAAGGTCGCCGTGCCGCGACCCATCTCGTCGAGCAGGATCAGAGAGCGATTGGTTGCAGTGTTGAGAATCGTTGCCGTCTCCGTCATTTCGACCATGAATGTAGAGCGGCCGCGAGCTACGTTGTCGCTTGCGCCAATGCGCGTATAGATGCGGTCTACGAGGCCCAAGCGCAGGCTATCCGCCGGCACAAAGCAACCCATTTGCGCCATCAACACAAGCATCGCCGCCTGGCGAAGATACGTGCTCTTGCCGCCCATGTTGGGCCCGGTGATGAGAAGCAGGCTGGGATCCGGAGCGCTTTGTTCATCGTCGCCAGCTTCGCCGCTGCCCGTGCGCAGGTACAGATCGTTGGCATTAAACCGACCCTCTCGCGTCTCCACCATCCACTGTTCAATCACGGGATGCCGCGCGGCGACAGCCTCAAGCACCGGAGCCTCTTCGAGCCGCGGGCGCACATAGCGTCGAGCAGCCGCCAGATGAGCAAAATCCGCCAGCATGTCCGCCTCGGCAACCGCCGCAGCGCTGCGCTTGATTCTTCCCGCAGCCTGCAGCACGCTGGTTCTGAGCTCAGAAAAAATCCGCTTTTCAATCTCGATGCAGCGGTCGTGCGCGGTAAGAATCTTGCGTTCGTACTCTTTCAACTCCGGCGTCGTAAATCGCTCCGCATTTACCAGCGTTTGTTTGCGCTCATAATCCGCCGGTGTCATCGCCAGATTCGACTTCGTGATCTCAATGTAGTAACCGAACACGGAGTTGTAGCGCACCTTCAGCGATCCAATTCCCGTGCGCTGCCGCTCCCGCTCCTCAATGGCTGCAATGGCCTGTCGGCCAGACGACGACACACTGCGCAAGTCATCCAGCTCCGCGTCCACACTGGCCGCGATTGCTCCGCCATCGACTAGAGTCAAAGGAGGCTCGGCCACGAGAGTTTTCGCGATCCGCGTCGTCACGTCGCCCAGCGTGTCGAGATTGTCGCTTATCGCATTCCACTGCGCGGCGCGCATTGCGCCGAGCGCAGTTTTCAACCCCGGTAGCCGTGCCAGACTTGCTGCCATGGCTCGCACGTCCCTCGGCCCGGCAGAATCGAGCGAGAGCCGCGCCAACAATCGTTCCAGATCGAGAATCCCGGCAAAGGCCAGCCGAATCTCCTCGCGCCGTAGCAGATCGCTGTGCGCCTCGGCCACGGCCTCATACCGCGCCTCAATCGCAGCCGCATCGTTGAGGGGGCGCAGTATCGTGGCCCTTAGGAGCCGCTTGCCCATCGGTGTCAGGCACGCGTCGAGAGTTTTGAACAGCGTTACACGCTCGTCCTGCCCCTGAAACAGCGGCTCAACTAATTCGAGGTTGCGCACCGTCACCTGATCCAGCTCCAGCGCGCCGGAGTGCTCCTGAAACTTGAGGCTGTCAATGTGCTGTGCATCGTTCTTCTGCGTCGTGCGGACGTAGTGCAGCACCGCGCCTGCTGCGATCGCTGCGGCATCGTGGCCCTCCAGCCCAAAGCCTTCGAGGGTCTTTACTTTCAGTTGCCGCTCGACCAAAGGAATAGAAAAATCACGAGTCCAGACCCAATCGTCAACACGGGTTCGTGCGGGAATGCGCTCCAGCTGCGGCGGAATCTCGCTACTCGCCGCTACCAGCACCTCGCTCGGCGAGGCCAGCAGCAACTCCTCCACGGCCCGCGCGTGCGCATTCTCCCCCTGAAACTCCGCCGTCCGAAACTCGCCTGTGGAAACATCGAGCAGCGCCACGGCACAAATCGTCTCCTTTGGCCCGCTCTCAAAATACGCCGCAAGAAAATTGTTCTTCTCCTGCCCGAGGCCTGCATCGAGCGCTGTCCCCGGCGACAAAACGCGCGTTACCTCCCGACGGACAATTGTTTTTGTAAGCTTGGGATCCTCCATCTGGTCGCAAATGGCAATGCGGTAACCCTTGCGCAAGAGTCGCGCAAGATACCCCTCGACCGCGTGATACGGAACCCCGCACATGGGAACCTGCCGCTCGCGGTCCCGCGCTGTCAGCGTCAGTTGCAGCTCCCGGCTGGCAACGGCGGCGTCGTCATAGAACAGCTCGTAGAAGTCCCCCATGCGGAAGAACAACAACGCGTCAGGATTCTCCCGCTTGGCCGCCGTCCACTGCTTCATGAACGGGGTGAGTTCCTTTTCCTTATTCCCAGGCAGTGAAGAGAGAGCGAGATCTTCGGGCGCAGCCGCCGGTTCGCCTGCGCCCTCGCTCTCAGCCAGCAGACCGGGCTGGGAAACCGGACTCAACTTGTTGTCATCTCGAATCACGCTGCCTTCCAGCTTATCGCGTCCATGCCATGGAACCGTTTACTCTGTTTACCGGGGGTTCCAGCACAGATTCCTCCCCCTTCCGGACCTGTGCAGATTCCCTGTTTGGTGATATAGATCACATGCGGGTGGCGGATAACCCCTTAAGGTAGAGAAGAAATGTATTTGCTCTGGCTCCGAGTAGCGGCCTTCCTCTATGCAGCGGCTTGTGTCGCTGTCTTCCCGGCCGTATTGGAATCTTCCAAGCGCTGGCGAAGCGTCTGTGTCCACGCCGGCGGGTTAGCCATCTTCTTCCACTTTGTCTCCGTGGTCGAAATGCTCGTGCAGGCCCATCGCTTGGTCCCGGTCAGCTTCCGCGAGATCGAGTCGCTGCTCGGATTCGCCGTCGCCGGCATCTTCTTCCTTATCTGGTGGATCTACGATGCCATCTCTCTCGGCATCTTCGCCCTGCCGGCAACTTTCCTGCTCATCATTATTCCCACGCTTGGGCCCGGACGCTATACGTTCTCCTCAGAAGGCGTCAGGATGAGCTGGCTCGTGGCCCACATCATCGCCCTGCTGCTGGCCTACGCCGCCCTCTGCTTCAGTTTGCTCTCCTCTGTCCTCTATCTCGTTCAGGAACGCCGCATCAAATCCAAAGTCAATTCCGGCCGTAAATCCTTGCTGGCCTGGCTCCCGCCCCTCGACACATTGGAGCGCATGTCCATTGCCACCCTCGAATTCGGCTTCCCCTGCATGTCCGTCGGCCTTATCATCGGTTCGGTTCTGGCCCAGGAGACGGCACTCGGCGATGCCTACTTTCAAGACCCGAAGGTCATCGCCTCGTTCGCCATGTGGGTAGTTTATGTTCTGCTGCTGCTTGTGCGCCGCGGAGCCAGCCTGCGCGGCCGCCGCGCAGCATGGGTATCGGGAGCCGTCCTGGTCATCATGATGTGCGTCTGGGTGGCCAACCTCTTCAGCCGCGTGCACAGGTTCGGTCCCCAATGAGCGCGCACACGAGTCTCGTCCTCATCGGCGTCAACCACCGCACAGCGCCTATCGCGCTGCGGGAGCGCATTGCCATCTCGCGCGGCGACCTGCCAGAAACCACGCGTGCCCTCGCCGCCTTCCCCGGCGTCACCGAATGCATGATCGTTTCCACATGCAACCGTGTCGAGCTGCTGGCCGCCGTCGATGGCCCGCATGTTGAGATCGCCAGCTTCTTGTTCAGCTACTTCGGCCTTTCATCTGAGGTATTGGCTCCGCATCTCTACGAGCATCGAGACCACGAAGCTGTCTGCCATCTTTTTCGCATGGCCGCCAGCCTGGACTCGATGGTCGTCGGCGAGCCTCAGATTCTGGGTCAGGTGAAGGAGGCCTTTGCCACGGCCCGCGCCGCAGGCACGGTTTCAGGCCAACTCGAACACCTGCTGCAATGCGCCTTTGCCGCCGCCAAACGCGCCCGCTCCGAGACCGGCATCGGCTCGAACTCCGTTTCCATCGCGTCGGTGGCCGTGGAGATGGCACGCAAGATATTCGGCTCGCTGCAGGGCCGCACCGTCTTCCTTGTCGGCGCTGGCAAGATGAGTGAACTTGCCGCCCGCCATCTCGTGCATCAAGGCGCGGGAACCATCCTCGTTACCAATCGCACCTATGAGCGCGCCCGGCGCATGGCGGAAGAGTTCGAGGGTTCGGTTGCGCCTGAAGTCGTCCCATTCGACCAGATCTACGAGGCGGCCGGCAGAGCCGACATTATCATCAGCTCAACCGGTGCGCCGCTGCACATCTTCCGCAAGGAGCACGGGCAGGCTTTTCTGCAGCGCCGTCGCAACAAGCCGATGTTCTTCATTGATATTGCCGTCCCCCGCGACGTCGATCCGGAGATAAACAAGCTCGACGGCATCTTTGTTTACGATATCGACGATCTTCAGCAGGTTGCAGCGGCGCATCTGGATGAACGCAAGGGCCAGGCAACTGACGCCGAAGCCATCATTGCTGCTGAGGTTGAGCGCTTCCGCCTGCGCCTGCGAGCCGTGAATGTCGCTCCTGCCATCGTTGCCCTGCAACAGCGGGCGGAAGAGATTCGCCAGGCTGAACTGCATCGCATCCAGTCTCGCCTTGGCTCGCTTACGCCGGAGCAGGCCGCTGCCGTCGAAGCCCTGACCCGCGGGCTGGTCAACAAATTCCTTCATCCGCCGATGCAGGCGCTAAAGCAAGCCGCGCGCGAGAACGATTCGGTTCGACTTGAGGCTGTCTGCGATGAGTGGCATGTTTCGCCTACGCCGGAGGCAACTCCACCGGCATCGCCGGAAAAAAGCTCTCCTGTGCAAGAAGCCGAACGCCCAATGGAAGCTCACGCCGCAACGAATATTGGAACTGCAGTCGAGGCAGGCCGATGAATCTGCGCATAGGCAGTCGCGGCTCACAGCTTGCCCTCTGGCAGGCCAAGCATATCGCCGAGCTGCTGCGCGGCGAAGGCCATGCGGTCGAGATCGAAATCATTAAAACTACCGGCGACCAGCTGCAGGAGGTCACATTCGCTCAAGTGGGCTCCAAAGGCATGTTTACGAAAGAAATAGAAGACGCGCTTGAGGCGGGGCGTATCCATCTTGCCGTGCATTCGCTCAAGGATCTGCCTACTGACCTCCCCGCGCCCTTCGCGCTCGCCGCCACGCCACCGCGTGCCGATCCTCGCGACGCCCTGGTCTCGCTGAAGCACATGAGCCTGGCCGCGGTGCCTAAAGGAGCCCGTGTAGGCACCAGCAGCCAGCGCAGGCGTGCGCAATTGAAAGCGCTTCGCCCCGATATCGAAGCCGTAGAGTTTCGCGGCAATGTCGACACGCGGCTTCGCAAACTGGCCGAGGGCCAAGTAGAAGCGATTCTCCTTGCCTCCGCCGGACTTGATCGGTTGGGCAAGACGGACTGGCTTCGCGAACGGCTCGACCCCAAAGACTTTTGCCCGGCGGCTGGACAGGGATCGCTCGGAATCGAGACTCGCCACGACGATGTAGAGACAATCGCCGCCCTCGCATTCCTGGACCACTCCGATACACGCTTTGCCGTTACAGCCGAGCGTGCGGCTCTGGCGGCTCTTGGCGGCGGCTGTCAGGTTCCTATCGGCATTCACTGCCGCCCGAGTAGCGAGCCAAACGTTATTGACACTGTTACAGGATTCGAAATCTTCGGTATCGTCGCCTCGCCGGAGACCGGCAAGACCGTGCGCGTCCATCATCGCATCTCCGCCGAGAATCCAGATCCGAGCGAAGTTGGACGCCAAGTGGCCGCAATGCTCCTCGATGCCGGCGCAGGGGAGTTATTGCAACTCGAAAGCTTTCCCAGCGGAGCGGCTCATTGAGATCGGCGCAATCCAGCCGCCGCGTGCTCGTTACACGCGCCGCGCATCAGGCTGGCAAGTTGAGCGGCGCCCTTCGCGCACATGGTTTGGTGCCAGTGGAAGTGCCGGTTTTGGAGATTCGTCCTCCGGAGAGTTTTGAGCCGCTTGATCGTGCCATCAAGCAGCTCGTCAAATACGACTGGCTTATCTTCACCAGCGCCAACACAGTGCGCGCTCTCGCAGATCGCGCACGCGACCTCGGCGTTTCACTCGAGGATTCCACTCAACCGCGGTTGGTAGCCGCGGTTGGAGAAGCAACAGCAGCAGCCGCCCACAGCGCGGGCCTCGCCGTCTCCGTCGTACCGGAAACCTATGTTGCGGAATCTCTCGTCGCTGGTCTTCAGAATCAAGTTGCAGGCAAACGTATTCTTCTCGCCCGCGCCGCCGTTGCCCGGGATGTAATTCCTGACGCTCTCCGCGCAGCCGGCGCCGATGTCGATGTCGTCGATGCCTATCGCAATGTGATTCCCGACGCTGCCGCATCCCAACTCCGCCAGGCGTTAGAGCAGGGAATTGGCGCTGCGACCTTCACCAGTTCCTCCAGCGTTACGCACCTGGCGGACGTTGCAAGAGAAGCCGGCCTGGCATTTCCATTCCCCGGAGTGGCTGCCGTCTCCATTGGCCCCATCACGAGTGGGACATTGCGCGAGTACAACTGGGAACCGGAAGTCGAAGCGAATCCCTCTGACATTCCGGGCCTTGCTGCCGCAGTCGTTCGTGCAATCGGGACCATTGCGGAATGATGCATTTTCACTTCAATTTGAACCAAAAGTACACGAAAAAGGGCTGGTTTTGGGCTGCATTTTCGCGTGAAAAACGTGATCCTCCGTTACTTAGTAGTAACCTGTAAACCATGCTAACTATCTTAAAATAAGTGACATACGTAATGTCCTGGGTGGGTAAACATGGTACCCCCCACCCCCTCCCCATAAATCAGGGCAATTGGACTAGGAAAGGATGCTTCTTGGGGGAAATATTGAACTCCGTTCCATGACAAAGTTCCATGCAGCACGTTGGTAGCAGTATGACCGGAAAATGGGGAATTCTCTGCAACGTCTGCAAGGGACGGTGGCCGTCAATCCGCATCTCAGGACTGCCATGTCTTGTCTTTCGCCCGGCAGAGGTGCTCCAGGTTGCAGCGGTCGCACTTCGGACTTCGCGCCACGCAAACTGCCCGCCCGTGATGAATGATCTGGTGCGAGTAGCTGATCCACCGGTCTTGGGGCAGGACCCGCATCAACTCTTGCTCAACCTTCTCCGCCGTCCCCTCCTTGGCAAGACCCAACCGCCGCGAGATGCGGAAGACGTGCGTATCGACCACCAAACCCTCCGCCTTGCCAAAGCAAACCCCCAGCACCACATTCGCCGTCTTCCGCGCCGCACCGGGAATCGTAATCAATTCGGCGAGAGTCTCTGGAACCTTACCGCTGAAGTCTTCCGTGATTCGCTTCGCCGCCCCCTGAATCGACTTCGCCTTGTTGCGAAAGAACCCCGTCGTGCGAATCAGCGCTTCAAGTTCCGGCAGCGTCGCATTCGCCATCGCTGCCGGGGCAGGGAAGCGGCGAAACAACTCCGGCGTCACCATGTTTACGCGCACATCCGTACATTGAGCGGAGAGGATTGTGGCAACCAGCAACTCCCAGGGCGAGGTGTGCGTCAACGCGCAAACCGCCTCCGGGTACGCCTCGTCTAGCCCCTTGAGAATCGCCGCAACGCGCTCGGGAGCGAGAGGGCCGCTGGCCGGCTTTGGTGTTGTACGGCGACTGGGCAGCTTTTTCAGCATAGGTTCAGGATAAAAGCCGGGCGCGCTTACCTTGAGATTGCAGTAAGGAGACTGCTTTAACGTCAAAGCTGACAAATTCGTCGGCACCGAGACGTTCGCCTTCGTAAGCAATGGCTCCATCGGCAAAATCCCCGCCTTTGTCGAGTAATGCGAGTCCTGCGTCCACCACGGGCCGGTTCGTAACCACATTCTCGCTGTCCACAAGGGAACGAACGGAGACGGCTACCTTGGCAGCGGACATCTTATAGCCGTTTCGCATGACCCAGACAAACTCGCAAAGTGCTTCCACGGGGATAGCAACCAGTTCTGCTGTCCGCAATGTATGAGTCGCAGGCTGAGTATGTTGGGGGTCATCGCGCACAGCAGCTCGCAGCAGGACGTTGGTGTCCGCCGCGATCTTCATCGCTTGCCTGCCCAGGCGTCTTCAGTTATTTTCTTGATTTGCTCGATAGTCAGCTTTGGGCCGTTCTTCTGCTCCAGGCTTCCAAAAAAGCGTTCAATGGAGTGCTTCGGCTTTGCGGGCCCCACCACCAGCCGCCCATTGGGCAACAGGTCAACGTCGACCTTTTGGCCGGGTACGACGTTCAAGTGCCGCAGATACTCCTGCTTTAACGTGATTTGACCCTTTGCCGTAACGGTAAGTGTAGCCATAATCAATCCTCTCAGTTCATTGTAAGGCAAATCATCCTTACTGTCGATGGCGCCCCGGAACCCGACTAATTTCTCAAGAAAACCATGCCACGCACTCAGCAAGAGATTCCTTCAGCCCATTGTAGAAGTAATCAATAATGTGTACTCTTGTACTGTGAAGAGTGCCGAGTTCAAGAGGTGGCTGGCCAAACAGGGTGTCACCTTCAGGAGACAAAAGGGCTCTCACCTCAAACTGTTTCTCAATGGCAGGCATTCCATTCTGCCTGTTCACCCTAAGGAACTCGGCAAAGGGCTCGTCGAAACGATCAAGAATCAACTCGGACTCAAAGATCGGGAGAATTTGGATCAGGGGAATTAAAATGCGCGGCTACCCAGTAAACCTTCGAAAAGACGGAAAATTCATTCTCGTCACGTTTCCCGACATTCCCGAAGCAATCACGCAAGGCAAGGACCGAGCTGAAGCGCTAACCATGGCCAGAGAAGCGCTCGAAATCTCCCTGGACTTCTACTTCGAAGATCACCGCCCGGTTCCCATGCCGTCCAAGCCCAAACGCGGCCAAGCAGTCGTCGAACTGCCGCTGAGCGTGGCGGCCAAGGTTCTGCTGTTGAACGAAATGCTGCGCCAGAAGGTGAGGCCTATCGACTTGGCCCGCCGCATCGGAACCACCAAGCAGGAAGTCAACCGGCTCACCGACCTCAAACACGCTACCAAGATTGACCGCATTGATGCAGCCCTGAGGGCGTTAGGGAAGCGGCTCATCCTCGACGCTGCGTGAGGGTTGTTGCTTTAATCGGCCGCCCTATGAAACTTTGTTATCTGGCCTAACTTTTTCGATATATTCCATACCTTGAGTGATTCTATCCCGGATGTACGCACGCGCTGTCCTCGCAAAGATTAATCTTGCTAAAGCTTCCCGTTGACCCAATCACCCAGCTTCTCCACCGGCAGCCTCACCCCGAGGAAGAACTGTCCAAACAGCGCATAGACGGCGCTGACCTCGTCGAAGCGCATCTCGTAAATGAGTTTCTTGAAGTTCACGGGGTCTTCGGAGAATAGGTCGACACCCCACTCCCAGTCATCCATGCCGATGGAGCCGGAGATGATTTGTTTGACTACGTCGCCGTAGCGGCGGCCGATCATTCCGTGCAGGTGCATCATGCGCTGCCGCTCGGCGAAGGGCACTGTGTACCAGTTGGCGTTCGGGTCGCGCTTGCGGTCCATGGGGTAAAAGCACATGTACTTGGTGTCGGGGAAGGTGGGGTAAATGCGCGAGGCCATGGCTCCGGCTGCGCGTTCGAGCGACGCGGCGACTTCGGCGTCCCACTCCGGAGTGTGCTCGGCAAAGCCTTTTTCCGAGGCTGCTTCGTAGGTCTTCCGGCTCGATTCGTACAGGCCCAATTCGACAACGGAAACGTAGGAGTGCTTAATCGTCAGGTAGTCGTAAAACCGTGTCTGCGCCAGATCGAGTTCTACTTGGTTGAGCGCCTCGAAGGACTCGCGAAAGTGAATCAGGATCAAGTCGCCCTTGTGTCCCAGTTCCGAAAAAACAGCCGTCTGCACCGTTGCTTCATCGCTCTTGCGCTCCAGCTTTTTCAACGCGGTTGTAGCCTCCGCGACAATCTCACGACGTTCGCCGTCTGCGCAGGTCCGCCAGGCCTTCCAGTCAAACTGGAAAAATTGATGCAGGACGGATGAGCCTTCAAGAGTAAGCGGGACGGGCGGGAAGTCGGACAATGGGATTCTCCTTTACAGCTAGACACCCCTCATCCTAGCAAAGCAGACCTAGTCAGTTGCGTATGTCGCTTTCCAGGCTTGCCGCTCCCATGATGGATGTGGCGTACTGCTCACCCCAGGCCTTCATGGCCATCAAAACAGGGTTCAGCGCGCGGCCCTTGCGGGTGAGCATGTATTCAGGCCGTGGCGGATGTTCGGCATACAGGCGACTGGTGAGGATGCCATGCGCGGTGAGTTCCTTGATGCGCGAGGAGAGTACGCTGGGCGTCAGGCCGGGAAGGCTGGCTTCAAAGTCCTGAAAGCGCCGCGTGGGATAGAGGAACAGATCCCGGAGAATGAGGATGGTCCAGCGGTCGCCAATCACGTCGAGGGTGGAGGCAATCGAGCAGCGCATCGAGTACTTTCTGGGCATCAACACCTCCATTCGATACGTAATATCATAGTCACTATAATATAAAATGCTACAAGAGAGTGAACAATTTCCGTGAAATTCCTTCCTTTCCGCGGAGTTTCCTGCTCGGCCTCGACTATGCTCGCAGATTCGCCAAGACGCGCAGGTATACTCGCTAAGGCATGATCGAAAAACTTATCGCGCTCCTGGGAGCGTTAGTTAAAAGCATCATCTCCGCGGGCGGCTACAAGGGCATCTTGGCGCTTTTGGCTTTTAATTCAGCGGGTATCCCCATTCCATCCGAAATTATTCTGCCATTTTCCGGCTACCTGGTTTATCTGGGCCGTTTCCATCTGCTGCTTGTGGTAGCAGTGGGCTCGGTCGGCTGTAACATCGGTTCGGCGATTGCTTATTGGATCGGCGCCAAAGGCGGCCGTCCGCTGGTCGAGCGCTACGGGAAGTGGGTGCTCATGAACCCCCACGATCTGGACCGCATGAGCTTGTTCTTCAGTCGATACGGATCCATCGCGATCCTTATCGGCCGCATGCTGCCCATCGTTCAGACGTACGTTGCCTTTCCCGCCGGGATCGCCCGCATGCCCCGTGTCCGGTTTCATATCTATACCACTCTCGGTTCGCTCATCTGGTATTTTTGCCTGGCCTGGGCCGGAATGAAGCTCGGAGCGGCGTGGGATACTGACCCGCGGATGCACGACTTGTTTCATCGTTTTCACCTTGTGATACTGGCGGCGCTGGCCGTGGCAGTTGTCTGGTTTATCTGGAGTCACCTGATTCGGGCGCGCACGCAAGAGTCTAACTAGTGAAGTGTCTCTGAAGTTCGTGGTATGAGAGACGAAAAGCAACCGCAGGTCCTTCGACTTCGTTTGGCGCAAAGAACGCGCCAAACTTCGCTCAGGATGACAGCATTTTTTAAGGAGAGGAGCTATACATGGCAACGAAGAAGATGAGCGTGGCCCAGAAGAGCGTGATGAAGAAGAGCGCGGCCAAACGCATTACGTCAAGGAAGGTTGCACCGGCCAAGGGCAAGCTGGGCGTAATGGTGGTGGGCCTGGGCGCAGTGGCCACTACGATGATCGCCGGCGTGGAGGCCGTTCGCCGCGGCCTCGCCAAGCCCGTCGGATCGCTGACGCAGATGGGCACCATTCGCCTCGGCAAGCGAACAGACAACAAATCGCCTCTCATCAAGGACTTCGTACCCCTGGCCGATCTGAACGACGTCGTATTCACCGGTTGGGACATCTTCAAGGACAACGTCTATGAGGCTGCTGCGCACGCTAAGGTTCTGGACAAAGAGACTCTGTTACAACTCAAGCCGTATCTTGAAACGATCAAGCCGCTGCCTGCCGTCTTCGACCAGTACTATGTGAAGCGCCTGAACGGGACGCACGTCAAGAAGGGCAAGAACAAGCGGGACCTTGCCGATCAAGTGATTGCCGACATCCGTGCCTTCAAGAAGACGGTCGATCGCGTGGTGATGATCTGGTGCGGATCGACGGAGATATTTCTGGAGCCGACAGCGGTCCATGAGAGTCTCAAAGCCTTTGAGATGGGGCTTGCGAACAACGACATCGGCATTGCGCCCTCGCAGATTTACGCATACGCCGCGCTGAGCGAAGGAGTTCCGTTTGCCAATGGCGCGCCGAACCTGACCGTCGACACCAAGGCGCTGATTGAGCTTTCGAAAAAGAACGCCGCGCCCATCTGCGGCAAGGACTTCAAGACCGGCCAGACCTTTATGAAGACTGTTCTGGCGCCGGCCTTCAAGGCGCGCATGTTGGGAGTTTCAGGATGGTTCTCGACCAACATTCTCGGCAACCGCGATGGTGAGGTTCTCGACGATCCGCAATCCTTCAAGACCAAAGAGGAATCGAAACTCGGCTCGCTCGAGTATATCTTCCAGCCCGAGCTCTATCCCGATCTCTACAAGGATCTCTACCACAAGATTCGCATCAACTACTACCCGCCGCGCGGCGATGAAAAGGAAGCCTGGGACAATATCGACATCTTCGGATGGCTCGGTTATCCGATGCAGCTCAAGATCGACTTCCTCTGCCGCGACTCGATTCTCGCTGCGCCGATCGCTCTCGATCTGGTCCTATTCCTCGACCTTGCCAAGCGCGCGCCGGAGCTGCGCTCCATCGGCATTCAGGAGTGGCTCAGCTTCTACCTCAAGTCACCCCAGGCCGCCGAAGGGCTCTACCCCGAGCACGATCTGTTCATCCAGTCCATGAAGCTCAAGAACACACTGCGCCACATCATGGGCGCCGAACTCATTACCCACCTCGGCCTCGAATACTATGATTGACCACCTGCGGTGGGGCAGACGCCTCCCTTTGGTCGGCCAACGTGCTGCTCGGTTCCGTTGATGGGCCTCCCGGCGGTCGGCTGCCGGGATTACTCAAAAACGCGCATGAAAAAGCCCCATCCTTTTTGGATGGGGCTTTTGCTTGGTTGGGAGCAGATTATGCGGGTACGGGAACTGTGCCCATCATGTGAATGGCAGGCGCGACACTTGCTGCCGGCCGCAGACGGACTTCTGTCGCCGGTTGGGCGTTGGAGTGTCCGTTCTTTGTGAGGCGGTGCACGAAGTGATATGGCGGCCAAGGCCCGGAAACCTGCATGTGGCACTCGCGCAGCGTGGCGCTGGTAGTGGCGAACTTGTTCTGGTAGCGTTCCACGCACTTGCGGTCGATCAGGTGGGCGATATCCAGCACCATCTTTCCATTTTCCGTGAGGCGGCAGCTTACATCCTCGTCGAGAGGCGCAAACAGCCCGTGCATCTGGAAGCTCACAGCCCTGGCTCGCGTCTGCCGTTCCCGCGTCCGCGAGGCAGTCTCGCGCAGATTGGTCAGGTATTCGCGGCCAACCGCATCGGAACCCAGGCTGCGCTCAATCGCACGTCCGCAGCAGTCATCGACAAAGATCTTCATGTGCATCTCGGCCTTGCCGCGCAGTTTGTCAATGTTGCCCTGGAACTGCCGCTGGTTGGAGCGGATCGATTTGCGCAGAGCATCGTCGTCGGAAAATACGCTGCCAAATCGAAAAGGGAGCACCGTCGAATGCTGAAAGCAGTCGGCAATCACTCTGGCGTGGTCTACGCCGGATTGTTGCGTCAGGGGGTCTTTGGGGTTGTGTTCGCTTACGATGACCGCTAGGTCGCTTGCTGGGTATATAAATACCTGGTTCTTGCTTACTCCAACTACGGATTGCAGTGGAACCGGCTTGCGATGGCGTTCTAACTCTGGGAAAGCTTGCTTCTCACCGATACAGTAGGCATACCATGCCATAACGAGATACTCCCTTTACGCGCGTCGCAGCGAATCAACGCAGCTTGCTAGTGAAGTGCTGGTGAAGTACTGGTAAAGTTCCGTGATGCCTGGCAAAGCGGTATACATAGTCGGGCCAGTCGTGTTTCCCTATCGGGTTTCCCGTGTCGAGCTAACCGGAATACTATGCTCACGGAAATACAACTGGCAACACCTACTTTGGCTTCTAATCAATAGTAAGCAAATTTGGATCACTTTACTTTTATAAAATCAAAAATAAGGTTTATTTTATGAAGTAACATCAAATAAATGGGTGAGATCTCCACAGGAGGCCATTTTGTGTGCAAAAGCGAACATACACAGAAGAGGGGAATGACTAATAGGCTTTAGGGCAGCACCCGCTGAATATGCAGGTAAAGAAATACATTCAGGACGACTGAGGCGGCCAGCAAAGCGAGAGCAAAGATGGCAATGAGATTCACCTTGCTTCCAAGGTGTTTGAAGTCTTCCAGCAACTCCTGCTGCTCCAGTGTATTGCGGTCAGTCGCCTCGCGCACCATCTCCAACTGGTGTTCCACCCGTTTCATGGAGGTGCTTTGCTCCACCATCTGCTCGTGAAGCTCGCGATTCTGGACCGTCATATCGCGATGCTGGGCTTGGATCTCAACAAGCCCGTGCTCAATCTGATCCAGATTCTGGACCAGATTTACATCGACCGCTGGTGGACTGGGGGGCTGCCTGTGTTGTTGCGGCGCCATCAGGTTCGAGATCGCGGTGCCAACATTGCCATCGAGCAGGGGAAGTATGCGCTGCACCAAGGGCACTGC
>Ga0302319_10008527_pt1 | contig 19924 bp, 12 predicted proteins | sample Bog_T0_2_FD_203319 | JGI IMG/M metagenome (GOLD analysis project Ga0302319, IMG submission 203319) | Peat permafrost microbial communities from Stordalen Mire near Abisko, Sweden - Bog_T0_2 | ecosystem: Environmental > Terrestrial > Soil > Wetlands > Peat | place: Sweden: Abisko, Stordalen Mire... | reverse complement strand
ACGGCGACGGTGATGCTGCCGACTTTGAGCCTCACCAATCCGGTAGCGCTCGTGGACGGGGTTGCCACTGGCGGGGCGGTGGCCAACGGATGGATGACGATCTCTAACCTCGGCGGTGGGCAACATGCCATCTGGCTCAGTCCCACGAACTCATCGTTTGCGAACAGCCCACCGGCCGCATCCGGCATCACCATTAGCGCCATGAGCGGAACCCCGGCCACGATTCAAATTGTTGGCGGCACGAATCCGCCGGTTAGCGATGCTAGTGGCAATTCCTTGTCGGTGACCGGCGTGACCGCGCCGGTGCACGGATTTGCGACGACCGACGGTACGAACATCACCTATTTAGCTACCAACAATTATTCGGGCGGCGATAGTTTTATCTATACCGTGAGCGATCCGTATGGGGCCAGCGCCAGCGCATTGGTGGTGGTGAGTGTGGCTGTGAAAATGGCAGCGAACATGAACATTCAGCAGGCGGGAGACAATGTGGTGCTCAGCTGGCCTTCCGGAACACTCTTTCAGGCGACCAACCTCGCTGGTCCGTGGACCACCAACGCCGGAGCCACATCACCGTATACTTTTGCGCCTGTCGCAGGCCAGATGTTCTTCCGCACGCAGCCGTAGCATCGGTCTGCTCGCTGAAGTGAAAAGGCACATAATGCTCCGGCAGTATCTGACTCTCGCGGCATTGGCGTGGACGTTCCCCGTTGGTGCGGCGCGGGAAATACCAATGAATTGAGACCGCTGAGAAAATCCTGAAGCATGGCTTTTAGATTAGACGTCCGACGACGATCAATGGACAAGAGGAGTTACCGGATCGCCGTCCCGGCGTGCGTTTGATCAGGGAATCCTGGCTTTGTCTACTCGCCCGTCGAAATACAACGCATTTTTCCCCATCAGATTGCCATGGGCACCGTGGTAGGGATTGGCGTCGCCGATCAGCGGAGTTTCACCCCGACCACCGAACAAATCATCAACAATCACTTCAGATTCGTTGGTGAAGATCGGAGCATGTTGCGGGACCTGATATGGTGCGCCGTTCAGCCAGAAATTCCAGGAATAGCTGGTGAGTTCCTCAAGGAATATTGTGAGGTCGGCCGGACAACTAAAAAGTTTGTTGGTTGCCTGGCTGGGAAAAAGCGTGGTCATGATGGGCTTCCACTGCGGGTTGCCGCTCGGCAATAATCCTGCGCAGACCGGCAGATGATCATTGTTTTCCTCCACGTACATGTTGAGTTGCAGGCCGATCTGATGAAGGTTGCTCACACAGGCAATGGATTGGGCGGATTTTTTGGCGCCGCTGAGGGCGGGCATCAGCATGGCCGCCAGAATGCCAATGATGGCGATGACTACGAGCAGTTCAATCAATGTAAAGGCACCGGCCGACACCTGGCAATTGGGAATTCTGGTTCGCATGGGGAGAGGAGGTCAGGGTGACGTTTTCAAGCTCGCAATCGTTTGGAGTAGTTGCGAAACAACTGACTGGGACTGATCGCGATAATGAATATCCTGCGAGTTGTAGACCGCAGTGGCCTGCTGCATGGTGGCCAGACCTTCAGGTGACAAGAGGCTTGCTGACAAATTAGCGCGCTGTTGTGGGGTAAGGTTTTCGCGGTATTGCTGCACCCATTTAGCGGCGGCGTTGATGTTGGCCTGTCGTTGGTTTCTCGGAGAATGTTTGACGAGCAACTGCATGGCTTTGATGTGATCCGGAGTGAAAAAACCGAGGAAGGCCTTCCGTTGATTGTCCGGATTGCTCTGTGAGCCGTAGCGGCCGTCGAGAAACTTTTCAAACCGCAGGTCGGGGTCGGCGATGTCGCGTGCAGCAATGCCGGCACGGATATCCTGCATCAGTTCGGGCGGCAGCTGCCGGATGCGATGAACGACGAGTGCGCCGGTTAGGGCGAGGAAGAGTAGCGTGATACTTGCGATCTGCCAGAACAGACGCCAGGATTTCTTCGGTTTCACTTTTGGTTGCATGAATTATTCTGGTTGCGCATTGATCGTAGCCTGGCATTTCCCCATTTGTAATGTGCCGGAAGTCACCTCAGCCGGTGCCGCAGGTCATAGTAATCCCAACTCGCGCGCCATGAGTGCGGCCTGGGTGCGGTCCAGTACGCCCAGTTTGCCAAAAATGTTACTGAGATGATTTTTTACTGTGCCCTCGGCGAGGCTCAGCCCGTTGGCGATTTCCTTGTTGCTTTTGCCCTCGGCCAGCTTTTGCAAGACCTGGCATTCACGATCCGAAAGGGGTTCCCGCAAAACTGTTCGCATCCGGGCAGGGCGCGATTGCGAAAGGCGGTTAAATTCAGCCACGACCTTGGCGGCGATGGACGGTTGTAAAAACGATTCGCCCCGCGCGGCGGCCCGTATGGCGTCGCCAAGTTTTTCCGGCGATGCGTCTTTCAACAAATATCCGGCGGCACCCGCGCGTAGTGCGTCGAACACCTCCTCGGCATCATCGAAAGTCGTCAGGACGATTACCTGAGCCGTCGGATGAGCCGCCCGAATGTTTTGGGTGGCCTGCACGCCGCCCAGCCGCGGCATTCGTAAATCCATTAGAATCACGTGGGGTTCGAATTCATTTGCCAGGGCAACGGCCTCGACGCCGTCGGCGGCTTCGCCGACGATTTCGAAATCCGGCTGCGCAGAAAGCACGGCGCGCAAGCCTTCGCGGAACAACGCCTGGTCGTCCACGATCAGGATGCGGATCGGATTCATCCGGGCACTTCCATTTTCAGGATAAAGCCAGCATTTGGTCCGGATTCCACCTGCACTGTTCCGCCAAGCAAATTCGCCCGTTCGCGCAGGCCCAGCAGGCCGAAGCCGCTGTTGGAGTTTGCAAGGGCCGTTCCCATACCATTGTCCTCGATGATGGCGGAAGTTTTATTGGCTGCTTGAAAGGCTAAAATGACCCGCACCCGGCCGGCCTGCGCGTGCTTGCGGGCATTGGTCAATCCTTCCTGCACGGCGCGATAAAGGGAAAGTTCCGCCGGGGAAGCCAGCGGGCGCGGCGTCCCTTGCAATTCGTATTCCGTGGCCAGGCCCGCTCCGTTGCTCGCAGAAACCAGTTCCCGCACCGCATCCGTCAGAGATTTGTTATCCAGCGGCGATTCCCGTAACGACGCCAGCGAACAACGGATATCCTGCAGCCCATCCTGTGCAAACGCCTGGGCCCTGGCGATGGCCGCCCGGGCCCGGGCAGGATCGCTGGATTCCCAGGTGCGGGCGGCCTCAATTTGTACATTTACCACGGTCAAATAATGGCCGAGGCTGTCGTGGATCTCCCGCGCTATGCGGTTGCGTTCGCGGGTGACTGCCAGTTCTTCCGCCTGCACAGAGTATGCCCGCAACTGGTGATTCGCCGCTTCTAGTTCGCTGGCGAGACGCTGAACCTGGCTGCGGGCCCTTTCGGAATCCACCGCAAGCAAACTGAAAGCCAGGGTGAACAGGACCGCAAATGAAAAAGCCACGGTCGCAAAAGTGGCGTAGGTCAAGCCTTGCCAGCGATACGCACTGGCTGCCAATAAAGAAATCATGAGCAGCGAGACCATGGCCACGCACCGCCATCCTGACAGGAAAACGGCATAGGCCACCGGCGGGAGCAGTACCAGCCAAATGAGATTTGGAATGTGCCCTTGATCAGCAGTATGATAGACCAGTCCTCCGAGCGCGATTTGGATGGTGAAATAGCACCCTGTGCCGCAACGTGGTCCGCGAATTTCAATCGGTGGCATTGTGACATTTTCCCGTAATGCCAAAGCCATGATACTCCTGGTGCCAACCAGATTCCAAAGCACATAGCTGGCGCTTGCCGCCCCCAGCAGAGTCAGGCCCGCCGCACTGAAGTTTCCAGGATCAGCCGCAACTGCGCTGACGACCGGCGCCATAATCATGATGATCATGGCCAGATGGATCACGCGCATGGCAATTTTTCGGTGGCGCAATGAATCTGAATCACCCGGGTTTATCACCGGCCACGCTGGGGCAGAAATCCCTCGCAATAAGAGAGGGCTAGCAAGCAATGTTTCGCGTACCGTCATATCTCCATGTTACTGGAGCGGGGTGAAAACGCATGTGCTAAAAGTCATGGCCCGCTGCACGATCCCCCTTTTAAAAGCCCGATTTGAGAAGAGCAATCCCGCTTGCAGATTGGCACAGTTTACCCCGTATTTTGGCACGGCTGTCTCCCGACAGCAGCCAGGGGGTAACTTATATTGATCGTTTACTGACATGCGGCCCAAACTTCTAACTGCTCTTTTCCTTGCTGTTTGCCAATTCGCTTTTGCTGACGTGTCGGGCCGGTTCAAACTCGTTCCCGCTCCTTCGCCGGATGGCTTGCTTCTGAAAGCGGGTGATCGTCTCGCCATCTGCGGCGATTCGATCACGGAACAGCAGAAGTACTCGCGGCTGATCGAAGATTATCTCACCGCCTGCCTGCCGGAACTCCACGTAACAGTTCGGCAGTTTGGCTGGGGTGGTGAGCGTGCCGATGGTTTCCTTGCGCGCATGACCAATGACTGCCTGCGGTTTAATCCAACCATCGCCACCACCAGTTACGGTATGAACGATCATGGCTACCAACCATACAAGGACAGCATCGGAGAAGCCTATCGATCGAACATGCTGGCCGTGATCAAGTCTTTCAAGGCTCACGGTGTCCGGGTGGTCGTGGGTTCGCCCGGTACGATTGCCAAAATTCCTTGGTGGGAAGCCGGCAAATACCAGATTGGCGATTTGAACCAGAACCTGGGGCAATTGCGGAATATCGATGTTGAGATTGCCCGGCAGGAAAAGGTGGGCTTCGCGGATGTTTATACGCCGATGCTGCTGGGTGCGGTCGCCGCCAGGCAAAAATATGGTGAAAATTATGAATTGAATGGCCATGACGGCATTCATCCTGATTGGGCCGGGCACGTGGTGATGGCCTATGCCTTCTTAAAGGCGCTGGGGGTGAGCGGTGAGATTGCGAGTTTCAAATTGGATTTCTCCGCCAACAAAATGACCTTGTCCGCCGGGCACGAGTTGCTTTCGAGCAAACCTGGCGCTTTTGAGATTCGCAGCGCGCGTTATCCATTTTGTGCCGCCGCCCCAATGGGTTTGGCGGCTGCCTGGTATCCTACCCTGGGTCGTTACGATCCCGCCAATAGCGATAACCTTGCCTCGGGCATGACTTTGGTGCCTTTCAATGACGAGTTGAACCGCTTCATGCTCACGGTTACCAATGCCCCGGGGAAAAATTACCGCGTCACCTGGGGTGACCAAAGCAAGGTCTTTTCCGTCGAAAAACTGGCGCAAGGCGTGAACCTCGCGGCGGAATTTGTTCAAAACCCATTTTCCGACCGGTTCGCCAGAATCGACGCGGCCGTCGCGAATAAGCAGGATTTTGAGACGCGACAAATCAAGATACTGTTCCGCGTCCCCGGCGACGCGGTGACAATGATGCAAATCGCCGCGCGGACGGATCAAGTTTTGGCGGATACCGAACGTGAGCACGCCGCGCTGGCAGCGGTGATTCGTACCGCGTATGCGCCGGTCACTCACACCATAAAAATAACTGCCGAATGAAAATTCATCTGTTCACCCGCCACAAAGCGGCCCTGGGCGCCACGCTCGCCGCTTTTCTCCTTGTCCCTCCGGGCTTCGCCGGTTTGCTCGTGGACGAGATTAACCCCCTCATCGGCGCGAGCACGAGCGTCTTGCTGGGAGAGGGCAAAACCTTCCCGGGTGCCGCGACACCGTTCGGCTTGGTACAGTTGAGTCCCGACACCATTACCGGCGGCGACAACGGCCCGGGCTATTCGTACGAACACAAATCGATCGAGGGTTTTAGCTTCACGCACATGAGCGGCATTGGTTGGTATGGTGATTTTGGAAACTTTCTCGTGATGCCGACCACCGGCAAACTAAAAACCGAGCGCGGCGTGAGCGGCAGCAATGACGGTTATCGCTCGCGCTTCAGCCACGACACTGAGATCGCCCGGGCAGGTTATTATGCCGTCACCCTGGACGATTACGGCATTCGCGCCGAGGCTTCCGCCGCCCCGCACGCAGGTATCCTGCGGTTCAGCTTTCCCCGGAACAACCAGAGCCGGGTGCAAATTGATCTGGCGCGGCGGATCGGTGGCACCTCGACCCGCCAATATATCAAGGTGGTGGACGACCACACGATTCAAGGTTGGATGAAATGCCCGCCCGAAGGCGGCGGTTGGGGCGACGGCGCTGGCAAGGCGAATTACACCGTCTACTTCTACGCACAATTTAGCAAACCCATCACGAACTGCGGCGTCTGGTCGGCGGAGATCCCCGCCGGTTGGACACGCAAGCGCGAGGACATCGAAAGCCAGCGCTATCGTGACGTCGTGGCGGCGGCGAAAATTATTCGGGGCTGCAAGGAAATGGAAGGCGACCATTTGGGGTTTTTTAGCGAGTTCGCCACGACCAACCACGAACAGGTGCTCGTCAAAGCGGGCATTTCGTTTGTGAATCTCGCCGGCGCCAGGGAAAATCTCTTGCACGACATTCCCGGCTGGGATTTTGACGCCGTCCACGCGCACGCGATCGAATTGTGGAAAAGAGCCCTGGCCAACATCGCAATCAAGGGCGGCACCGGGGTTCAGCGCACGGCATTCGCCACGGCCATTTATCACTCAATGCTCGACCCCCGCGCCTACTCCGACGTGAACGCAAATTATACCGGCGCCGACGGCCGGGTGCATCAGGCGGACAATTTCACCTACCGCACGATCTTCAGCGGCTGGGACGATTTTCGCAGTGAATACACCTTGTTGAGCCTGGTGCGCCCGGACGTGATGAACGACATGGTGAATTCGTTGATGGAGCAGGCGGAATTGAGTGGCAACGGTTATTTGTCGCGGTGGGAGATTGTGGCGGCGGACTCACTCTGCATGACCGGCGACCCGGCGGTTTCCGTATTTGCCGAGGCCTATCGCAAGGGGATTCGCAATTACGACGTTAAAAAGGCCTTTGCTTTGTGCCTGAACAGCGTTGATGAAACTAGGAGCGGTCGCAATGGGCGGGCGGATTATGAAAAGCTGGGCTATGTACCCGGCAGCATCACGAGCACGCTCGAGGATGCCTATTACGACTATTGTGCCGCCCGATTTGCCGAAGCCCTGGGCGAAACCAACGAGGCCCAAAGGTTGTTCCAACGCTCGCTGAACTACCGCAACATCTACGATCCTTTGGTGGGTAACATGCACGCCAAAAACAGCGACGGTTCGTGGACGGAATGGAAAGGTGCAACTGTGGAGGGCCAGGGCTGCGTCGAAAGCAATCCCTACCAGCAGACCTGGTTTGTGCCGCAAGACGTGGCGGGGATGATTGACCTGATGGGCCCGGATTATTTTGTGAATTATCTCACCACCTTTTTTGAAAAAACTCCGCTGACGTTCGGCTGGAATGAATACTGCAACCACGCGAATGAGCCGGTACATCACACCGCGTATCTTTTCACCTACGCGGGCAAGCCCTGGCTAACCCAAAAATGGGCGCGCACCATCATGGACCATGCCTATGGCGACGGCGTGAAAGGGCTGTGCGGCAACGAAGATGTGGGCCAGATGTCCGCCTGGTATATCCTGAGTGCGATTGGCTTTCATCCCGTGTCGCCGGTGGACGGAGTTTACGTTATTGGCAGCCCGCTCTTCGATGAAGCGACCATCAAGCTGGATTCGCATTATTACCCCGGCAAAACATTTACGGTGAAGGCCCGCCATAATTCCGCCGGGAATATGTACGTGCAATCCGCAAGACTGAATGGCAAACCGCTCAATCGCGCCTGGCTGCGTCATGAGGAAGTGGCCGCCGGTGGTATTTTGGAATTGGACATGGGTCCTGAGCCCAATGAAAACTGGGGATCTGCACTGGATGAATTACCGCCACGAAACTTCACCCCGCTGGGAAAACGCGACTTGCTATCGATGAGCAAGCCGCAACTATGAAGCGCCGCTTGATTCCCGGCGGTTTTTGATCTAATGAGAGTCCATCCAACGCGTGAGCCATGGTTCATTATGATTCGTGGCTGAACCCTGAAAATAAAATGTGTTTTTGCTCTATTAAGAAGTTTCCCGGGCTTTTTCCTCTGCTCGTCCTTGCCCTTTGCAGTGTTGCCCCGGTTTGCCGGGGGCGGGAATTGCCGGTGGCAGAACCGGCAGAAGTCGGGATGTCGGCGGCGAAACTGGCCCTCATTGGTCCGGCCGTGCAGAAGCTGGTTGTGAATAACCAGGTGCCGGGGGCGGTCGTGATGGTTGCCCGTCATGGTAAAATTGTGTATTTCGAAGCCATGGGGGAAAGCAATCTCGCCACCCATCAGCCGATGAAGCGTGACGCCATCATGCGGTTCTACTCCATGACCAAACCCATCACCAGTGTTGCCGTCATGATGCTGGTGGAGGAGGGCAAGCTTAAGCTCGATGATCCGATTGCAAATTATCTGCCGGAATTCAAGGACGCGCAGGTTTTCATCGGCACCACCAATCGTGGCTTTGTCACCGAACCGGTCCGGCGCGGGCCGACCGTTCGTGATTTGCTGCGGCACACGGGAGGATTGACTTATGGGTTCATGGGAAACACACCGGTTGACAAGGCTTATAACGCGGCCGGCGTTCTCGCCCGGAGCAATACCCTCGCCGACCTTACCCGGAAGGTCGCTTCATTGCCGCTCCTTTACCAGCCCGGAACCAGGTGGAATTACAGCGTTTCCGCGGATGTGCTTGCCCGCATGGTTGAAGTTGTTTCGGGCAAATCTTTCGACGAATTTCTGACGGAGCGTGTTTTCAAACCGCTCGACATGCATGATACCGGTTTCTTTGTACCGCCGGACCAGCGGATCCGACTTGCTGACGTGTATGGTCCGGACGGCGACACATTGAAGGTCAGCGATCTCCCGGTGACGGCCGGTTTTCTAGAACGGCCAAGGCTTTTTTCCGGCGGCGGCGGACTTGTTTCCACCGCCCGGGATTATATGCGCTTCTGCCAGATGATGGCTGCCGGGGGCGAGCTTGATGGCAAGCGCCTGCTCCAGCGTGCGACCATTCAAATCATGACGGCGAATCAATTGCCGAAGCAGGCATTTCCAATTGGTTTTGGAGATGTTCCGATTCCCGGTGTCGGGTTTGGGCTGGGTTTCTCGGTCCAGGTTGAACCTGGAATATTTTCCGCCGGCCACGTTGGCGAATATGGCTGGAGCGGGCTGGCCAGCACAAGTTTCTGGATTTCGCCCAAGGATGACGTTGTGGTCGTCGTGCTGCAACAATTCATGCCTTATTCCATGTTGCTGGATCAAACGATCAAGCCGCTCGTTTATGCTGCGATTACCAATTAAACGGATGATGGGAGAGTGGTCAGGCATCAGGCAAAACCTTCGCCGCGGAGCCGTGCTGGGATTCAGCTTGTGGGCGCTTTCAGTCCCGGGACAGGAGCGGGCCTGGTTTGTGGATGGTTATCATGGCGGTATTTATGGCCATTATCCACCGTGGTGCACGCAATTCATGGTGGATTCGATGCGGGCAAATCCGGACTGGAAACTTAATCTGGAGATTGAACCGGCGACCTGGGATTTTGTCAGCACCAATACGCCTGAGGCTTACGCGGCCCTCAAGCAACTTGTGGCCGATCAATCCGCCTCAGGTCGAATCGAGTTTATAAATCCAGCCTACGCCCAAAGCTATCTCTGGGACATTTCCGGCGAATGCATCATCCAACAGTTCGCCCGCGGAATGGACAAAATTCGCGAGCATTTTCCGACCGCGGAATTTGTCACCTATAGCTCTGAAGAGCCTTGCTTCACCAGCGCCTTACCCGGCCTCTTGAAGTCATTTGGATTCAAATATGCCGTGCTGAAAAACCCGGATACTTGTTGGGGCGGTTACACCCGGGCGCATGGTGGCGAACTGGTGAATTGGATCGGTTCTGATGGCACAGCCATTACCACCGTCCCGCGTTATGCGATGGAATCTCTAAAAAAAAACTCGACCTGGGAAACGATTGCCAACGCCAATAATCCAGAGTTTATCCAAGCCGCGTTCGGGGCCGGGATTGAACATCCGGTCGGCATGTGCATTCAAGATGCCGGTTGGCGAAATGGGCCGTGGTTGAAACCGAATTCCGGTGTTTATGAACCGACTGAGTTTACCACCTGGCGTAATTATTTTCAAAATGTGGCCATTCAAAACCCGGCTGATGACTGGCATTTTAGCCAGGAAGATGTGCAGGTCAGTCTCGTCTGGGGCGCGCAGGTATTGCAGGGCGTTGCCCAGGGGGTAAGACGCGCGGAAAGCCGCGTCGTGACAGCGGAAAAAATGGCAACCCTGGCCGGGGTATGTCGGCAGTACCCGTGGCCGGAAACCTCGCTCGATGAAGCCTGGCGCACGCTGATGCTGTCACAACACCACGATTGCTGGATCGTGCCTTACAATGTCCGCGGCACCAATACTTGGGCTGAAAAGGTGGCCGGCTGGACCGGCAACACGGTTCAGCGCAGTGATGAAATCATCCGGCAGTCGGCCCTGGCCCTATCCGGCGATCCTGACTTGAATGAACCATTTCAATTGAGAGTGTTCAATACTCTGGGGGTGGCGCGGACGGATCTGGCCCGCGTGACTTTGCCGGATAACTGGCGGGGTGAGCCACTGGTTCGCGACAGCGCCGGACAGGTCGTTCCGTCGCAGGTGGCGTCCGCCGGAAATGGCCCGCAGCAGTTGCTTTTCCTGGCACCAGTGCCTGCCCTGGGTTACGCCACTTTTAAGCTGGAAAATGTCACCAAAACGACAGGCCAACGGCCATTGGCTTTCCTGGTCAAGGATGGATCCACCGTCATGGAGAATGATTTTTATCGCCTGGAATTGGATCCGGTTCGTGGCGGAACCATCCGAAGTTTGGTTATGGAAAAGCAAGGGAATCGTGAATTGGCGGATGATTCCAGCGCCCGCAGGTTCAACGAGCTGCGCGGCTTTTTTTTCAAGGCCGGACAATTTTGTTCCACGGCTGACCAGCCAGCCAGGATTGAAATCATTGAGGATGGTCCGGTGCGAGCCAGGGTCCGGATCAGCGGTCAGCTCGCTTCGAATCCCGTGACTCAGGTAATCACGTTGGTGCAGGGCCAGCGGCGCATTGATTTTAGCGCGCGGATTGACTGGCGTGAAAGTCCCGGTATCGGTGAGAATTTTGAACAGTTGGGAGGTTTTCGGCCGGCGCACGACCACAAGGCCTTCTACGACGACCGATACAAATTACTGGCCCTCTTTCCAACCAAACTTGCCGAGCAGCAGATTTTCAAAAATGCCCCCTTTGATGTCCTGCAGAGCCGGCTGACGGATACGTTTTTCAATACCTGGTCCGGCATCAAGAATAATGTCCTTTTGAACTGGGTGGATGTGTTCGATGCCAGGAATCAAATCGGTTTGGCGTTGCTGTCTGATCATACAACAAGCTATGCGCATGGCGCCAATTATCCCCTTGGTCTGACGTTGCAATATTCCGGCATCGGTTTGTGGGGTATGGATTATTCCCTGCGCCACCCGACTGAAGTGAATTATGCCTTGGTTCCACATCCTGGTAATTGGGAGCAAGCCGCGCTTTGGGCGGAGGACGACGGGTGGCAGGAACCCTTGCAAGCAGAATTCTGTAAATCGGAAACTGTGCGAACCGTCGCCAGACGATCATTGCTTTCGTTTGATCGAGCTGGCTGGGAAGTGCCGGCGATGCGGCGGGAAAATGGCAAGGTTTATATCCGATTGTTCAACGCATCTGCCGAGGCCGCCCAACGACATCTAACTTATGACGGGCCGGTTGAGAAAGTGGAACTGGTGCGCTTGAATGATGAATTGCTTCGCGACATTCCCGTGGCGAGAGACACTTCTGGGCAAGTTCATTTCGAGCTAACGTTACCTTGTTTCGGCGTGGGAACATTGAGGATCACGCCATAATCTGTTTTTCCGGGTGATATTCAAATTTGCTCATATTTCCTTAGTGGCTCTGATGGCGCTCCGGTAAATCAGAATTACGGCTAGCACGAAGCGCTTGCTGCCTCATCTTTTCATTCGCAGGTTACTGGGCCGGGAAGCCGGATTGTAGCAAAGGTGATTCTTTTAAATATTGATGCCGGGTGGTATAAGTGAATCGTCCGGCGGAACTGGCTTTTCCAACCAGGAGCCATGGCGGCCGTGCCCGGAGTTGGTCGCCACACCGTAGGTGCCAAAGCCTGCTTTTGATACCTGCCGCAGGGTCACCAAGGGCTTTGCTTGCCGGGATATCCGCCGCTATTGTAAGTTGACATCCATACTTGCTCAAGATCAAAGTCAGGCTTCTTGCCCGAGGTGGCAGATCCGTCCCAACCCTGCAAATTTTGCGTGTTGGGTTCGGTCCACTTCATGATGCCTGCGTGACCGTCGGCAAAGGAGAACTGGCCGTGGTTTCCGTGGCGGCTGGCCGGCAAGTTTAGCCAGCTTGGGCCAATCGCAAGAAAGGATACTGCAAAGTAGCCGTCATCTATGCTGGTCGTTGCCGGCGTGCTACCTCCCTGCTCATCAACAAAAAAGGAGGCGCTGGCAGGTCCGGGATTGAGGACATTACTGAATTTGAGGTTTTCCTGGATACCGGCATGAACCTGATTGATCAGGCCGCCCGGGTCGTTGTTGAAGCCCATCATGCAATTCAGTGAGTAACTGCGGGACCGGGGCATGCCAGACATCCCTTGAATATTCACGATGTCCGCCGGACACCGGTAGTTGCTCACACTTTTGTCATACTGGTAAAGCAGTGACGCCATGATCGGCGCAAGATTGGTAGGCCCGGTTGGGTCAAGCGTGCTGCCATTCACATTCCCACCCACCCAGGCATTGTCCGAGAAAACTATGTTCGGAACGATGTAGTCTTGGTTGTCGCCGGCATAAATAAACGCTGCGAGCGTGAGTTCCTTCAAATTGTTGAGACAACTTACGCCGGTTGCTCTCATCTTCGCCTTGGACAGGGCCGGCAGGAGGAGTGCTGCCAGAATGGCAATGATGGCGATGACAACCAACAATTCAATCAGTGTGAAACCGGTCAGCCCACGCTTATTTCTTTTCTGATTCATGATATATCCTGAATTGGTGTTCGCCGCGCAATTCCCACCACATGGCCAATCAAAGTCCACTATGGCTTCTCGCTTGACGCCCGCATTTCAGTCTCGGCTATCCACAGCATACAATTATAAAAAACAAGACCACTCGTCTCTGGCGGCATACACAGGAGACATCGGTTGTCTTAACACTGGCCTGATTCCGCACGACAACCCCACGATTGCGCGTACGGCGACAATAAAGCTGAGAGATTAATATGGCACCTTTGTTTCATCGAAAATGCCCGGCCGCTCAAAATGATGAAAGTTCATGTGTTGATTCGGATTATGATTAATTGTATCGGGCGAATTCAAGTGTAACGCGGTAGTCTCGTGCCAAAAAACGGGTGGAGAAGTGCCATGACCCCGACAAAAATCACGCTGATCAATGTTCAATTCGAGTCCTCGATTGCCAGCAGTCTGCTTCAAGCTGTCTTGTAAGTATCTTGAATAAAACAATTTATAATTGGGATGAATTTCACTGAAATAAATCAGCGGCCAGTCGGAATTCTCCAAGGACGGAGAAAACCATCGAAAGCTGGCGCGAATCGTGGGGTTGACGTTTTTATAATCCAGCTTTAGTTTCGATTGCGTAAATCATCTTTGGTGAATTGAATTTGCAGTCATGGTGAAGGCATACAGGCTGCCAGGCGCCTGCTAACCGAATAACTGGCGACACCTACTCATTGGATCGGACATGAATTTCCCTAATTTATTTACTAATCAAATGTTCAACTCATTTTTCCGTCATCCATCGCGTCTGCATCGAAATTGCCGTTGGGTTGTCTTAAGGCTTTCCGTGGTATTGGCTTTGCAACTAGCGAGCCTGGGAACGGGACAAGTCCTCACAAACGGTGGGTTTGAATCGGGACTTGCCGGTTGGAGCACCAGCCTGTCTAACGGCGGTGCTGCGATCTTTACCAATGCGGCAACCAATGTTCAAAGCGGAACTAATGCCCTGCTCGTGACTGTGAGCAGCGCCGGGACGGCTTCCAATTCGGTTCAACTCGTCAGCAGTTCGTTCACGGCTAGCAGCTCTGATACCTGCGTTCTGCGCTTTTGGATGAATTCCAGTGCCTTGTTTGCCAATGTGGGGGTTAATCTTCTCGGAGCCACGCCGGGGTTTCCGCAGATTCCTTTTGAAATCTCCACCAACCCGTTGGTGGCCGGTACGATTGGCGACTACCAGGAATACCGGTACGCCTTCAAGGCTTCGGGTACGGTGTCCATCGCCTTTAATTTCCAGACGGCCGGAAAATACTGGCTCGACGGCGTGGAGGTGTTGGACGTGACGAATAACGATGGGTGGGACACGCCGATGACTTATCTGTGGTGGTGGGGAAATTTGAATTATTTTGAGACGAACAGCCTCGGCATTGCGTGGACGGGCGGGGACAATGACAAATCGTGTCTGCTGCCGGATGGCAGCGTGGTGTGGCTCTTCAATGACTCTTATGCCACGACGCTCAGCGCCAATAGCTTCTATTCCAATCTCCGCGGCGATAGTTCGTTGCCACGCAACTGCGTCGTGCATCAGATCGGCACCAATCTCATTTGGATGAATAACGGGGCCGATACCTTTTTTGTGCCAACCAATGCCGCTAATTTATATTGGATTGGCGACAGCGTGGTGGAGAGCAACAAGCTGTTGGTGCTTTTAAACGAGGTCAACGCTACCGCGATCACAAACGTGCGCATCGCCATTGCCACGATGTCGTTGCCGGGATTGACCCTTGACGGCATCCAGGAACTTTCTTCGCCCGGAACTGCCGATTATGGCTCTTTTATAAACGGCGGTGACGGTTATTATTACATGTACAACGGGCCCAACGTGGCCCGGGCGCCGGTCGGAAGTTTGGCGGTGGATTCGGCCTGGACCTATTGGAATGGCAGCATGTGGGTCGCCGATGTTGCTCAATCGACGGGTTTGACCAATTTGGTCAACCCCTGGTCAACCATTCAACTCGGGACGAGCAATTATGTGACCGTATATTTCCCCTATCTTGACTTTACTCATATTACGGCCCAGTTTGCGCCGACGCCGATGGGGCCATGGAGCACTGGCGTGACCGTCTACTCGGTTGCCAATCAGTGGGATCAAATCGTTTATGCGCCCAATATTTGCGCGGGCACGGGCAGCAACGGGATTTATACCATCGGCTATTCGGACGATGGATCTCCGGAGAACTGGTTTGCCAAAACGGCGGCCGACCGGTCGTGGTATAGTCCACATTTCGTCACCGCCAACCTGCTTAATTTGTCGCCGTTTACCTTTAACTATGCCGCGAACGCCAACTTCGGGTTTGAGACACCGGGCATTGGCAGTGCCTACCAGTACAGCCCATCGGGCGGCTCGTGGACCTTTAATGGTGCCAGCCCGAACGGATCGGGCCTGGTTGGTAATGGCAGTTTTTTTGCGAATCCCAATGCGCCGCAAGGGGTTCAGGCCGCTTTTGTTCAGGAACATGGCAGTATCTCGCAAGCCATTGCGGGTTTTACGCCGGGGATAAATTACACCGTCGGCTTTCTGGCGGCCGAACGCCCAAACAATGCGCAGTCATGGAACGTGACGGTTAATGGTCAGGTCATCGCCAGCTTTAATCCGGGCTCAAGCGCGACCAGCTATGTCAACTACACGGCCACCTTCACGGCCACGGCAGCCACCGAAAACGTGGCATTTGCGGGAACGGATTTGGCGGGCGGCGATAATACCATTTTCATTGACGACGTGCGGATTACCTCCCCGCCCAGCCTTGCACCGGTTAACCTGAATTTTCAGCAAGCGGGCAGCAATCTGGTGCTCAGCTGGACTTCCGGAATACTGTTGCAGGCGACCAATCCAACCGGACCCTGGTCGATAAATAATGCCACTTCTCCTTACACCAACCAACCCGCCAATCCCCAGATGTTTTACCGGGTGCAGGTGCAATAGCCGGCTTCATTTGCCAAAATCTTAATCTGGAGGGAGCTTGTCAACCGGTGGGGTCTGCGGGCATCCGTTTCAAATAGGTTGCCGCCGTCCGGTTTTCCGGCTGGATTTTTAGCAAGGCCTGCATGGCGTTATGGGCCTCACGCCAACAACCTTGGGCCACCAGCGCCCGCGCCAGGATGAAGTGGGCGTCGGGCAGAAAATACTTGAGGCCGATCGCCCTTGAAGCCGAGGCAGCGGCTCCTTTCGGATTGCCTTTGCGCAATTGCGCCGCCGCCAGTCCGAGCCAGGCGATGGGATCCTGTTTGTCCAGGTCCAATGCGCGGTTGGCGATTTGCTCCAATGCGTCCCATTCCCGTAGCTGGAGCAAAAGCAGTCCGAGCCGGCGCAACGCTTGTGGATGTGTCGGATTGAGCTTGATGAGTTCGGCGACCAAGGCGCGCGCCTGGTGGGAATCTTTCCTGGCTATTGCCAGCTCCGCACGCGGCAAAAGCGAGGCGACACCCGCCGGTATCGATTCCAGCACCACTTCCAGCGTATCGGTCGCGGCGGATAGTTGCTGCAATGCCAGTTGACATTGGAACAGCGCGTAGCCTGCGTCCACCCGCTCGGGAAATTCGCGAAATAAACGGTCGAGAACCGGTAGCACTTCCGAATGACGTCCCGCTTCCATGCCGGATTGGACGAATTGCCAGTCTGATTCGCGCCGCCAGGCCGCCGCTGCCGGACTATCCGGAAGCGGGTTGTCCACATTTGGCTCGCGCTGAATTCCGATTTGCGAATCCCACGAGTCCACCCGCCTAAGTTCAGGGCTGGTACGGAAAACTTCGGTCAACACCCGTCCTTCCATATCATCGCCAAAAGGCAATCCAAAACAGGACAGAATGGTTGGGGCTATGTCCAAAATGCTGGCCCCATGAAGCAGCGCGTCGCACATGATGTTCGGTCCCCGGGCCGCAAAAATGCCGTAAGGCGATTTCCAGGATTCCTGGTCGCCGGGAGCAAATCCACCCTGCGGCACCCCTTGCGTGAGCGCGCCATGAGCCGAAACCAGCACGACCGTGGCATCTTTTCCGGCAAGCGCCAACAATTGATGCAACATATTATCCAGTATCCGGCAAGTCATGCTCAGGACGTCCTGGTAAAATTCGAAACTTGGCGGGGCGCCACTGGCCCCCCGGCAAAGATGTGGGGGGATGAAAAGCTGGCTGATGGGACCGAGGGCAGGGAAGCGCACGGCCGCAAAGTCCCACGGCTCCCGCTGCAATAACTCCAGCATGACGGTCTGGTAAGAATAATCGGCCGCCAAATACAGGCGCAACTGCCCGATTCGATGATCTCGTTTTTGATCGATTCTTTGCCATTCGGGAATATAACGGCAAATCACCGACGCATCGATTTGCTCCGGGCTGGACCGCTTGGGATCAAGTTGCGCCCGCAGTGCCTCGGGCCAATAGGTTCCAGGCGCGGCCGGCGGCCAAGGCTTCACCCCGGGGCCGGCGGTGGGCTCGGGATAGCGGTCGGAAACGAAAACGCAATTGCCGGTTTGTTCGTTGTGACTGGCGGGCCATCCGGCCACAATGCTCCGCTTGCCCCTGTGCGCCAGTATTTGCCAAAGTGCCGCCGTCCGCCGCGCTGTTGCCGAAATTGTCACTGTCCGGCCACGCGGGCCAAATTCCATGGCATGACAAACCCGATGTTGCCAGGCGCGTTTGCCCGTCATGAGGGAGGTGCACAACATGGCTGGCACCAGGGGCCGGGTGGATAATAATTCTCCGGAGACGCCTTCTTCCACCAACCGGTTCAGTGCCGGCATGTTTCCGGCATCAATCAACGGATGCAGTATTTTCCATTCGGCTGCATCCCAATGCACCAACAATAAGCGCCCGGACATATAGGAAACTATTTGCTTTGATTGTAAGCGCCATTTTTCCCAGACTCCAGTTGAATCGAGATGTTTTGCTTTTGCCGCCGGTTTGACTTGCCAAAATGAGATGAGCGAATCATATCCATCTGACTTGATCGTACGGGAACCATCGCCCACGGAACTCAGCCGGGTGATCCATCTGTTTCGCGCCGCTCCCCTGCCACGCCAGGCCCGGGTTTTTGTAAGCGTAAAGACGAAACCGCTGGAACGATTTGTTGCCGCAGCGGCTTGGTGGCCATCGGGCCACAAGCTGGCCTTCCGGCTCGCTGTTCAACCAGGGAGCACCGTCCGACTCGTGGCCTGCAGCCAATTGGTCCGGCAAATTGCTGAATGTGGACGCGCCTTGCGCATCGGGAGTGTGCAATACGCAGACCTGTTGCTCGACCACAGTGAATGGGTTCCTCCGCTGAAGGAAAATGGCTTTGCCGTTCTGCATTCCGAGCGATTCTTTGAAGTGTCGGGCCAGGAGTCATGGACGCGAACGATGAAGCTCGCCGAACGCATGCGTGATAAGTTCCCTCCCGCCTGGCGGACGGAATCCATCCGCCAGCATTCGCCCGAAACCATCCTGGATTTCATTGAACCTTGTCACCTGATGCCGGCCGATGAAGTGCGCGAACGTTGGCGCGATGATTGTCCTTATGGCTTTGAAATGGATTTGTCATCCATCCTTTTCGATGGCGCGCGGCCGGTGGGAGTATTCTTGATGCGCCGGGTGCAGGACATGCTTTGCGTCGATGTCCGCATGGTGCAAACGTGGAACCGTTTGCTGAACTCACTCGGCAATGTGGCGTTGCTCTATCATACTGCGGTGAGGGCCGAGCCGGCGAAAAGTGGAATCTTCCGGCTTCAATTTCGCGGTGGCGAAATCGAACACCGGGAAACCGCAAACCTCGCTTTGCGGATGGGGGGAATCGAGCTGCCCTCACGCCATATCTTCAGCCGGACTCTCTAATCTCTTAGTCGTGACGCCATACCCTATGCCGCGGACCGGATGATGAATCGAACTCGCCGTGCAAGGGGCGAGGTTTTTTTGCTTAACTCTGTGAGAGAATGGCGATCTGGCTTGCCCTATATTGATTCATTGAGTGTACCGCACATTCCATGTGCTGACATTGCCAAGACGGCACTTGCGGGTCGGCTGCCCAATGAAATCCGCAAATCATGAAACCGGCCCGTTCAAGCCCGATGGGGACCTGCCGACAAACCAGCATCAAGCTCGGGAAACCCCCTGCTTCCGCACGTTGTCTGGCGGAAACCCTCAGCGGGCGCTTGCGGTGTTCTGATTACTTGGGTTAAAATTGGAAAGTTGCGAAACATTTCCGGCCTCGCTTTGGATAATGAGATTCGCTCCCTTGTTAACGTCCGGTCGGAGGACGGTTGCGCGCGTGGTGGAATTGGCAGACACGCCAGACTTAGGATCTGGTTCCGCAAGGATTGGAGGTTCAAGTCCTCTCGCGCGCACCACTCTTACAATCCCCTTTATTATCAAGTGGATTGTGGGTTTTTAGAAAAAGTTGAAAACCTTGGCATAACAGTTTGGCATAACAAAATTAAAACTGTTCAAAGCCAAATGAGTTCGTTCAAAGAAGTTTTCTGGACTGTTCCGCCCCCCTCTTCCAGCAAACCCACGATGTTTCCGGTCATGAAAACCTGAAACTTCTGCATTTCAACCCGCCATGGTAATCTGCCTCGGCGATGTTCCGGGTCATTTTCCATCTCGATATGGACGCTTTTTACGCTTCGATTGAACAGCGTGATGATCCTAATTTACGTGGCAAACCAGCGCTGACCCGAGCAGACCATCCCAAATACTGTGCAAACCCACGACCCTTTCCGCCGGCTTCACATAAAAATCATTCCCACCCCTATCACCATTCGGAAAATCCTGGTCAAAAAACGATTCACAGTGCAGAGGTTGATGTTCGTCGCCAATTAAATGAAC
>Ga0302319_10008526_pt1 | contig 19925 bp, 16 predicted proteins | sample Bog_T0_2_FD_203319 | JGI IMG/M metagenome (GOLD analysis project Ga0302319, IMG submission 203319) | Peat permafrost microbial communities from Stordalen Mire near Abisko, Sweden - Bog_T0_2 | ecosystem: Environmental > Terrestrial > Soil > Wetlands > Peat | place: Sweden: Abisko, Stordalen Mire... | reverse complement strand
TCACCCCAAATGCCGTCGCCGACAATCCGCATCGCGCCAAAGCCAAGGCGGTTGACCTCAAGGTCACCACCCAATTTGAAAGTCCTGACAGGATTACTCATAGCGTGGTAGATGCACGCGCGTGGCGAAACGGTGCTCAGAACTCCAACGGTGCAAGTCGAGAAACTTATTGGTTCCTGGCCAAGTCGCCGAGTTGAAGCAATGTCTCGGCGGCCCGATCTAACGACAGGGAAGAGGGAATTTGCCTGAAGGCGGATTTCTCATCATCTTCTTGCTCTGAGACGCTCTTGAAGAGCAGCATGCGGCCGGCAAAGTGGACATGCGTTTCAGTAATTTGCCACTCGCCCTGGCTGACCTCTCGGCGTTCAATGTCGAAATTACCCCCAGCCTTGAGTTCTCCGAGCAATCCGCCGCCAAACTTGACGTCGTGGATGAGCTGGCCTTTCAGACTGATGATGCGGTGTTGGGCAGTATTCAAAACCAAATCGCCCTCAACACCAGAAAGTATGCGAGCCTCCCGACTTGGGGCGCGAAACTTCGGATCAGGCTTGAAGTGCAGTGTCGTCTCAGCGCTCCGCTCCCCGGCTGAGGTCCACAAAAAGGCTTCCGGGAGCAGATTGAGCAAGTCGACCGTCTGCTTCAAATCATCCTCTTGCTTCTTGCGTTCTCGCGATTGGGCGCCGCGGTCCTTTAGAAATCGGTCCATTCTTTCCTGCTGCTGCGCCTCACTGAATCTATGCCCGTTTTCCTCGATAACACGGTGCAGATCACTCTCCGGTGTTTCTGCGACCCATTGCAAAATGCTGTTGTTCGGTTTCTTGTCCATCTCGTAATAGAGCCAATGGGTTTGGTCAGCCTTGCCGGCAGTCAACTCCGTAGTGACAGCCTCTTGGACCACCTGTCTCAGATCCTGGGCAGGGGCCGAATGGGCGATGGCGAAGGATACCGCCATGATCAGAAATGCTATCCATCTATTTCCACGAATCATGAGCACCGAATCCGAAGTTGAAATTTGGAACACTCGTCTCGAACATGAAGCAACAGCACCGTTTCATCTCGGATGCGAAAAGATTTGAAACGGCTTCAACTGATTCCAATAATCTAGAGAATTGTGAACGTTGATACGATTACAGATGAATGATCGCAAAGGGCTAGCAAGGGTCATAGATGGTCTGAAATCAATAAGGTATGGAAGTGAAGCTAAGAATAAATCTAGATATTTCCGATATCAATCATGTCCGATAACAGATATTCTGTAATGTCGACTTCGCTTCCAGCCAGCACAACCTTACCTGTCCGCCGCCAACATCTTCCCTGTCTCGCCATGGAGCGAAATCAGCTCCAAGCCTGGATCCGGGAATCACATCTTGTATCGACCGAGGTCCTCGTCGTTCAGCCCCTCAAGCCATTTGCGCAGGTCCTCAGTGCTCGGGCTATCCGCATGTCCGATCTGGTTCAATTTCGCTACAGCTAGTACCGGCTCCGCCACGAAGATCGGACAATCTGCGCGGAGCGCCAAAGCAATCGCATCGGAGGGCCGCGCATCTACAACCATTGGCACTCCGCCCTGCGACAGCCACAGCGAAGCGTAAAATGTATCATTCTTAAGCTCTGTAATAACAACGCGTTCCAGCTTTCCATTCATGTACTGAATGAGGTTTTTAGTCAAATCGTGCGTCATTGGTCGGAGTGCTACCAGCTTCTCAATCTCGACCTGGATCGCGTTTGCCTCAAATATTCCCACCCATATCGGTAATACCGCATCCGACGCCACATCCTTCAGTACCACAATCGGCATGTTCGTATTTGGGTCGAGCATTAATCCTCGAATACGCATTTCAATGTCCATGCCATCCTCCGCTCTTAAGTCCTTGATTCCAATCTGTTTCCATGGCGCAAAATCTACGATGTCGCGTTGTCGTGGACCGCTTCGCCAACAAGGCTATTCGGAAAGGTCTTCGTGATACGCACCTGATGATAGCTCCCAGTCGCTGGAGCTATAAGTCCCGGCCAGCTAAAATTCACCGGCTTATTCTGGGAACTTCGACCCGTTATCTGGCCTCGAGTTGGATTTGTTCCCTCAACCATTACCTCAATAACATCTCCTAAATGCTTGTCATAATTGACTCTTTGAATCTCTCTCTGACGATCAAGCAATACTTGAAGACGTACAGACTTGGCTTCATCCGAGATCGAATCAATCATCACGAGTGCCGGAGTATTTGGCCTGGCCGAGTACTTGAATCCGAAGACGGCGTCGTACTGAACTTCATTCAGTAGATCAACCGTCTGCTCAAAATCCTCTGCGGTCTCACCGGGAAATCCAACGATAATGTCCGTCGTCAAGGCAATTTTGCGCTTGGCAGCCTTAATCCACGAGATCCGTTCCAGGTACCATTCCCGCGTGTATTCCCTCGCCATCATCCGCAAGATACGAGACGATCCCGACTGTACCGGCAGATGCACATGATCACAAAGCGCAGGGACAGCGTCAATCACCTCAACAATATCCCGTGTAAAGTCCCGCGGATGACTCGTGGTAAACCTCACACGCCTGATTCCGGGAATTTCTGCGATTGCACCTAGCAACTCAGCAAAGCTTAGCTTCCCTTGCGGGTCCCGATAGCTGTTCACATTCTGTCCCAGCAACTGAATCTCGGTATAACCCAGGTCGACGATCCGCCGTGCCTCTTCCAAAACCGAATCCGATCCACGGCTGCGCTCCTTGCCTCTCGTATACGGCACAACGCAGTAGGCGCAGAACTTGTCGCATCCTTCAATAATCGTGATGTAAGCGCGATATGGATTGGTGCGTGAAGTAAACTCCGTTTCAAACGTAAGATCGGTTTGCCGGTCGTCTAATCCTGTTATCCGTGTCTCCCCGGCTTCCAAGCGCGCCAGCATCTCGGGTAACTTACGATACGAAGCCGATCCTGCCACCAGCGATACATATGGAGCGCGTTCAAAAATCTTTTCGCCCTCCTGCTGCGCCACGCACCCGATCACCGCAAAGCGCTTTCCCAACTTGTGCAGTTTCTTGTAATCGTTCAGGCGGTTGAATACCTTCTGTTCCGCCTTGTCGCGGATCGAGCAGGTGTTGTAGAGCAGCAGATCCGCTTCTTCTTCGACCTGGACCTGCGCATAGCCCTGTTGCTCCAGCGTCCCAATCACCTTCTCAGAATCATGGGCATTCATCTGGCAGCCGAACGTCTCGATATAGAATGTTTTTCCGGTCGCCATCATTCCTTCAGTATACCGCCGGACATTTCAGCCGTGTTTGAGCCAACCTCGTGGTGACTACAATCCGATCAATGAAGGGATTTGCGCCCGACAAGCCATACTTCATCCGAAACTAGCGCATGTCGGTGTGAAGATAGGCTAATAACGCCTCCATTTGCTCCTCGGTAAACCTGCCGGAAAAGCTTGGCATTTTCCCCTTGCCCGATAGAACAAGTCGCCGAACTTCCGCGTCCGTCGCCGGAGCTCCGCTCGGCAAATGCTGCTTTCCCATCGCGCCGCGAATATTCGGAGGCGGCGGCTTCAACGCTAGATCGTTTTCCTCGTGACAATGGGCGCATCGCACAGCGTACAGATGTTGTCCCTCGGCCTGCTGCGGAGTGAGCTCTGGCTGTCGGTGGCAACCGACGAGCATAGGGGCCAGGATCACGCCAGCAACCACCCAGCCCCGGAAAACTGCGGATTCAATTCCCTTCCTACCGATCAAACCGGTCAGGCCTTCTTCCCTTCAGAGAACTTTGCGCTCACGGAGTCCCAGTTGACGACTGAGAAGTAAGCCTTCACATAGTCCGGTCGCTTGTTCTTGTACTTGAGGTAGTACGCATGCTCCCAGACATCGATCCCCACCACCGGTTTGTGCCCCACTGTCAGAGGGCTGTCCTGATTTGCGGTCGTCGTAATTTCGAGCGCACCGCCGGGCAAGACTACAAGCCATGCCCAGCCACTCCCGAATACTCCCGTCGCCGCGGCAGTGAGCTTGTCCTGAAAGCTCGAGAAACTGCCAAACTTCGTATCGATCGCCTTTGCCAGTTCCCCGGTCGGCGCCGCGTTTCCTTTTCCAAGGGTCTCCCACCAGAAGGAATGGTTCGCATGACCTCCGCCCTGATTTCGGATTGCCGCTAACAGGTTCATCGGCATCGCATCCAGGTTCGCAACCAGGTCAAAAACTGTGCGGCTTGCCAATTCCGGATGGCCTGCGACGGCAGCGTTCAATTTATCCACGTAGGACTGGTGGTGTTTGTCATGATGCAGATGCATCGTCTCCGCATCAAAATATGGCTCCAAAGCATCGTACGCGTATGGTAGCGGGGGAAGAGTGAAAGGTCCGGAAGCGACCGGTGCCGGAGTCGGAGCGGCCTGCGCTCCGTCAAGTGAGTTGCTCGCATTCGCATTCGCGGAAGTCAGCAAGACTGCGCCGGCCAATCCGCTCATTTGCTTGATAGCTGTTCTGCGATTCATAAGACAAATCTCTCCTTGGATAGACGTGTGGGCTTGAGTGGACTGGCCTGAACGGACCTCGGGATCCCTTCTCGCTATTTGAGTCTACGGGCAGAACGACCGGTCAACACTCCGCCCTTCGAACACCTTATCGTAAGCTGAAATCATGCGATTGCCCACACTTCAGGAAATCGAAGCAGCACAGAAGGTGGTCTACCGGGTCATGCCACCTACTCCACAATATAGCTGGCCTTTGCTTAACTTGCGGCTGGGTGTCCGGGAACCTGCTCAATTGTGGGTTAAGCACGAGAATCACACGCCGGTTGGGGCCTTCAAGTTACGGGGAGCACTTGTTTACACTTCATGGCTCAAAGAAACCAACCCTGAAATTCACACCTTAGTCGCCGCCACCCGAGGAAACCATGGCCAGGGAGTTGGAATGGCAGCTCGTCTGCTCGGGTTCCGGGCTGTCATCGTAGTCCCGCACGGAAACAGTCGTGAGAAAAATGCCGCAATGCGTGCCCAGGGAGCAGAACTCATGGAGCAAGGCGACGACTTCCAGGCATCCCTTGAATTTGCCCGAGAACTTGCAACTCGACCCGGGCATGCAATGGTTGAGTCCTTTCATCCCCTGTTAGTCGCCGGGACCGCAACCTATGCTCTCGAATTCTTTCGTGCGACTCCACCCTTAAGGACCATATATGTCCCGATCGGCCTCGGATCCTCGGTTTGCGGAGTATCCGCTGCCCGAAATGCTCTGGGTCTTAAGACTGAAATAGTAGGCGTGGTCTCATCCAGTTCTCCGTCCTATTCGCATTCGTTTCGGGATCGCCGCATTGTAGAAGCACCTTCGAAAACCCAAATCGCCGATGGCCTTGCTTGTCGCCTCCCGAACGGTGATGCTATGCAGGTCATCTGGGACAACGTAGCGCGAGTCATAGAAGTGACCGATGTAGAGATCGCATCTGCCATGCGCGCGATATACGAGGACACTCACAACCTTGCGGAGGGCGCTGCCGCCGCGGCCTTTGCGGGAGCCATGCAAGAGGCCAATGGCCAAATCGACCTTGACTCGTCGATTGGGATCGTTCTCACAGGGGGAAACGTCGATCGCGATCTTTACATCCAGGTTCTGGAGGAGACACTTTGAGCGACACTGCCCCCCAGCAAGAACTCACACCGCTCTTCCACGGCACTCGAAATACCTGTTTCGGATGTGGGCAGGCAAATCCAGTGGGCCTCCACTTGGAGTTCACACTGTCCCCAGAAGGCGCCATCGCCTCCAGTGCTATCGTCACAGACCAATACGAAGGTCCACCCGGGTATCTTCATGGCGGAATCATCGCTACTCTGCTTGACGAAGCAATGAGTAAAGCAAATCGCGCCCGGGGCGTCACAGCCATGACCCGTCAAATGCAAGTCGAATACCTGCTCCCCGTCCCATCCGGCAAAGCCATTCGAATAGAAGGGAAGGTGACGCGAAGTGAGGGTCGAAAGCATTGGACAGAGGCGCGAATCCAAAATACAAATGGTGAAGTTCTCGCACGAGCAACGGGTCTCTTTATTACAGTCCGCCGATGAGAACTTTCAACCTTCCGATAACGCCAGTTAGACGCAGTCAAAGAGCAACCCTCCGGCGATTCGACCCGCGATTCGAGAGGTCAACAGGCTCGACTTCCGTTTTCCACCGTTTCGGTGCCCGGTCTTTTTCGGGCGTCATATATCGCTGATCCCAAATTCGCATTACACTCATTTCGTTTGTTGGGCTCGAGCTGATGGTATTACCCGAAGGGTACTAGTGAACTTCACGGTTATTACTTTAGCTCTAAGTTGATCCCTCTGAACTGGTATGTCGAAGTTCCGCAAGATTACTGATAATTCAGGAAGGCTGAACAGAAGGCTCAAGTTCAGCTTTCCGAAATGGGGAGAAAATCGAACCTCGGCCGATTTCACTCCTCTTCGTGAATTGCAACGTTCCGCAAGCCCTTCGGGTTCAGTTTGCCCGGTCAACTCAACCCTCGATCAACCGTCGTTGTCCCGATTGCGGTACAGCAAGATCGAAACGCTGAAGCTTCCTGATTTTCGGCAAACCCGCCGTCCTTCCAGAATCTCTGGCCACTCGCAATCTCGACGTTTGTGAACATGCCCGAAAGGACATAACATGAAAAATCTTCTCAAGTACGCACTCCTGGGACTGGCTCTAACGCTCTCGGTCAGCTCCAACGCACACGCGGACGGGTTTGGATTTGGATTTGGACATCCATCTCCACCACCGCCCCCTCCACCACCACCACCACCACCGCCACCAGGGAAATGCAACACTGCTCCGGAGGTCGATCCCAGTCTGGCAATCAGCGGGTTTGCTCTTCTCGCAGGGACTTTGACGGTTATCCGGTCGCGGCGGTCAAAGCAGTAAAACTTTATTTGAATCAACATTGCGGGCGCACCCGCAAGATCAATGATTCTCATATGTCTCTTGTTGCCTTGTTCTCTCGGTGTTGTCGCCGATGGTTTATCTCTGATGTGGCAATCGATGCAGACTCATCGCAGCCGATACACTTTCAGGGGCATTTTGAACAATTGAGGTCTGATTAGCGATTTTGGTAGTAACAATCAAAATTGGGCCTCTATCAATCCGGGTTCCTCTATCATGAGTTATGAGTAAAACCGTGCGAACGCCAGGGTACCGAAGTTATATTGTTTAAATTACTCATGCGCAAACTAACTTAATCCATCGTGGGATTTACACGCGATCACCCCGACGACGACAATCCCAACGAGGCGCATTGGGGGAATCAGCCTATTCCTGTCACGAATACGGGAGGAGAGTTTGGCGTCTCGGCAATTTTTACTTTTCCCGAATTTGTGCGAAGACATTCTGGCCAGCCGGGCTCCGGCGCTCTACTTGGGTAGCGTTAAGACGGCCCCGAGAAACGCGCTTGAATTATTCCGGGTCTTTCAATCGATCCACACCGTCGTTGTCTCGATTGTGAATTGAAGTCTTGAAATCCTGATACCTTTAAGGCAAGCGCAAAACTTGCTGTTGAATAATCTGGCCCTTCTCAATCGCGACATGAAGTCCCAACACTGCCCGAAAGGACAAAAAAACATGAAGAAGTCTCTGAAGGTATCCCTGCTTGCGTTAGCCTTGGCGCTCTCACTCAGTCCAAGTGCCCATGCATTCCCAGGGTTCGGTGGGTTCGGTCCACCACCTCCACCGCCACCACCACCCCCACCACCACCGCCGCAAGGGCCAGTCACCACAGCTCCGGAAGTTGATACAAGCCATGCGAGTGGTGGGTTAACCCTTCTTTGTGGAACTCTCACCGTTCTGCGCTCCCGGCGCCAGAAATAGGCGGGAATACACTGAATTTCCAACCCAACCGCGCTTCGACTGGGAGGATCAATTCCCAGTCGAGACCGCTCCTTAGATTCCCTCGCCATCTTCTCGGGCGCTTATATCTATTGGTATTGCTTGTAACTCTGGATGTTCTGATAGTCGCAGGCACCTGGCACGCTACCTCTCTTTTAGGTCCGCTTGCTCCTTTCGGCATAGTCACTTATGCGGTCTTTTTAGGACTTGGCCATTCTTATTTCAAAGGACAGAAGCAAGACCTGCGGTTCAGCGCCCGGTTGTTCGCCGCGCACTTTACTTGCATCCTGGTTGTGTCTTCCATCAATATCGCGGCTATCCATGGATTTGGATACCTTCTGAATTCAGAGTGGGTGCATGTTGTTTCCCGCGTGATTCTGCTGACGGGACTTCTCCTCCTGGCTCTTGCCTGCGTCCCATTCCAGTCATGGACCGCCCTCGTACGCGGAACGAAACTTCTCTGGCTCTATTCCCTGCTCGCTGGCGGATTGGCCTGGTGTCTTCGATACCCATTCCAGTCGATGTGGGACACTTCCAGCACCGCGCCCGGACGAATTCTTCAATTCATTACCTTTCACTCTGTGAAAGCGGTTCTGAGGCTCTTTATACCCAATATCTATATCAATTCGGATACGTTTATCATCGGCACTCCAGACTTCTCCATATTCGTCGCAGAGGCTTGTTCCGGTTTAGAAGGCATCGGCCTGGTTCTGGCTTTCACTGTTATTTGGCTTTGGTACTTTCGCCGAGAAAGCCGCTTTCCACAGGCGCTACTACTGGTTCCCTTTGCTCTCGTTTGCGTGTGGATGCTCAATATACTTCGAATCTCCGCGCTCGTTCTAATAGGAAACGCCGGCTATGGAGAAGTCGCCATGGTGGGCTTTCACTCCCAGGCCGGTTGGATTGCATTTACCTCGGTAGCGTTTGCGTTTTCAATGGCCACTCGAAAGCTTCCATGGGTGCGGCGTCGGTATTACATAGTTCCCTCTTCGGATCAAAATGCATTGCCGGTCACGATATTTCTCGATGACGAGGAAGCGCAGACGGCGGAATCCCCTGCTACCGGCGCATATCTGGTGCCTTTTCTGGTAATTCTTGCAGCGTCTTTCCTTTCCAAAGCAGCTTCGGGTCACTTCGAATGGCTCTATCCCTTACGCTTCCTTGCAGCCGCCATCGCAATCTGGCGCTACTGGCCTAATCTAAAATCACTCGACTGGCGCTTCAGTTGGTTTGCGCCAATCATTGGTACCTTAATTTTCGCGATCTGGCTTATTCCTTCATTCTGGGCTCACAACGTGGAGACCAGTCAACTTGGCTACGATTTGGCCACTCTTTCGCCGTGGGAGCGCACTCTATGGATCGCGTTTCGCGTAGCCGCTGCAGTTTTCACAGTCCCAATTGCCGAAGAGCTTGCCTTCCGCGGTTATCTGGCTAGACGCCTGGTGAATCGCGAATTTGATACAGTTCCCTTCTCCGCAGTCACCATCCTTTCCATCGGACTTTCTTCCGTAGCCTTCGGGCTGATGCACGGGAAGCAATGGATCGTCGGCATCGTCGCGGGCCTCGCCTTTGCCGGCGTCATGAAGTGGAAGGGCCGCCTCAGCGACGCGATAGTCGCTCACGCCACCAGCAACCTTCTCCTCGCGATCTGGGTTCTCTCCCGTGGCGACTGGTCTCAGTGGTGATTCTGGTTCAACGGGCGGCTTCAGCAGGCAGTCAACTTATAGAATGAAACAATGCCCGTTGAAGCTCTTCCCCGTCCGGAAAAAGCGAATTTCAGCTCACTGACGGACCTTTTGCAGAGCGCATTCGGGTTCCCTTCGTTTCGAGCCAATCAGGAAGCTGTTTGCCGTGCAGCCGTAGATGGAGAGGATCTCCTACTCGTCATGCCGACCGGTTCAGGAAAATCTCTTTGCTACCAACTCCCGGCCATTGCTCGCGGAGGCACAGCCCTCGTTGTCAGTCCGCTCATAGCGCTGATTGAGGATCAATGCGCCAAACTCACCAGCCTCGGATTCTCCGTTGCACGAATCCATTCTGGTTTGGATCGTGCAGTCAGTCGGCAGGCTTGTGTTGATTACCTCAATGGTGCCATCCAGTTTCTTTTCATTGCTCCCGAGAGGCTCCGGGTTCCCGGCTTTCCCGAAATGCTTGCCAAACGCAAACCCACCCTTATCGCCATCGACGAAGCTCATTGCATCTCCCAATGGGGCCACGATTTCCGTCCCGACTACCGCATGCTTGGTCAGTACCTTCCCGCGTTGCGCCCCGCCCCTGTCGTTGCCCTCACGGCAACTGCAACACCCGCCGTCCAGCGCGACATTCTCGTGCAACTGGGTCTCGAAAAAGCGAAAAAATTCATACACGGATTTCGCCGCAACAACCTCGCCATAGAGGTCACTGAAGTCCCCATGCCAATGCGCGGTGACATGATCTGCGAACTCCTGAAAGACCCATCCCGCAGGCCCGCAATCATTTATGCTCCTGCACGACGTAAATCAGAGGAACTCGCCGCACAGTTAAGCCAGGTTTGCCCCACGGCTGCATATCACGCCGGCCTACCCTCCGAGATCCGCGAAAGCGTCCAACAGAGCTTTCAATCCGGCCAGATCGATTGTGTTGTTGCAACCATCGCATTCGGCATGGGAATCGATAAGGCGGACGTCCGCACCGTAATCCACGCGGCCCTCCCAAGCACTCTCGAGGGCTACTACCAGGAGATAGGCCGTGCCGGACGCGACGGGCAGCCAAGCCGGGCTATCCTCATGCACTCTTATGCAGATCAGCGAACACATGATTTCTTCCTCAAACGTGATTACCCACCCGTAGACACCATGCAACTGGTTTATAAGGCTCTCGGCAGCGAGCCTCGCGCGCTTGATGAAGTGCGCGCGACCCTTAACCTCGATGAGGAAACATTTTCTAAAGCTATCGAGAAGCTCTTCATCCACGGCGGCGCAGCTGTCGATTACGACAACTACGCAGTGCGCGGAGATAACCGCTGGACCGCACCCTACACTCGCCAGTCAGACTACCGCCGAAACCAATTGGAACTCGTTCAACGATTCGTTGATGGACACCAATGTCGGATGGCGGCGCTCGTCCTTCACTTCGGCGACTTGAAAGATGGCCAAACCCGGTGCGGCCTGTGTGACTTCTGCAACCCAACGGATAGTTCTGCGCAGCAATACCGTGAATCATCCCCCTCCGAGGAAATTACACTGCGTGGAATTCTCGACAGTCTGCGCAACACGCAAGGAAAATCGCTCGGTCGTCTGCTAAAGGACCTTCCAGGCGAGCTGAAGAGAAAAGAGTTGGACGTCTATCTATCAACCCTGGCTAAAGCCGGCCTGATCACAGTCGAAGACGCCGAATGGATCAAGGACGGCGAAACGATTCTGTATCGCAAGGTTTGTCTAAGCGCCGAAGGAGAACAACTCGAAGACGGAGTCTCGCTCAGTCTTCAGATGCCCGTCGACGGTGGATCGGATAGAGGAACGGCTGGTAAAAGGAACGGCTCGCTTCCTTTGGCAGCCGATGGAAAACGGAAACGAGCGTCTTCATCACCGAAAACGTTTGAAGCGTCTTCTTACACGGCTTCAACCAAATTATCTCCGGCAGCCCTGGAACTCGAGCAGGCACTCAAAGCCTGGCGAATTGCCATCGCCAAAAAGCTGGGCATGCCACCGTTTGTAGTCCTGCACGACAAAACTCTGCGATCCATAGCCCAGTTAAATCCGACCACCCCGAACCAACTGCAGCAGATTTCAGGAATGGGCCCCGCTAAACTCGACAAGTACGGTTCACAAATCCTGCAAGTCTGCAATCAAGCGAGAATCCCTGAGTAGAACAATCAAACGTCCCAGGCATGCCTGGAAACGCTCTGAGATTCCACTCATGCCCGAGGTCAGGCGCTCTCACGCTACAAGTTCCCGGACTTTATCAAGCGTCGGTTTCAGGAACGTCTCCCGATCGATCGCGCCGAACATCACTCGTGCAGTCCCACCTGCTGTCACAAACGTCACATCCGTAACACCCAGATATGCCAGAACGGTCTTCAGGTAAGGCTCGACAAAGTTCAAAGCCTCTCCAGGGGTTCCGGGCTTATAGTCTCCGCCGCACGCTATCAGTACTGTTGCCTTCTTGCCCGTGAGAAGTCCTTTCGGGCCGTCTGAGCCATAGGCAAAAGTCTTGTCCTTCCGTGCGACCTGATCGATCCAAAGCCGGAGAGATGACGGAATTGTGAAGTTGTGCATCGCAACACTGATGACGTATTCATCCGCATTTTCCAACTCCGAAATCAATTCATCAGAAAGCGCCAATATCGCATTCTGGCCAGCGGTGCGAACGTCTGCCGGCGTATATGCAGCAGCAATCCAAGCGGCATCGAGTGGCTTCGGACTGGTAACGGCAAGATCGCGATAGATCACGGTTCCGTTGTCATGAATTGCCTTCCAGGTCTTCACAAACTCGCGAGCCAGTTCACGGCTGATGGAAGACTCCAATGGGCTTGAATCCAAATGCAATAGAGTGGACATGATGAAACCTCCTTATGCGACATACGCCGCTTAAACAATTATTGTCGTTTATCTTAGACGACAAACGTCGCCTGGGGATTCATTTTTCCATCTATACTTTCAATTGAGCTCGAATAATGCCGATTTCAGACTGCGAAGTTCGCGATCCCCGCATTCGCCGCACCCGTCAGCTCCTCCAGGGAGCTTTGCGAGAACTTATGCAAACTCGTAGCTTCGAGGACATCTCGGTCCAGGACATCACCGACGCTGCCACAGTAAATCGAGCCACGTTTTACGATCACTACGCCGACAAGTTCGCCTTGCTTGGTGCGCTAGTCGCAGGGGGCTTCCACCAGCTTCTCCGCGCCCGCGAGGTCCAGTTCGATAGCACCTGCCCCTCGGCCGCAAGCGCCATTATTCAGGCAACGTGCGATTATCTTGCCCAGATTCGCGCCGAACACCCTGATTGTAGTGGCCAGAATCCATTTGAACCGCTGATCGACGCCGCCATTACCTCTGCCATTCGCAGTATCCTCTCCGGAACTGAAAGGAAACCCGTCGCCGACGTCTCTCCGCTCTCTGAAATGGCGGCTACTGCAGCGGCATGGGCCATCTACGGTTCAGCGCGCCACTGGTCTTCCACCCCCAACCGTCCCCCGGTTGCCGAAGTGGTTCCGCAGATTCTCGCTTTCGTGCTGCCTATACTTGAGAAGGCAAATCCGCAATCCCAGGTTCAACCCGCAAATCCTGTATCAGTCTCCCGAGTGTGAGTTGAGGCTTTCCTTGGGGGCAGTCCAGGCGCACAACAGCAAGAAAAGTGCCCCGGCGCCGTAAGCCAGGGCGAACTCAGGTCCAACCCACCAACCGATTCGCCCCGCCACACCCGCAGGCGTCAACACATATGCGTGAATCGCACCAAAGGCAGACAATACTGCAGCCGCACCCATCCACGCCGCAGACTGAAAAAACTTCCGCTGAACCGCCAGAGCCAACGTAGCCGACCAGAGCATTGATGTCAGCAATCCACCTTGCCCCAGCGAGATAAGTCCGCCGAGCGCCAATTCGGAGCTCCCGCTACCGGACAATGTCGACATCACTGCCTCAAGTGAACTCCCCACCTTGCCGAGAACCGTATCCAGAAGGCTGGTCGCCCATTGCGCAAGCATTGGTATCAGTCCCATCGCCACAGCGACCGACTGATTAGCCGGAACTTCTACAAACGCCTGACCAACTGTTACCAGCCCAAACCAAACGATCACAGGCCCCGCGACTTCCAACGGAATGATCCGCAATACAAACGGCAATACGCCAGTCAAGCAAAAGATCAGCGTAACTACACCGTTCAAAGCCGAATAGCCTGACCTTGCGCCGTTCAATTTATGTGCGGCATGCCCCACGTACAGGGTGGTCGGAAACGGACTCCCCAGGAATGCTGCCGTCAACGTTCCAATACCGTTCATCAGCAACGACGGCCGAGTTTCAAAATCATCTCCAGCAGCTTTAACAGACTCGAGAATCTGCAATGAGGCCAGCGTATCGAGGGCGGACAACGGCAGAATGATCGAAAGATAACTCCACCACTCGTCCCTGCCGAAAAGACTGAAGAGATTCACCGGCCGCGGCAGATAGATCCCGGGAACAATTCCAATCGTTGCGGGCGCTTCATACAGGCCAAGATGCCGCAACAAAGCCACGAGTCCGGCCCCAATTCCAATTGCCACCAGTGCCGGGGGAATCCTACCAAGGAGTGGGCCTGGCAATCGCAGCCGCGACCCGTACAGCGTGAACAGCACAATCATCGGCAGCAATGCCACAGCCGGATGTTGAAACACTCCGAATATAAACCCGAGGCAGAGGTACGCCAGCGCCAGCCCAGCCAACGGGCAAAGAAGTGCGGCCCGGGGAGTATGACGGCGCAGCCAGTCTGTTCCGAATGCCCCCGCCGTTTGAACCACCCCGCTGATCAAGCTTGCAAAGATTCCCGCATGCCATGCCAGCGTTGCATCATGCGTTCGTGCATAGACCGGACCCATGATGAGAAAAACATAGGCAAATATTGTCGGAGTATTGACTCCAAACGGAATCGCTGTCACATCATTTCGCCCGGTTCTCTCTGCCAGTCGTCGAGCCTGCAGCGCGTAGAAAAGGTTCCCTACCAGAACCGAAAGCGCGACGCCTGGGAGCACTCGTCCCGCAACAAACGCAGTAGAAAACCCGCAAACAGGCGCCAGGCCAACAATGAGCAGCAAATCAGGGAAACCGGAAAAGAACAGCCCAAAGAACCCATCCACATCACCGGAAGTAAACCAAGGCAATGGCCGGGTCTGCCTGTCAGTCACTACGCGACCCCGTAAGAAAAGCCAATTTCCCGGAGCCACTTCCGGTACGCGATCGCCATCCGGTCAGATCGAAGATGAAGTTCCGCCTGCAGATCCAGCGGCAAAAGCTCTGGCCTTTGCGACTCCACGATCGCTCGATCCTGTTCTGCGACCCGATCCTGGAATTCGATCAGTTCATGCGCTGGAATCTCATGGCCGTAATTCATCGCCATGACCATCCGCATCTCGCTGAACTCCTCATCCACCGGCGCAACTTGCGCCAGAATCCCAAACTGCCGCTCAGAATGGAGCTTCACAAATCCTGCCGTGAGTGGACCTTGCACCTCATATTGATAAGAAACCTGCGCACCCGTACCGGTACCGTCCGGATCCGGTTGCCAGATCCGAATTTCCCGTGCAACCGGCCCACGAGGTCCCATCGTGACCTCATAATCCTCAATCTCTCCCCGCTCCGGATCGCCAAGAATTCCAGCGTGGAGTATCCCGAGATGCGCAACGTCCAGGAGGTTTTCTATCAGTCGTGGACCCAGAGCCCGAAAACGATATGGCCCTGCCAGAAGCACCCGAAATCCTGCAGCATCGCAAACCGGAAACTCCGGCATCGTGCCCGGATTCCCCGCAAAGGACACCCAGATCACTCCGTATCGCTCAGTGACCTGAAATGTTTGCGCCCGTGCCTTTTGAGGAGGCACCAAATCGGGATGGGCGGGAATCGAAACACATTGACCGGATACGCCATAACGCCAGCCGTGATACGGGCAGATCAGGCAATCGCCCTCGCTCCGGCCAGCCTGTTGTTCGACGGTTCCCAAAGAGAGCTTTGCCCCGCGATGAACACAGAGATCGAGCCAGCAATGCAACTCGCCATTTGCCGACCGCCATAGCACTAAATCCCGCGCCAGAATGCGCCGCGCCAGTGTTTTTCCTGACGCGATTTCGTTCGACCAGCCGACTGCAAACCACTCCGCCAGTAGTCGGGGATCTTCCAACCCGCAATTTGCCGCAAGGCCCGTACCCTTGAAGGTCGTCATGGACACCAAATGAAAAAGCCGTGAATGCTCGCTAGTGTACACGAGCCTTCACGGCTTGTTCGATTGAGATATTCCGACGAAAGAACCCGCTATCGTTGTTCGTCGAATGGAGAATTCGCAGGCGCAGTCCCTGTTCTCGGTTGCACAGATCCCGATATGGACTTAACCCCGGCCTTCCTCTTACGTTTCACCGGAGGAGCCGAATTTGGCGGTCGATTCTTCCCGTTGGACCGTTTCCCATTTGCCGACGTCGCCTCGATCACCGCGCGCATCCAGTAATCGCCCTGGGCGTCCACTTCGATTCCATGAACCTCGCGCTCAAAGCCCGGGAATCGCTTGCCAAACTCCTCCAGCGCCAGGATCAGCTTAATCACAGGGCTATCCGGACCACCCAGCCGTTCGCCCGGCATGCAAACCGGAATCCCTGGCGGATACGGCACAAGCATCACGCCCGCGATTCGACCTGCCATCTCCGTGAACTTCACCTTCTCCGTACCGTTCCGCAGAAGCTTCTGATAAGTCTGCGCCGGAGTCAGCACTTCCTCAGTGAGCAACTCGCAAGCCTCGCCCTCCAGCGCACTCAAGCGTAGCTCGATCATCGCTGCGTGCATCTCGTCGCTCAACTCCTTCAGGCTCACGTTTCTGTATTTCAATGGATACTTGGAAACCAGGTCCGGCAAAGCCTCACTTAAGGTAGCCTCGGTATCGTAAAGCCGCTTGAATTCGAAGAGATTCTCCAGCAGGCTTCCCCACTTGCCTTTGCTGGTTCCTACCGAAAACAGAACCAGCACCGTGTAGTCTCCGGTGCGGGCAATCTCTACCCTTCGCGCATCCAGAAATTCTGTCAGAATTGCGGCCGGAATACCCCAATCGCCAACTACGCCCTGGGCATTGACTCCCGGCATCAGGATCGTCACCTTGGTTGGGTCCAGCATGCAATAGTCGTCTTTGACATCCTCATCCTGGTAGCCGTGCCAGTCGTCTCCCGGCTTCAGTGTCCAGCAGGTTGAGGCCGTCGCCAGCAGCGTATCCGGCGCATCTTCGAAGAGATAGCTCTGTCCGTCGACGGGGTCCTCGACCTTATCCGGTTGAAACAACCGGAAGAACCACCCATCCCCGCCCTCCAACGCTCGAAGCCTGTGCGCAATCGACGACATCGCCTTGCGAAAACTGATCGCATCGAAGATCGTCTCCGCCATCAGCGTTGGTCCCGCCGGCTCATCCATCATCGCCGCCGCCACATCCAGCGAGGCAATTAGAGGATAGAAAGGCGAAGTCGTTCCATGCATCATGAACGCTTCATTAAACTGGTCAAACTCCAGCGGAGCCCTCGGGCTCAGCTTGATATGCACCATCGAAGCCATCGAGAAAGCAGCCAGCATCTTGTGCGTAGACTGCACAGCAAAGAGTGCCGGCCGGTTCGGAATCTCATCCGGCACATCCATCGCGAACCGTCCGCGATAAATCGGATGAAACTTGGCATACGCATACCAGGCTTCGTCAAAGTGAATGCGCGGCACGCTCTGTGACAGCTCAGCAACTACGCGATTGACGTCATAACACAATCCGTCATAGGTCGAGTTCGTCACTGCCGCATAGGTTGCCTCCTGCGAGACTGCCCCCGCAGAAAACGGGCTCTTCGCAATCAAGTCCTTGATCGCATCCGGACTGAACCGCTTGAGCGGCACCAGCCCAATCATTCCGTAACCATTCCGTGTAGGAGTCAGATAAACCGGCCGGGCCCCTGTCACTGTCAGCGAATGACAGATCGATTTATGACAGTTGGCATCGACGATCACAATATCGTCCTGCCCGATTACCCCATGTCCGACAATCTGATTCGAAGTCGACGATCCACCCAGAACATAAAACGTCCAATCAGCCCCGAAAATCCTCGCCGCATTCCGTTCTGACTCTCCCGGCGGCCCAATATGATCGAGCCAGGAACCCAGCGGCGACGTCGAGATCCCCAGATCTGACCGCATGATGTTTTCGCCAAAAAACTTGTGGAATTCCATCCCCACCGGATGCTTGAGAAACGCAACCCCGCCCATGTGCCCCGGAGCGTCCCAGCTATAAGCACCCTGATCGTTATATTTCTTCAGCTCACGAAAATATGGCGGCAACAGCTGCTCGTTGTACCGCTCCACGGCAAAGTCCACTCGGCTCGCAATAAACGCCGGCGTATCGCCGAACAGGTGGATGTATTCGTGGACCTGTTTCACCACTTCCAGCGGCAGTTCGCTAACCAGTGTCCGGTCCGCAATCAGGAAAATCGGCACTTTCTTATTGCGTCGCCTTACTGCGCGAATGATTCGCAGCGCGGCGCGTTCGTCGAACTGATGTTCTCCAGCCAGATCCCAGTCCAGCAGAATCGCCGAGTGCGAGGGATCGCTCTTTACCAGCGAAAGACCGTCCTCCGGCGTCGAGGTGCGCACCACCTCATATCCTTCCTTGCTGATCGCATCGACCAATCGTTCCATCGCTCGGTCCGAAACCGAGTCCGTTCCGCCCACTTCACTGGCGATCAGCAACACCCAACGCCCTTCGTCCATTCCACCTCACACTTTCTCGAAAAACAGGCCCTGAAAATCAAGCGACCGTTTCTAATCCTACAACTCATTTGCGCCCCGGTTTGAGCAAGGCCAACTGCGAAGGCCCAAATTCATAGAAGTGCAACATGGGCAGCTTGTTGCGTCACCCGTTGATGGTCGTTAACCTTCGTGATATCAGCCGCTTAAATCGGGGGCGTAGCGGACTGAAGTTATGAACAGGCGTGACTATATTTTCGTTCTCGTGCCACCGGATTTTTCATCTCGACAGGTTAGACTCCTCGACCTTTACAGCACCAAATCTGTGTAGTACCAGCCGCCAACGGAGTATGTGTATCGCTGGTACACTTGAGTGTTGAAGACAAAATTGGAAAATACCGGAATCCGGCGCACGACAAGCCGGGTCATCAAGGATTTTTTGCAGAGGAAGTGAGGAAGTGATCATGGCAGAAGCGAATCATAACGGGAGTCACGCCGGCACCAGCCTGCGTCTCAAAGTAGGTTTGGCAGAGATGCTCAAGGGCGGCGTCATCATGGACGTCATGAACGTCGAACAGGCCCGCATTGCAGAAGAATCCGGCGCAGTTGCCGTCATGGCCCTGGAGCGTGTCCCCGCCATGATCCGCGCCGAGGGCGGCGTAGCCCGCATGGCCAATCCCAAGCTCATTAAAGAGATCATGGCCGCGGTTTCGGTTCCGGTCATGGCCAAGGCCCGCATCGGCCACTTCGCCGAAGCCCAGATCCTCGAAGCCATCGGTGTCGACTTCATCGACGAGAGCGAAGTCCTCACCCCCGCCGACGAAGCTCATCATATCGACAAGCACGCCTTCACCATCCCCTTTGTTTGCGGAGCGCGCAACCTCGGCGAAGCACTTCGCCGCATCGCTGAAGGCGCAGCCATGATCCGCACCAAGGGCGAAGCCGGCACCGGCGATGTTGTCCACGCCGTCCAGCACATGCGCCAGATCACCCGCGAACTGCGGCAGCTCACCGTCGCCCGCGAAGAGGAGCTCTTCAACCTCGCTAAAGAGCACGGCGCGCCCTACGAACTAGTGCGCCTGGTTGCGAAAACCGGCAAACTCCCCGTCCCCAACTTCTCCGCTGGTGGCATCGCCACCCCCGCCGACGCAGCGCTGATGATGCAGCTGGGCGCAGAGACGGTCTTCGTAGGCAGCGGCATCTTCATGAAAGAACGCGCCACCCCGCTGGACGTGGAAAACGACCCCAAGGAACGCGAAGAAGCTGTTTCGCGAGCACGCGCCATCGTCATCGCCACCACCCACTACAACGATCCCAAAATCCTCGCCGAAGTCAGCGAGCAGGTTACAGGCACAATGAAAGGCCTGGCCGCCGCAGCCATAGAGCAGCAAGACCTGCTCCAAACCCGCGGCTGGTAGCATTTGCCATGCAGGCAGACGCGCCCTTCGGGCGCAAAAAACACTAGCCGGAGATGCCACGCATCTCCGGCTTTTCTACTACTGACCGCTGCTCGTGCCTTTGCTTTCATCAGTCGAAATCATCAGAGCGTTTTTTCATTTCGAGAAGTCAGCTTGGAGAGACCGCAAAAATCACCTTGAGGCGAGTGAACTGACAGCGCGACGCCCGACGCCGAATAGATCAGCCTTTTCAATCGTCGCATTCCTTAATTGCGCTACTTC
>Ga0302319_10008524_pt1 | contig 19925 bp, 17 predicted proteins | sample Bog_T0_2_FD_203319 | JGI IMG/M metagenome (GOLD analysis project Ga0302319, IMG submission 203319) | Peat permafrost microbial communities from Stordalen Mire near Abisko, Sweden - Bog_T0_2 | ecosystem: Environmental > Terrestrial > Soil > Wetlands > Peat | place: Sweden: Abisko, Stordalen Mire... | reverse complement strand
AGGGCGTGCAGTCCCAAGGCGTCATCGCCACCGTCAAGCACTACGCCCTCAATAACCAGGAGTACAACCGCCACAACGTCGACTCGGAGGCCGACGAGCGCACCATGCGCGAACTCTACCTGCCCGCCTTTGAAGCCGCCGTCACCAAGGGCCACGTTGACGCCGTCATGAACTCCTACAACCTCATCAACGGCGTCCACGCCACGCAGAATGAGTTCCTCAACCTCAAGGTCCTCAAGGGCGAATGGGGATTCCAGGGCATTCTCATGTCCGACTGGGACGCCACGTATTCGACCGTCGGCGCCGCCAACAACGGCCTCGATCTTGAAATGCCCGGCCCCCGCTTCATGAACGCCAAGGCTCTGCTTGCCGCAATCCATGCCGGTGAGATCAAAGAGTCCACCATCGACGAAAAGCTGCTGCGCATCTTCCGCACCGAAATCCGCTATGGCTTTGCCGACCGCCCGCAATTCGATCCGGCGGTTTCCACCTACTCCGTCGCCGCCCGTGCCGTAGCCTTGCAGGGCGCTCTGGAAAGCATCACTCTGCTGAAGAACGAAGGCCACCTGCTCCCGCTCGATGCAAGCAATGTCAAGACCATCGCCGTCATTGGTCCCAACGCCTGGCCGGCCGTCTCCGGCGGCGGAGGATCGTCCACGGCGACGGCCTTCGAGCCCGTCTCGATGCTCACCGGCATCGCCAACCTCGCCGGCCCCAACGTCCACGTCCTTTACTCCCGCGGCCTGCCCAGCGAGAACGACCTCTTCGACAATGCCCGCTGGCAGGGCCAAATCAAAGTGGAGACCTTCCCCAGCAACGACTTCACCGGCACGCCCGAAGTCGCCAACCAGGGGGAGATCTCCGACTGGAAGCCCTCGCCCTGGGACGTACAGAAGGAGGTTCCGCGCAGCATCCGCTACAGCGCCGCATTCAAAGCGAATAAGGGCGGCAAGTACCTGATCCTCGCGGCGGCCGCCGGCGAAGATGCCTTCGCCGTCTCGGTAGACGGCAAGCAGTTGCTGCAACAACCCCACGCCGAAGGCCAGGTCCCGCAGTCGGCCACGCTCTCGCTCACTCCCGGCCAAACCGTCAACGTGGTGGCCGATTACGTGCCCCACGCCCCCGGCATTCGCCTCGGTCTCGGATTGGAATCCGAATCCGATCTCGTTTCAGAAGAAGCCCGCCAATTCGCATCCCTCGCCGACGTCACCGTAGTCGCCGCCGGCTTCAACGAACTCACCGAAGGCGAAGGCCAGGACCGCAGCTTTACCCTCCCCTGGGGCCAGGACGCGCTCATCGAAGCCGTTTCCCACGCCAACCCGCACACCATCGTCACCCTCTTCGGCGGCGGCGGCATGGATACGCGCCGCTGGCTCGCCCACGTCCCCGCGCTGCTGCACGTCTACTATCCCGGCCAGGAAGGCGGCACCGCGATCGCCGAAATCCTCTTCGGCAAGCACAACCCCGAAGGCAAGCTCCCCATTAGCTTCGACCGCAGTTGGGAAGAAAACCCCTCGTACAGCTTCTACTACCCCATCAAAGGCGCAGACACCACGCTCCGCGTCACCGAAACCGACGGCCGCAACGTTGACTACGTCATCCCGCACATCAAGTACGACGACAAGCTCATGGTTGGCTATCGCTACTGGACCACCACCGGCAAGCATCCGCTCTTCCCCTTCGGCTTCGGCCTCAGCTACACCACCTTCAAATTCGCCAACCTGCAAGCCCCCGCTAGCGCGCCATCCGGCTCGCCCGTAACCGTCACGTTCGACGTAACCAACACCGGCAGCGTGGAAGGCGCAGAAGTAGCCCAGCTCTACGTCTCCGACCCCTCCGCCAAAGCCACTCGCCCCGAGCGCGAACTGAAAGGCTTCCAGAAAGTCCGTCTTACCCCCGGCGAAACCAAACACGTCTCGCTCACTCTCGACGCCCGCTCCTTCAGCTACTGGGACGATGGAGCAAAGAAGTGGACCATCGACCCCGGCAAGTTCGTCCTCCGCGTCGGCGACTCCAGCGAAAACACCCCCCTAACCGCCGACCTCACGCTGAACTAGCCCCGACACCCCCACCAACACCGACGGTCTGCTGCTTTCCAAGTGGCAGCCCGCCTTCGTGTTTTCACTCTTCCTGCAATCCGGCACCCAGATCATATTGCATCAGCGCTTCATCCCAAAAGCGGTAGGAACTTTCAAACTGATTGGTTCTATTGAAGTGTCCATCCACGGATTGACTCCGCCAGAACCTATACAAACGACCCTCCGGAACATTGCATTGGAGGGTGTCAAGCGGCATCCCCGCGGCGAACTCTGGGCTTCGTGGATTATTGCCTAGCGATTCTGGGGCTTGGTGCGCCAAAGCAAATTCCCGTGATCTGGGAACGCTCCTCCCAATGAACTCGTGTTTGCATTGGGACTGGCAAACGCCGGTCTACCCGCTAACCCCCATGCCGCTCCCAAAAAACCGCCGGAGTAACAATCGGATATTTCCCCGCCAGCGCCGGCAAATCCTTATCCCCGGTAATCAGGTAGTCGGCCTTCGCCGCAAGCAGCGTTCCGAGCACAGGCTGATCCGCCGCGTCTCGCAACGCCTCTTCCACCTCCTCGCCAGGCTCCACAATCTCGGCCATGAACAGGAAGCTGTCTGCAAGATCGCGAATCTCCGCAGGGCTCCGCTTGTTAATCGAGAGCCTCGGAAGCACACGAACCATCTCATCCAGAATGTATTTGGACAGCACCACGTGCAACCCGCCGACCTGCCATGCTCCCACAATGCGCCCCGGCACGCTTGTCGGATAGGCCAGTCCCGAAACCAGCACATTGGTGTCCAGCACCACACGCAGCCCTGCCATCAACGCCGCTTTGCGCGCCGCCGAACACGCGCCACCGCCGCGTCGATCTCCGCCATGCCCTCATCGGCGGGCACATCCGCAAAGTCCTCGGCCACCTTGCTGCTCAGCGCATCGAATCGCTCCCGCATCCTCCGGATCCGCGCAAACAGTTCCGCGTCCACCAGCGCCGCCACGGGCTTGCCGTCTTTTGAGATCACGATGCTGTCGTTCCGGTACTGCACCTGGTTCAACATCTCGCCCAGGTTCTGCCGAAAATTAACCGCGCTTACTTCGGATATCATCGATTGCTCCAATCATAATGACCATGATGATCATTATGATCTAAATATTCAAAACCTGTCCACCCCGCAGTTTATGATCCCAACATGAAGCGAGTTCTCCTCTCCTGGAGCAGCGGGAAAGACAGCGCCTGGGCCCTGCACCTCCTGCGCCAGCAACCGGACATCGAACTGGTCGGCCTGCTCACCACCCTCAACACCGAGTTTCAGCGCGTTGCCATGCACGGCACCCGCCGCTCGGTGCTCGAAGCCCAGGCCATAGCCGCCCGACTCCCGCTGTGGATCGTCCCCCTGCCCTGGCCCTGTTCCAATGAAATTTACGAACAGCGCATGGCCGAAGCCTGCAATCGCGCCGTCGCCGAGCACATCGATGCCGTAGCCTTCGGCGACCTTTTCCTCGCCGACGTCCGCGCCTATCGCGAAACGCAACTCAAGCCCACCGGTCTCGAACCCCTGTTTCCTTTATGGGGGATTCCAACCGACAAACTGGCCCGCGAAATGATCGCCGGCGGCCTGCGCGCCAAGCTGGCCTGCATCGATACCAAGCAGCTCGCAAGCGCCTTCGCCGGCCGCGACTTCGACGAAGCCCTCTTCGAAGACCTGCCTGCCGCAACCGACCCGTGCGGCGAACGCGGCGAGTTCCACACCTGCGTCTACGCCGGCCCCATGTTCACCGCCCCGCTCCAAATCGAACCCGGAGAAATCGTCACCCGCGACGGCTTCGTCTTCGCCGACTTTCAATAAACAAACGGAGAGTAGCAACAAATCTGTCATCCTGAGCGAAGCGTTCTTCAGCGGAGTCGAAGGGGACCTGCTTCTGACTTTCAAATCCGCTCCAGCACTTCAAATCAACGGGAAGCCATTTACCTCATTGCGCTCCAGCGCCGTCTGCCCCACCGCAGGTGGCCGCAGGTGGCTAGCTCCTCTTCCACCACCTCTTCGACTTCGGCAGCGGCTTCGGCGCCGGCAATTGCGGCGCAGGCGCCACCGGCAGCCCAGCCTCTTCCGGCGTTGGCAGTGTGTGCGTGTCATACCAATGCTGAATCACCTGGCTCTGCCACTTGTCTCCGCGCGCAATCCACAACTCTGCGGCCTGGTCATAGCGGTCCAGATTCGTCTGCAGCCAATAGACCCGGTTATCGCGCAACCACGCCTGCCGGTAAAGCTCCCGCAGCAGCGTATAGCCGTCGCGAATATCCTGCATCCGCCCATTGTTTGACCCGATCGTATACAGCAGTTCCGCAACCTGCCCGCGCGCCGCCTTGTCGTTGCTGGCTGCCAGCGTCCGTGCCTGCTCGTAGAGCGCCGCGCAATCGTCCGCCGCCTGAAACTTCAGCCCCACAAAGTCAATGCGCCGCGCTCCCAGTTCCAGCGCGTCCAGCGCTTCAGGATTTTCAAGCGTCCCCGCCGCGCGCGCCTCGGCCACCAGCGTAATCGCCCGCTCCGCATCCAGCCGCAACTCACTCATCACCGGCCGCAGCTTCACCACCCCCTGCTGCGCTTGCGGCGAAAACGGGTCAATCCAGAAGTAGCTGTCCTGCGCATCGCCCAGCCCGGCCGTCTTCAGCAGCGCATGCGCCGCCATCAGCGCCTGCTGCGCCTGGTCGATCTTTCCCGTTGCATCGCCGTGGAACGCCTGCCCATACGAAGCCTTGAATGCGTCTTCTGAACTTTCACCCGGCTGCCAGCTTGCGGCCGCGCCAAACAGCACGCCAAACCAGTTCTCGTCGAAGATGCCCTCGCCGTCGTCGTTCCAAACCGTATTGAGCATGCCTTTGGAACCCAGCTTCTGCCCATCGCGCACAAACGCGCGAATGTTGCCCAGAGCCTCATTGTTATTGGGGTACAGCCGATTCCAATTGTTCACTCCCGGCGCAACCCACGTCTCCAAACCTGCATTTGTAAAGGGCAAAATCAGCGCCGTAAAATCCGGCTCCGCATCGTAGCGCCAGGGCACGGCGATCATGTCCTTTGGTAGCGTCCCCACCAGCTCCGGCGAGTTCACCGCAATATCGCCCCAAAACAGCAGTTGCTTGTGGTTTGGCTCAAGCGCGGTGTGAATCTGCGTCAAAAAATCCATATACACCGCGCCCAGCCCGCGCTTCTTCACGTCGTCGCCAGTCCTGCCCATCCCCAGCTCAAACGTCTCGTCGGCGCCAATGTGCGCATACGGTCCCGGAAACACATCGGCCAGTTCGTCGAACCACCCCTTGATCCCCGGCAGCGTCCCGGCATCGCCCGGCGCAAGCACCGAGCCGTGCGGAGTTTCACCGAGCCCCGAGTACTGCTCGAACTTCAGCACATTATGCAGATGGCCAAACGCCTCCTGCTCCGGAATCACGGTGATGTGATATTGCGCCGCGTACTCCACCAGTTGGCGCGCCTCCGCCGGCGTTATCGATCCGCCCGGAAACGCCGCCACCGGCGTGCTGGCATACGCAAACGTGTGCTCAAAATAAGGCGAGAAGATATTCAGCTTGTAAGTGGCCAGCGTGCGAATCTCGCGCCGCAGAAACTCCATGTTCGGTATCGGCCCGCGCGACCAGTCGTCCGACAATCCCCGGTGCGCCATCGCCGGCCAGTCGCGCAGCACAGGCGCCAGCAGCACAGCATCCTTGCCCGTTCCGCGAACCAATTGCTTTACCGTCTGCACGCCGTAGAAGATGCCCGCGGCCGTCTCCGCAATTACCGCCAGGCCGCCGTTGCCGTCGGGCGCAAGCACGTAGCCTTCGTCGTGCATCTCTTCGTCGAAAGTCAGGTGATTGCTCTCGAGCAGCGCCTTCGCCGGTAGAGTATCCGCCCGCTCCAGACGGATGAACGGCGCATCCTTCGTCACCACTCTTTTGCCCAAAGTCTGTTCCGTCAGGTCCTCGGCTGCAAAGCCGTCCTCAGCTCCGCCCGCAGCCACAAAAAAACCCACCCCGCCAATCGGAATGGTCGTAACGGAAACGCATTCCCGCGGCGCGGGAATCAGATGCAAGTCCGCGCACGTCGGCAGCGCCGCCGGTGAATTCTGTCCTGTCGCTGCAATTCCAGCGAACAGAACGTGCAAGAAAATGAGGGAGTAAGAAAGACGCATTCGACCTCGAAGAGAAACCAGTTTGGATGTCAGCCTAACGCATCCCGCATTTCATGTATACCAACTACGGGAGTTCCCTGCGATGCTTGTCGTGCGACCAGCCAATGGGTCGAGCAATCAAAGCCCGAGAAATCCGCGCAGGGCCTCGTCCACCGCAAGCAGAGTCCCTCTGTCCACCCGCCCAATACGCGTTCCCAGCTTGCCCCGTGGCACCGCGGTTGCTTTGTCCACCATGATCTGCGATGGAATGCGTAAACCGGTCTGGTTCCCTGCACGCACGGCGATCCGGAAAAGCTGAGTGTCATGCAGTTCACTGGTCAGAGGAAGCACAACCACGGAAGGGTGCGCTTCGAACGCGTCCGCCTGCACCACCAGCGCTGGGCGCGGCTTTCCGTAGTCGCCACTCACGGCAACCGTCACCAGGTCGCCGCGCTTCATTGGCCGCGTTCCAGCGCGCTCACATCCTGGATCCAGCGCATCACCTCTGCCTCGTCCTTTGACGCCGCAATCATCTGCGACTGGCGTCGCGCCTCGGCAGAGAAGCGGCGCCGTCGTGCTTGCTCCACATATTCGCGCATCATTGACCGTATAACCTCGGCCGCGGGCCGATTCTCGGTCTCCACCGCCGCGGCAAACTCCGCCTTGAGGGCTGCGTCGATGCGCAGATTGAACGTCGTTTCCCTGGAACGAGCCAGTGCTTCTGACATAGTTACATCCCCTGTCTACAATATAGACTTACGTTCTGTAACTACGCAATATAATTACACATCGAGCCGCATGTTTGCTCGATTCAGACCCATATTCGATCGGACCGTACTCGGTGCACGCAAAAAATTGGTTCACGCTACAATTGGTGCATGCGGGTCACCGTCGAGATTCCCGACCAATTCGTCCCCAATCTATTGCCCGAAGGCAAGGATGCGGCACGGCGCCTGCTCGAAGACACGGTGGCCGAATCCTATCGCGAGCGCCGCCTCACCATGGAGCAGGTGCGCCAGCTTCTCGGCTTCGCCACGCGCATGGAGGTCGACCCCTTCCTGCTGCGATACGAAATCTACGACTACACGGTTGACGATCTGGAACAGGACATGGCTGTCATGGACCGACTCCTCGGGCCAAGGCCCTAGTTGCGGATGATTTCTCGCCCATCCTCAAATCTTCGCTAAAGTCATTGACAACTTGTATTCGAAAAGTTCGATGTCTGGCACAGCTCTCGAAGCAATGCGCACTTCATCGCTAATTTCGCGTGCAATGATGAAGGTCCTTACTTTTTGTGCATTTAGCTTTTCCTTGATGCATTCTCTGTAATATAGTGCTTGGCCAATTACCCTCTCGTGACCGCTGCCAGCTTTTAGCTCGATCACCACCGGGGTTCCGCTTTTATCCTTGGCCAGAATATCGATCCGCCTGCCATCCTCGTCTACCACAAACTCGATCGCGCTTCGACCATCGGCGGATCCCCAAAGGGTCATCCCCGACTCTACTAACGCGAGGTTCTTCGCAAGGTAAATCTGAAGTTCCCTCTCAAGAATTTGGAACTCCTCGGCATCCGAAGCTACAACCTCATCCCCGACGTCGTCAGGATCAAGGCCCTCCGGACCAGGGCGCTTCGCCCTTCCCAGATAACCGCGAAGGTACCAATCCATTTTTCTCTTGCCAGCCGCAGTTGCCCCGTGCGGCCACTGCTCAGCGATGAACCTTTCAAGAAGATTTTCATCGCGCAGGACTTCGATCGCTTCCCCCTTCTTAGCCCTTCGGACGAACCGATCCGCTTCCGGGGCAACATTAAGGCGTTCTGCTTCGGCCCCGAATCCGTTCGCCTTTGAGGAAGGCTGATGCGGTTGCGAGAGACAAACTCTTCGTAAGATCACGAGCCATAAGGATTCACCCTCTAGATGCAGGTAGTCTACCGCCCAGGCTCTTACCGCAAGCTCTTCAACGCCGGATACAATTTTCTCCACTGCGCGTATCCCGTCTCGTACGCCGCCACATCGCCCGCATCCGGCTCGATCGTCTGCGCCACTTCGATGGCCTGCGCGCACGCCTCGTCAAGATTCGCCCAGTGGCCTGCGCCCACTCCCGCCATCAGCGCGCAGCCGAACGCGCCGCCCTCTTCAGCCGTCAGCACCTCCACCGCGTGCCCATACACTCCCGCCTGAATCTTCCGCCACAGCGGCCCGCGCGCGCCGCCGCCGCCCAGCCTGATCCCGCTCACCGGAATCCCAAGCTCGGCAAACAGCGTAAATGTATCCTTGAGCGAGTAAGCCACTCCCTCCAGCACCGCGCGAATAAAATGCGGCTCCGTGTGCACCGTCGAGATGCCCGCAAACGCCGCGCGCACCTCGGGATCGAGATGCGGCGTCCGCTCCCCCAGCAAGTAAGGAGCCCACTCCAGCCCCTCGCTCCCCGCCGGAATCTTTGCCGCCGCGTACGTCAGCGCGTCATAATCCAGCCCTCTGAAAAACGTCTCCTTCAGCCAGCGAAAGCTCAACCCCGCGCTTTGCGTCACGCCCATCACGTGCCAAAGCCCAGGCACCGCGTGGCAGAACGTATGCAGCCGTCCATGCGGATCTTTGGTTGGCGCAGCCGTCGCCGCAAACACCACGCCCGATGTCCCAATCGTCGCCGACACCGACCCCGGCTGCAGAATCCCCATGCCCACCGCGCCCGCGCCCTGGTCGCCCGCCCCAGCCACCACCGGCGTCCCCGCGGGCAGCCCTGTCAGCCCCGCAGCCGTCTCGCTGATCTGCGCGCACACCTCCGGCGATTCATAAAGCTTCGGCAGCCAGCTCTCATCGATCCCTGCCGCCTCCGCCACTTCCTTCGACCAGCGCCGATTCGTCACATCCAACAGCAGGGTCCCTGAAGCCTCCTGCACATCGATCGCAAACTCGCCGGTCAGCCGGTAGCGCACATAATCCTTGGGACACAGGATGTGCCGAATCTTCGCGAAGATCTCAGGCTGATGCTCCCTCACCCAAAGCAGCTTGGTCACCGTAAAATTCGGCAGCGCCGGATTGCACGTCAACTCGATCAGCCGCTCATAGCCAATCTTCTCGGTGAGCCAGTCGCATTCCGGTTGCGTCCGCGTATCGCACCAGATCAGCGCAGGCCGCAGCACCGCGCCATTCTCATCCAGCATCACCGCGCCATGCATCTGCCCGGTCAGGCCAATCGCGGCAATCGGCTCATGCGGTTCCGGCACCGCGGCCAGCGCGATGCAGATGGAAGCTCGTGCCGCCCGCCACCAGTCCTCCGGGTCCTGCTCCGCCCAGCCCGGATGCGCAGTCTTGAAAGGTTCGTGTTCGCTCGATGCTCCGGCAATCAGCCTGCCCTCGCCATCCACCACCACGGCCCGCGTCCCGCCCGTACCCACATCGATTCCAAGCAACCACATATCCGTTCTCCCTGTCGCATAAATCGCTTTTCCCGGCGCACAGAGCATATCACCCCGCGGCGCGCCGGGAACAGCGAGCATAACTCAAGAGCATCTTCGCAGCCATCCGGTATCGCAACGTCGATCGAAAGCCTGCATGAAAAGTCGAGCGAATATACTCCTTCAGCGTCTGTCCTTATAGAAGAGCCCAGCTAGTCGATCGCGCGATACACCGGCAGTTCTTCGCAGAAGTCCATTTGCGAGGCGAAAAATGAAATTCCATTGCGACGCAGCCGCGATGCGCGGCTCTCTCCCTGCCCAATTGCTCGTTGCCCTCACACTGACCGCGGCCTGCACTGCGCCGCGCGTCCTTGCGCAATCCGCGGACGCGAAACCGGCCGAAGCCAAGCCCGGCCCCGAGGCCTATCAAACCATCTACCTCACCAACCTCACCCAGCAGAACGAATTCAACGACGTTCAAACCGACCTGCGCAACATGCTTCCCAAGGTGCACATGTACGGAATGCTGTCGCAGAACGCCATCTCCATTCGCGCGACGCCGGAAGACATGCAGATCGCGCAGAAGATCATATCCGACCTTGACCGCGGCAAAAGAATCTACCGCCTCACCTACACCATCAACGAGAGCGACAGCGGCAAGCGCACCGGCACGCAGACCTTCATGATGATTGTGGCATCGGGAAGCAAGGCAACCTTCAAGCAGGGCGCGCGCGTGCCCATCGTTACGGGGAGCTATGACACCTCAAAGACTCCCACTGGCCCCGAAATCCAGGTGCAATATCTGGATGTGGGCCTGAACATCGAAGCATCCGCGGATGGCTACATGGACGGCCTGCGCTTGCGCTCGAAGATCGAGCAATCCAATGTTGCCGACGAAAAATCGGGCATCGGCGCTCAGGACCCCATCGTCCGCCAGACTGTGCTCGACGGCACAGCGACCCTGGCGCCCGGCAAGCCGCTCATTCTCGGCGCACTGGACATCCCCGGCACCACGCGCAAGCAGGAAATCGAAGTCGTCGCCGAACTGGTCAAGTAATCAGCCGGTCTCAGAACACTCCAGGGATGAGGCGTTTCGTGACCCTGCTGTACGCCGCATATTCGTCGCCGAACGCCTCGTGCAACACAGCCTCTTCCACGTGAATCCTGTAGAGCAATGCCAGCGTTGGTAGCCCGACAATCCACGCCAGGCATGCCCAGTTGCGTGAGTGCAGCCCGATCGCCAGCAGACCAATCTCCATGCCCAGGTACGAAGGGTGCCGCACAAAACAGTAAAGCCCTGCCCGCTGCACTCGCTGCAAATTACGGATGGCCACATTCATGCTGAACGATCGGCCCAGTGTCAAAATCGCCGCCGCCCGAACCGCCAGGCCCAGAATCAGGACAACCATGCTCACCGGCCTTAGCCATGCCGCGCCACCCGGAATGCTCCAGGGCGCTAGCTTCACGATCCAATCGGAGCTCATCAACGCAGCGGTAATCGCCGCAAAGATCAGCAGCAGCGACCCCCGATCACGAACAGACCCACCGCTCCGCCGGGTACGAAACACGACTGCCATCACAGCCTCTGCCGCAAACCAGCACCAGCAAAGCCATGGCCACAAAGCCAACACGCTCATCGCACCCTCCGCCGCAGAAGCCGCAATGGATATACGGCCTTCCGGATCGCAGGGTTCCACGGCGGGAAACGTATACCACCATGCGGAACACCAGCCCGCAGTGTGACGTTTAGCACATCGGCTCATCCGCAGCCGGGCGACAATCAATCCGTGAGGCCGGCTTTCCAAACCCGCGCCGGCCATGGAGAAAACCACGTTATGAGCGATCTTGCCCCGCTTGCTGAAGCCGTTGCCCTCGACCCCCTCGTCGGCCACCCCGCCGACTTCCACGTCTTCCACCAGTTCATCGAGCGCTGCAAAGATCTCCCCGCGCTGTCCACGGCCGTCGTCTGGCCTCTCTCCGACGTTGCCCTCCGCGGCACCGTCGAAGCCGCCGTCGAGGGCCTCATCGAGCCCACCCTCATCGGCGACGAAGCCGAGATAAAAGCCCTCGCCGCCAGGATCGGCCTCGACATCGGCCATTACCCCATTCTTCAGGCCGACGACGAAGAGAAGGCCGCACAGCTCGGCGTGGCCATGTGCCGCTCCGGAAACGCACTTGCCATGATGAAGGGCAGCCTGCATACCGACGAACTCATGAAGGCCGCCATGCAGCGCGACACCGGCCTGCGCACCACCCGCCGCATCTCTCACGTCTTTATCATGGATACGCCCGCCTACGCGCGCACCCTGCTCATCACCGACGCGGCCATCAACATCACCCCCGAGCTCGAAGACAAAGTCCACATCGTGCAGAACGCCATCGACCTCGCCCACGCCCTCGGCATTCCCGAGCCCAAGGTCGCCCTGCTCTCCGCCGTTGAGACCGTCAACCCCAAGATCAAGTCCACCCTCGACGCCGCCGCACTCTGCAAAATGGCCGACCGCGGCCAGATCACCGGCGGCATCCTCGACGGCCCTCTTGCTTTCGATACCGCCGTCAGCCTCAAGGCCGCGCGCATCAAGAAGCTCGTCTCCCCCGTCACCGGCCAGGCCGACATTCTGGTTGTCCCTGATCTTGAAAGCGGCAACATGCTCGCCAAGCAGCTTGAATACCTGGGTGGCGCGCAACTCGCCGGCATCGTCCTCGGCGCTCGCGTACCCACCATCCTCACCAGCCGGGCAGATTCCGCCGAGACGCGCCTAATGAGCTGCGCCGTAGCCGTCCTGCTCCACTACGCCAACCATCCGCAGGTCTAGATCTAAGAAGCCGGCAACGAATTTAGCGGGGAAGCAAGTATGCGCGAGTAACTCGCTGCCTCGCTAACTTGCTGTCTCGCCCCTCAATACCGGATCGTCCCACTGTGTTCCCCAATCACGGTGAACACTCCCAACAGATGCGCCACCCCCAACAGCTCTTTCACGCGTTTCCCCAGGTGCATCAGCTCCAGGCTGCACCCGGCCGCCTTTGCCGACACATACAGCCGCACCATCGTCCCCAGCCCCAGGCTGTCCATGTACTCCACCTCGGCCAGGTCCAGAACAATCCGCTTGTACTCGGCAATCAGCGGCGTCACGCAGCCACACAGCTGCCCGCCCATGCCCGCCACCAGCTTGCCGCGCAGGCGCACCACCGCCACGTCCTCCTGGCGTTCAATCGACACAGTAAGAAGTTTCGCAACAGCTTCCTCAGCCATCAAGCCTCCTGGGGGAAACACGTCGAAAGCTACCGTCCGGTTTTCAAATGTTCATACCTATAAAAGCGCTGTCATCCTGAGAAGGGCGCACTTCAGCGGAGCAGAGGGATCTGCGTTTCCGGAGACTCAAATCCGCAGCAATGTCCCGACGTTTACCGGAAATCCGGGATCGAGTGATTTTCTCACAACCTCGCACCTCCCCGCGATTGTGCGCCGCAAAGAACCCCCCTCGGCGGGCGGTATTCGCTGGACAACCCCAAATGCGGATGATTCAATAGCCAGACCATCCGCAACAATCAAACCCGTCGCCGAAGCCTCGACGGCATCAGCGAAAACCGCAAGCAGCCTAAACCGAAACGGAGAGGATTCCATGGGACTCATAGCACAAGAGGTCGAACAGAAATACTTCAAAGCGAAAGCGATGATTTCGGCGAAAATGCCCCTGACGGTGTTACCCGGAGCCTTCATCACGCCCACGGGCCCTGTGATGGGCGTGACGATGGTTGATACACCTCACATCAATGGCCAATTGGATGCCATCGAAGATTGCCTGGAAGCAATCGTCAAAGCCCTGAAACGGCTGGAGGATCGAAAGTGAAGTAGGAAACCGCCGCCGTCCCGCCTCCCCCGCCCCAACGTTCCTCCATTTTCTCCCCGCCAGCAGCACCCCCAACTGTTGCCGCAAGCTCCGCATCCGCAGCGGACTTCCCTTCGGATAGCGCATCTGAATTGCAATAATCTTGATTTCCGGTCAAAACCGAACATCTTTGCGAATTGAATTCGAATATTGTGAGGTCTCTGCTCACACCGCCGCACCTGGAACCCTCCCCTACTTTTCCGCATTTCAAAAGCCCCTCGCTTGCGAGGGGCTTCCCTCCCCTTACGCTCGGCGAGTAAGCGCTCTGCTGGGGAATGCCTGACCGGGGCGTCTTTTTTCTTTGCGACTACCGTGCCGCTCAATTGGGTACACCAGGGAAGCCGGGCGGCGGGCAAGCTTGCGCACTTACCGTTGAAACAGCAGCGGCGCAAAGTGGATAAGGTTGTCGCGCCACACCAGCGAGTCATGCAGCCCCGGAGTCTCGATCTGCGTCACCAGCATCCCCTTCGCCTTCAGAAACGCAATCATTTTGCGGTTGGCATCGATCAAGCCATCCTCGGTGCCGCACGCGATCCAGAGCAGCTTCAGATCGGCCGTCTTGGGGTCAAGCGCGGCCAACTGGTGCTCGTAATCCAGATTGTGGACAGCCGACGAGAAGCCGCCTATCCATGCGAATTTGTCTGTATTGTGCAGGCCGGTGTCGAGTGCTTCCAACCCGCCCATCGAGAGGCCGGTAATGGCGCGTCCCTCGCGGTCGCGAGAGATGTGGTAAGCGCCCTCGGCCAGGGGCATGATCTCGGCCGTCAACATGCTCATGAAGAGTTGCGTGTTGCGATCCACCACCGCCGGGTCATTCCAGACATCCCAGCCGCTCTCGACGAAGCTCATGTCGCCATAGCCGAGCGGCATGACCACGACCATCGGTCTGATCTTCCCCTCGGCCAGCAGGTTGTCGAGGATGAAGTTCGCCTGTTGGTCGCTGGTCCAGCCCTGAGCCACCCCGCTCCAGCCGTGCAGGAGGTAGAGGACAGGATAGGGCTTTGGCGCGTGGGCGTCATACCCCGGCGGCGTATAGACGACGACCTCCTCCTGATTCGCCGGCAGCCCCAGCGCAATCTTCGAGGTATAGCGATGCACGTGCAGCGATCCGTGCGGAACAGCGGTCTCGTCCCACGGCTGCGGCGTTTCGCCGGGGACGGCCACGGTCTCGCTGGCCGGAAAAAAGAGATTCGAGACGATGCCATGGTTCTCGGGGTCGATTCGTGGCTCGCCGCCATCGAGAAAACTGTAGAAGTAGATTTCAGGCGCGAGCGGCTGCGTGTGGTAGGTCCAGATGCCGCCCTTTCCCTTGGTCATGGGGATTGGCTTGGCTACACCTTCGAGGTTCAGCTCGACCTTGGTAGCTGCGGCATCCTTGAAGCGAAAGGTGATGCTCCGGTCCGGGTGCACTTCGTGGGAGCGCAACGGCGGCGGAGGCGGGGCGAGCTTGGAGGCGGGCTTCTGCGCAGGGACAGCGATAGCCTGCAAAAGGAGAACAGCGGCCAAAAAATGCTTGAGGGTCATGCGAGAAGTCTACTGGATTCCGCCACCTGGGTGCCCCAGGCCTCGACTTTGAGAACTGGAAAACCTCAAACCCAAGCCGCCAGTCCCTCGCTCGCAGCAAAAACCTCGCCCCTCGCCCGAACTCTGCGAAACTGATCTCGTGTCCCTCGCCAAGCCTGCACTGATCTTCGACCTCGACAGAACCCTCACCACAGTTACCCTTTCGATTTGCCGGGCTCCGGCACCCACGGGAATGCTCCAGCGGAGTCAAGATTCTCACTTGAACAACCCGACTGGAGGTTTCTTGAAGAAAATCGATCGGCACACGGCGTCCGGCAGAGGCGAGGCCCGGAACAGTTCGTTTTGGAGGTGGTAAAGTGGTGAATCCGTTCAATTGGCAGAACGCCGAAATGGAAAAAGCCGCCTGACGGCGGCTTTTTCATACATCCAATCGCTTTGGGGACTTGCAAGCAGCGGTCTTGCCAAAGCTTACAAAGCTAAGGCTAACATCGTGGCGCGAGAAGGTCAACCCGATTTCCAATATGACGACAAGACTTTGACGGCGCTTGAGAGGTACATTTCCCCCGAACGCCTTGCCGCATACATGGCCTATGCTCGGGGCGACAAATGGGTGGCCATCCGACTCTATGAGCGCAACACCCAGGTCTCCGAAGCCCTTTATGGCGTAATCCAGGCGCTGGAGGTCACTCTTCGAAATGCAGTTCACAACCTCCTGTCGGAACAACTTGGCGGACCGGGATGGTACGAAACTTTTAACCTCGCAGAATCCGAACGCAACACCTTGCAAGAAGCGAAGAAAAAAGTGCTCGATCGTCCCGCGGTCATGACCCCAGGCCGCGTTATCGCGGAACTGACATTTGCATTCTGGGGAAGGCAATTCTCGGAGACATACGACAAGACGCTCTGGGTTCCGCACTTGCGCAAAATCTTTCCCGCGCGGCTTCAAAACAAGAGACGTCTGGTTCGTGGGCGCCTTGTCCAATTGAAGACGCTACGCAATCGGATCGCCCATCACGAGAGGCTGATGTGCGGAAGGCAGCACCTGAGGCAGGATTACGCAGACATTTTGGAGACGATTGGATGGATAAGCCCAACCGTCTGCGCATGGGTCGAATCCGTGAATTGCTGCGAAGAGCGCTTCGCCAAGCCGCTGCCAAAGAAGCCAAAGCCAGCGCTCGCCAAGCCCGCCCTCATCTTCGACCTCGACGGAACCCTCACCGATTCCATGCCCGGCATTGTCGGCTGCCTGCGCAAGGTGCTCGACGCACGCAACCTGGGAGACCAGGGCCCGCTCGAGCGCTTCGTCGGCCCGCCCGTGGAAGAGTGGACCGCCGAGCTTCTTCCTGACGCATCCGAAGAAGCCCGCGTCGAACTGGCCCGCGATTACCGCGCCTGCTACGACCGCGAGGGCTGGAATAACAACTCCGTCTTCCCCGGCGTCCGCGAAATGCTCACTCAACTCCACGCCGAGGGCTTTCCCCTCTACGTCTGCACCTCCAAGCAGCAGCACTTCGCCGTCCGCATCCTTGACATGTTCTCGCTGTCGGCCTTGTTTACCGCCATCTACGGCGACAAAGCCGAATACTTGAGCCACAGCAAAGTCGACCTGCTCGCCAGCCTGATCCGCCAGCACGGGCTCGACCCCGCCAACACGTGGATGATCGGCGATCGCATCTTCGATATCCAGGCAGCCCACGCCAACCACATCCCCTGCCTCGCCGCCGCCTGGGGCTATGGCCCACCCGAAGAATGCGCCCAGGCCGACGCCATTGCCCCCACCCCCGCCGACGTGGCTGCCCTCGTTCGCCCAAAATCTTCGCTGAACCCCTCCTGAAAAAACGCCCCAAACCTCCGCAGCGTTCCCGGCATCCAACCACCTGAAGGGAGGCTGCGGACGCTTCATTTCGGCGTTTCCCGATGGCCCTCCCGGCAAAGGAGCTTTTCCCATGTCCAGCCACACCCACGAAGATACCAAGGCCGCTAAAACCAACGTTCCAGACGGTTTCCCATCGGAACAAGTCAAGAACCTTTCCAGCGTTCTCAACGCCCTGCTCGCCGATGTCTACGCCCTCTATTTCAAATCCAAAAACTTCCACTGGCACATGAGCGGACCCCATTTCCGCGATTACCACCTGCTGATTGACGAGCAGGCCGATCAGATTTTCGGAATTGGCGACGACATCGCCGAGCGCGTCCGCAAAATCGGCGGCACCACCATCCGCTCCGTCGGCCACATCGCCAGGCTGCAGCGCATCAACGACAACGACCAGGAATTCATGCCCGCCCGCGACATGCTCCTCGAACTCCACGGCGACAACAAGGCGCTGGTGGAAAGCCTGCGCTCGGCTCACGAAGTCGCCTCAAAAGCCAATGATTACGCCACCACCAGCCTCATCGAAGTCTGGATCGACCAAGCCGAACGCCGCGCCTGGTTCCTCTTCGAAGCCACCCGCTAGGCCCAAGACCGTATGTTCTTGCGCCAATTCCGTGCCCCATTCCTTTCGCCTTTTTTCTGGCGAAAGGGTGGGGAAACGACGAATCTAAAAAGTGCGAATTCGCGCGGTCTGAGACCTGGTTTGCCTTCGGATTGATTTTTGACTTTGCCCGGCCGGATCCGCTCCTGAAGTTTTCCCCCGCTCGCTCCGATGAACAAGAAAGGAAGGCCACCTAGGCGACCTGCGTCCTCGATCGGACGTGCAGCCGCGCGCTCGACCGCCAGGATGCGCGCTCATCAGAGAGAAGCCCATGCCCTACGCGCTATCCCCGGTGCCGGAAAGCCTCGAATCGAATAGCCAGGCCGCGGCCAACCTTGCCGCTTTGATCGAAAGCACGGAAGACCTGATCTGGTCAGTCGACCTGAATCTTAGACTACTCACATTCAACAGCGCATTTCAGCGCCATGTCGAAACCACTTTCGGCAGGCATGTGGCGATCGGCAAGCGCTCCCAAGACCTGCTCCCGCCGTGGAGAGTTGCCATTTGGACTCCCCTTTTTGAACGCACGCTTTCGCAGGGCCCATTTCGCATCGAGCTTCCCTTTTCAGGAGAGCGGACGATGGAGATGGCCTTCAATCGCATCGTGATCCATGGCCGCACGACCGGCATCTCGGTTTTCGGAAAAGATATCAGCGCGCGAAAGCGAACCGAGATGGAACTTCGCGAGAACGCGGACGACCTCACCCGGACGCAGAGAATCGGCGGACTAGGCTCCTATGTTCTGGACCTGAAGTCTGGCGTTTGGACATGTTCGGATGTCCTGTATGAGCTACTGGGAATCGACCGGGATTTCGAGCACACGCTTGATTCATGGCTTTCGCTGATTCACCCCGGCGACCGCGCCATGATGGATGCCTACTTCATCGACGAGGTGGTGGGCAAGAGAGAAACTTTCGACAAGGAGTATCGCCTCAATCGTCCCAACGACAGGGAAGAGCGCTGGTTGCACGCATTGGGCCAGGTTGAGTTCGGCGAATAAGGGGAGCCGCTGAAGATGCGCGGCGTGCTCAAAGACATCACCGAGCGCAAATTGGCGGATCTGCGTCTCCGCGAGAGCGCGGAGTCCCTCAAAGAAGCACAGGCGATCGGAGGGCTGGGAAGCTATGTGATCGATGTTGCCACAACGCTTTGGACCAGTTCGGAATTGATGGACGATATCTTCGGCATCGACGCGGACTATCGGCACACCCTGGCCGGATGGACGGCGCTGCTTCATCCCGATGAACGCGATGGCGTGAATAGGTATTTCGCTGAAGTGGTCCTTGGACAAGGAAAGAACTTCGACCGGGAATATCGCATCGTTCGCCAGATAGACCATGAGGAACGCTGGATCCACGGGTTAGGCAGACTCGAATTCGATGCACAGGGCCAGCCCATCAAAGTGCATGGCATCGTGCAGGACATTACCGCGCGCAAACGGGTGGAACTTGAGCTCCGCGAGAGCGAAGAACGCTATCGCTACACCTTCGAGCAGGCGGCGGTGGGCATTGTTCATTGCTCCTTCGAAGGCCGGTTCCTGCGCTGTAACTCGCGCTTCGCTGACATCGTCGGTTACTCCGCCGCGGAATTGATGAGCATGACCTTTCAGGAAATCACGCCGCCTGAAGATCTGGACGAAAGCGAGAGCGTGCTGCGGCGCGTGGTCAACGGCGTTGCAGGCGCCACAACCTGGGAGAAGCGCTATCTCCGCAAGGACGGCGGCTTGACCTGGGTTAAGCTCACCGTCTCGCCCCAATGCGATGCCGCAGGACGCGCGCTTTACTCCATCGGCCTGGTCGAGGACATCAATGCCCGCAAGAATGCGGAACTGAGCCTTTCCGCGGTTCAGGACGCGCTTCAACACAGCGAAGAGCGCTACCGCACGGCATTTCAGACCAGCCTCGACGCCATCAACATCAATCGGCTCGAGGATGGAGCCTACATCGATTGCAACAAGGCATTTCTTGACGTCGTAGGCTTCTCGCGAGACGAGGTCATCGGGCGCAATTCGCTCGAATTGGGCATCTGGGCCGATGTTCAGATCCGGCAGAAGCTGGTCGACATATTGCGCAGCCATGGCAGCTGCCGGGATCTGGAGGCACAGTTCAGGAAGAAGAATGGAGAGCTGTTCTGGGGTCTCACGTCGGCCTCGATGATTGAGATTGAGGGCCTCGCCTGCGTCCTTTCCATCACCCGGGATATCTCCAGGGCAAAAGCGGCGGAGGTCGAGATCCGCACTCTCGCTTTCTATGACTCGTTGACGGGGCTCTCCAACCGCCGTCTTCTGCTGGAGCTTTTGCGCCAGGCCCTGGCCGTCAGCAACCGCACTGGCCGCATGCGCGCCCTGCTATTTCTCGATCTGGATCAGTTCAAAACATTGAACGACACGCTCGGTCACCAGATCGGCGATCTGCTGCTTCAGGAAACCGCCTGGCGCCTCAAAACATGCGTCC
>Ga0302319_10008523_pt1 | contig 19926 bp, 8 predicted proteins | sample Bog_T0_2_FD_203319 | JGI IMG/M metagenome (GOLD analysis project Ga0302319, IMG submission 203319) | Peat permafrost microbial communities from Stordalen Mire near Abisko, Sweden - Bog_T0_2 | ecosystem: Environmental > Terrestrial > Soil > Wetlands > Peat | place: Sweden: Abisko, Stordalen Mire... | reverse complement strand
CCGCGCTGGGGGATGCGTTTCAAATCCTTGCGCAGGCTCTGGCGCAAACGGCTCTCGGTGCGGGCGCGCTCCTCGGCTTCGGTGGGCACACGCACCAAAGCCAGCGCGTGTTGGTTCCCGGCCACAAACCGGTCCAGCGCGGTGAGCATGGCCAGCGCATCGGTGCGGTCGGTCTTGACGCGTTTGTGCTCGTCGTCCCAGTTGCGCGGGCGGATGACATGATTGGTCACGCCCAGTTTGGTGAGATCCCGGTGCAGGCCGTAACCAAACGGCCCGGCTTCGTAGCAGGAGATGACCTGCCAGCCTTGGGCGATTTGCTTTTCCACCCACGCCGGAAAGTCCTTCGGCTTGAACCGCTGCGGCGGTTTGGGCGCACTGCCGTCGTATTGCATGGCGACGACGTGTTCCTGAAGATGCACGTCCAGCGCCAGCTTGAGCACGCGCGCCGGGGCGGGTTGAGGGATGGAGTGATTTACCGGTTGCACGGGGGCAACCGCCGGTGTAGTAACTGTGTTTGTTGTAGTCATACGGGCAGAGAGTTTATCAGAGTGCTTCCGCGCTCGCTCTCTGCCCTCATGTTTTCTTTTATATCGTCCAGTTGCCGAATTATTCTTCGACACTTTGGCCTTATTTGCGGGAAGCGCAGATGCTCACCTTGCAAACTGTCACCAATACCGGATTGGCCGTTACCATTGACGTGGGCGATGCAACCGTTCTCCATCCTACTGACAAACAAGATGTCGGCGCGCGCCTGGCTGATTTGGCGCTGAACCGGAATTATGGTTTTACCAACGTCGTTGCCAGCGGGCCGATTTTCCGAAACTATGCCATCGAAGGCGGCCAGATCCGCCTTTACTTCGACTATGCCGACGGCGGCCTGATGACCGGCCAGAAAAATGGTTTGGATCCGGTTCAGGAACTGGTTGGCGTCGCGCCCCTGTGGTTTGAGATTGCCGGCACGAATCAGATTTATTACCTGGCCACCGTCTTAATTGACACAAATAACACGGTTGTGTTGTCGTCACCGTCAGTTCCTTATCCGGCGCTGGCGCGATATGCGTGGTCTGCCAATCCGCAAGGCACCAATCTCTACAACCGTGCTGGCCTGCCTGTCTCACCGTTCCGAATTCCAGCCTGGAGCAGCGCACCGCCGATTTCCAGCATTGAGCTCGGTGCGGGGAGCGTCCAGTCAGTCTGCGCCGTGCCCACGAACGTGACTTGGTGGGTGGAGTTCAACAGCGGTCTTTCCGGGACGCCGTGGCTGCCGCTGGTGCAGCCGCAGACCGGAACCGGTTCTGCGCAAACCGTCACCGACCCAATCAACGGGAACGCCAGGCGATTTTACCGCTGGTGCCAGATGCCATGAGGTTGGCAAGCGAAGCCGAGTTCGCCGGGGCATGGTGTGCGCCTCCTGTTGGGCGTCTGGAAGCATTAAACATTTGCTCAATGGCCTCGCTGTCCTCGATATGGTAGATTTGTGACGTTCAAGCCCAACCATGCCAGTTCAACCATGAGCGTCCAACCTGATGCCTGCCTTAAAATCGCCTTTGCTGGCTTGTCTGCTGTGGCTTGATTGAAAACGAACCGCCGCTGCCAAAACTATTTTCCAACCCGCACCTCAACCCGAACCTAAAGCTAACCATCACGTGAAAACACAAAATCAGTTCTCGGTCACAGCCGGCCTCCTCCTGGCCCTGCTGTTCGCCTTCAGCCAGACCAACGTGCAGGCTTCGCTGACCTGGGATCCCAGCACCGGCACTGGCACCCAGCCGAATCGCGACGGCACTGGCACCTGGGGCATCACCACTCCGGCTAATTGGTGGAATGGCAGTGCGGATGTGAACTACGTCAACACGGCGCCTGGTTCGGACGTGGTTTTTGGCAACGGCGGCACGGCCGGGACGGTTACAACTGTCAACCTGAACGTGAACAGTTTCACTTTTAATACATTTACCGGCACTTACATCTTCGACGCTGCGTCTGCGATTAGCATCACTCTCAAAGGCAATCTCACGATGAACAGTGGAGCCGGAGTGGTGTCCTTCAACTCCAACGCAAAAGTCGCGCTCGGTGCGGATTCGACGTGGGACAATGAAACTGCCAATGCTTTGACGGTCAACAGTGTTATCAGTGGCGCCTTCAACGTCACGAAGACCGGTCCGGGAACGCTCACGCTTATCAATCAGAACACCTGGATCGGTGCAGGCAAAACCTTCGAGCTTGCGGCTGGCACGTTGAACATCAACCATGCCAAGGCGCTTGGCACGGGTAACACCACTTTCCAAATTGACGGTGGCACCACTATTGACAACTCAAGTGCGGCTAGCATTACTCTTGGCCAGCCCTACCCAATCAACATCAACGGCGATTTCACATTCACTGGAACACAGAACCTTGGCACCACCGCCACTACTCCGGGTGCAATAACTCTAGGCACCGCAGCCGGAACAACGCGCACTATTACCGCCAGTGCCGGCACTTTGACGCTTACGGGACCTATCGCAAACGGAACCACGGCCACCAACATCACAAAGGCGGGCGCAGGCACACTGACCCTTTCCGGCACGAACACTTACACCGGCAACACGACGGTCAGCGCAGGCACATTGGCGCTGGGGGCGAACGGTTCCATCAGCAACTCGGCATCAATTTCCATCGCGGCCGGCGCGACGTTTGACGTGTCCGCCATAACCGCCTTTGCCTTGACCAGCAGCAACAGCTTGAGCGCCAGCGGCACGGCCTCGGCCGCCAACCTCAAAGGCAAGTCCGGGGGCACCGTCAATCTTGGTTCGCAGCCCATCACGCTCACCTACGACGGTTCGCATCCGGCCCTGACGATTTTGCAAGGCACGCTCAGCCTGAATGGCAATGCGTTCACCGTGAACGGGACGCCCTTGGCCAACGGCACTAACATCATCATTCAACAAACTACCGGCAATATCACCAGCGCGGGAACGTATAGCGTCACCGGCACGGCCATTGATGGCAGCCATCAAGGAAACATTTTGGTCAGTGGCGGAAATGTGAATCTGATTGTAACCACGCTTGTCGCGGTGGATCACTTTGCGATCACGGGCATATCCGCGACCCAGACGGCGGGGACGGTAATCACTAACTTCACCATCACCGCGCAAGATGCTGGCAACGCCACCGTGACAGCCTATGCTGGAATTGTGACGTTCGGTGGCACGGCGGGAGGGACAGGAACATCTCCGGCGTTTGTTAACGGTGTATGCACCAATGCCAGTGTGACGCCCACGAATGCCGGCAGCGGCTTAACCATTACGGTGACGGATTCCGGCCACGCTGGCACGAACTCGGTCACCGTTAATCCTGGCCCGGTGAGCCAATTTACCATTGCGCCCAATCCGATCGCCTCGGCCACGGTAAACGTGCCATTCAATTTGACCAGCATCACCGCCAAGGATGCCTACGGCAATGTTTGCAGCAACGGTCCGAACGTCTTCACCGGCACGGTGGACTTTAGCGGCACGGCGGGAGTGGGCGGAACTTCGGCGGCCTTCACGGCCGGCGTGTTGACCAGCCCCAGCGTGACGGCCATCCATGCCGGCACGATCATTGCCACCAAGACTGGTGGTGGGGCAAGCGGCACAGCTACGCTCACCGCCATCATCACCGGTCCGGCCACCACGCTCTTGCTGACCTCGGGCAACAACCAAGCCGGCGTTCTTGGAGCCGCGCTGGCCAATCCGTTTGTGGTCACAGTAACCGATAGCTACACTAATCCGGTTTCAGGAACCAATGTTACCTTTGCGATCGCTAGCACGCCGGCCGGCGCGACGGGCCAGTCATTGAGCACCACCAGCACGACCTCGGCTGCGAATGGCCAGGCCTCGACCATCTTGACGCTGGGAAATCTCCTTGGCAATTATACGGTCACGGCGACTTCACCCGGACTAAGTGGCAGCCCGGTGACTTTTACCGCTATCGGCGGTGCCGTCGTCAAGGCCTCCACCAACAACGACCTCACCGCCGGAACTGCCTGGATAGGCGGCACTGCGCCCGACGCGACACATACGGCCACCTGGGCCAGTGGTTCGTTGGGCGCCGGGCTGACGATTGGCAGCGCCGTGGCGTGGAACGGAATCTCGGTTTTAACTGCCGCAAGTGATATCGCCATCACCAACACCGGCCCGCTCACGCTGGGCCTAAACGGCATTGATATGTCGGGCTCGGCCGTGAACATGACTTTGGGCGTGCCGGTCGCGCTCGCCGGGAGCCAGTCTTGGAACGTCAACACCGCCAAGTCGCTGACCGTCACGAATGTCGTCAGCGGAAATACGTTTGGCGTCACTAAGCTTGGCCCGGGCACTTTAACCCTCAATGGCTCGAACACTTTCTCCGGCGGTGTGAGCATCCTGTCGGGCACGGTGGCCATCGGAGTCGCCAACAGCACCAACAGCTTTTTGGGCACGGGCGCGATTACGTTGGGTGATAACTCTGGCAACAACAACGCCACATTGTATGTCAGTGCCGCCAGCAACGGGACTGGTATCACCAACGCTCTTACTGTAGCTGCTGGCACTACGGGCAACCTGACCATAGCGGGGAACAATTCCGGAATTAACTTGCTCGGCTCCGTCGCCCTGAACAACAGCCTGACCCTGGCCAATGCGAACATCGGCAAGGTTATTAATATATCCGGCGCGCTGACCTGTGCAAATTCGCCCGCGCTCACGATTACTTCCGCCGGCGGCAATACCGGTCCCAATACACTTTCCGGTGGAGTGGCAATCGGCAACAGCGGACTGATCTTGGCTAACAACAGCAGCCGGACAATGACAATCGGCGCGGGGAACATCAGTGGCAGCGGCTCCGTAACTTTCAATGCGAACAGCAACGGCAATTTCATGATTTCTGCTGTCAGCATCAACCACAGCGGCAGCCTCACGAACTCCGGCACCGGCGGTGGCACGACGACCATTAGCGGCAACCTCGGTAGCAACGTCACGAACGTCGTCCAAAACAGCGCCACCTCGGCGTTGGTTCTCTCCGGGACTAATGCCAACAGCGCAACCATCATCAGCCTGGGCACGCTTGTTTTCACTGGCGGCTCCTTGTCCAACTCGCCGGTCACGGTGGCATCCGCCACCACCAATGACGTGGAGGCCAATATCGCCATCGTCGGTTTGAAAGATGTCAGCGGCTCGGGCGGCATTGTTTTAAACAATAATAACAACTCCACCAACACGCTGACGTTGGTGGGCTCGGGCACATATAGTTTTAACGGCAGTCTACAGAACGGCACGAACGGCGCGGCGACGGCTCTGGCCTTGACCTTGGCCGGTTCCGGCATCCAAACATTAGGTGGCGCGGACACTTATACCGGTCCCACCGCCGTCAACGCCGGGACACTGCTGGTCAACGGTGCCATCAGCAACAGCCCTGTGACGGTGAGCGCCGGCGCGACCCTTGGCGGCGCCGGCGCGATCGGCGGCGCAACCACGGTGAATGCCGGCGCCTATCTCGCCGCCGGCACCAACGGCATCGGCACGCTGACCATCAACAGCAATCTCACGTTAAATGCCGGCTCCACCAACCGGTTCGTCGTGACCACCGGTGGCGTGGTCAGCAATAAGGTGGCGGTCGCCGGAACGCTGTCGCCCAATGGTAGCGTCATTGAAATCAGCACCGGCGGCGGACAGTTGGTCGTGGGAACCTACACGAACCTGTTTACTTATGGAACCACTAATGGAACGGCCTTTGCCGCCGCCCCGGTGTTTGACACGGTTCAGACCGGTGGCAACACCGCGAGCATCGTGGACACTGGAGCCGGTCATATCAACCTGGTGATAAGTCCGGCCATCACGCCCAGCACGAACGCGTATCTTGCCGCGCTGGTCATCAGCAATAGCACGTCGGCGCTGGCCTTGAGTCCCGGTTTCACGACGAACGGGTATTTCTACTCCGCGACGAACGCCTTTGGTGGCGGCGCGGTGAATGTGCTGGTGACGAATGTGGATGCGACGGCGACGAACACCTTGTTCGTGGGCGGCAACACACAAGGGCTGCTGACCAATGGAATCGCGAGCGCGCCGCTGACGTTGGCCGTGGGGATGACGAACGTGGCGGTGCAGGTGGTGTCGCAGGACTTGACGCAGACGAACACCTACACGGTGGCGTTGACGCAGCTGGGCTCGCCGGTGAGTTCGGACGCGAGTTTGAGCTATCTGGCGGTGACGCCGGGCACGCTGAATCCGAGCTTTAACACCGGGACGACGAATTACGCGGTAACGAACGCGTATGCGGGAAGCCCGGTATCGATGACGGTTACGAACACGGATCCGAACGCTACGAACGTGCTGTATTTGGACGGCACGGCGCAGGCGACAAACGCGGGCTCGCTGACGGTGGGTTCGCTGTCGCTGGCGGTGGGCTCGGGCAACGTGATCACCGTGGTGGTGACGGCGCAGGACGGGGTGACGGTGAGCACGAACACGGTGGACGTGACGCGGCTGGGAAGCACGAACGCACTGCTGTCCAACCTGAGCCTTTCACCGGGAGCCTTGAGCCAGACATTTAACGCCGGCCTGACCAGCTACACGGCGACGAACACGTATCCGGCGACCAACGTGACGGTGACGGCGACGAGCGGGGACGGGACGGCGGCGCTGGCGTTGAGCTTCAACACCGGCAGCACTTACGGCATCCTGCTGACGAACGGGCTGGCGAGCGTGACGAACACGATGAGCCTGGCCTCGCCGGCGAACGTGCTGGCGGTGCAGGTGGTGTCGCAAGACCTGTCGCAGACGAATGTTTACACGGTGAACGAGCTGCTGCAGCCGAGCCAGAGTGTGCCGCATTTGACGAACAGCGTGAGCGGGAACAGCCTGGAATTGAGTTGGACGACGGATCATCTGGGCTACCGGCTGCTGGTGCAGACGAACAACCTGAACAAGGGCGTGAGCGGCAACATCAACGACTGGGGGACAGTGGCTGGCTCGATCAGCATCACGGCGACGAACATCGCGATAATCAAGAGCGGCGTGACGAACGAGTATTACAAGCTCGTCTATCCGTGACGATTTGACGGGGCATGGATAAGTGTCAGGGGCTGGGGCGGGACGCCGTTGATTTGCCCGGCATCCCGCAGTAGTTTGGCATGGCAAACAATTTAAAATGGATAAAAAGACTGAACCAACCGTGGCGAGGCCGAGGCGAACCGGGTTCACCCTGATTGAACTGCTGGTGGTCATCGCCATCATTGCCATCTTGGCGGCGCTGCTGCTGCCGGCGTTGACTAAGGCCAAGATTCGGGCGCAGGCCGCCCTGTGCATGAGCAACAGCAAGCAACTCGGCCTGGCCGTAATCATGTATGCCGGCGACAACAATGATGTCCTGCCTTACAACGATGATGGCTCTTCAGCTTTTGCCGGAAAACCTGCGTGGATTTCGACATCAGCAGCAGCTTGGGGGTTTTCTAATTTGGATTGGACTATTGGTTCCTATAACACAAATACGGCCGGCCTCGTTGATGACAGGTATTCCGAGCTGGGCAGTTATCTGGGGCGTAACGCCAAGGTGTTTGCCTGCCCGGCGGCCAATTTTGTGAGCCCAGCCCAAAGAGGTGCCGGCTTTGATAATCGTAACCGGAGCGTGGCCATGGATGCGGGTGTCGGTCCAGGGAATAAGCGGAACCACTACCCGAATTCCACCAAATGTTATGTGACAAAGTTATCCGGTTTCCACACGCCCGGCCCGACTGATGTGTGGCTGTTTCTGGATGAACACCCGGACTACATAGACGATGGAATATTTTATACTCCGACCAATCCTGCCACCGGCAGCCTAGTGGAATTCCCTGGTTGCCAGCACGGCGGTGGTTCGGGCATCACTTTCTGTGACGGTCATGCGGAAATCCATGTTTGGACGGTCAGTGTTTTTTATAGCCAGCCGGTTACATACCAAAATCTGGCGGGAAACGGCCCCGCTATTCCCGCCAACGACCCGGGTATGGCTTGGCTGGCACAACATACCCCGGTGAATTAAACGAGGGTAATTGCAACAATAGGATTTAAGGCTCAGTCTAATTCACTCTGGTTGCCGCCACAGTTTTTTCTGCCTGCCAGATTCTAAAGTGGCAGCAGTGTGGTTGCATCAGCAACTGGCAAAGAAAATCATGCGAATTATCAAATCACCAATAGTCATATTGGCCGTTTACACGCTATCGTGGGCGGCGGCTCAGGGGCAATTTTCCTTGAACAGCTCCCCTTGGAGGCTGGCCGCGCAGGCGGACGTAGCGGAGACGGGGGAACAAATCTCCGCCCCGGGTTATGCCGCCGACAAGTGGTATCCCGCCGTCGTGCCAGGAACCGTGCTGACCACGCTGGTGAACAACAAAGTTTATCCCGAACCGTTGTATGGCGAGAACAACCGCCCGGATAAGATACCCGAGAGCCTGTGCCGCAACTCCTATTGGTATCGGACGCCATTCACCGTGCCGGCCAGTTATGCCGGGCGCAGGGTCTGGTTGAACTTTGACGGCATCAATTATAGCGCCGAGGTCTGGGTAAATGGGAAAAATGTGGGACTTATCAAAGGCGCATTTGCCCGGGGAGTGTTTGATATCACATCCATCGCGAGACCCGGCGAAGCCGCCACGCTGGCGGTGCGCGTCAGTCCCCAGCCCAATCCCGGCAACCCGATTGAGCACACCATCGCCCACGGCCTCGGCAAGAACGGCGGCATCACGGCGGTTGACGGAGCCACCTTCCTCTGCACGATTGGCTGGGATTGGATCCCGGGCATTCGCGACCGGGACACCGGCATCTGGCAGGATGTGTTTCTGTCAGCCACCGGCCCGGTGCTCGTTCAGGAGCCGCTGGTGACTTCGGATTTGCCGCTGCCGCGCCTGGATTCCGCCGACATCAAAATCCAAGCCACGCTGAAAAATGTCAGCGCTCAATCCCAAAAAGGGTTGCTGAAAGGCGCGCTTGGCGACATCCATTTTGAACAGGCGGTTGAACTGGAGGCGCACGCCACGAAAGTGGTCGTCCTTGATTCCGTCTCGACGCCGCAGTTGAAGATCAAGAATCCCAAGCTCTGGTGGCCCAACGGCTACGGGCCGCAGAATCTTTACCCGGTTCATCTCGCCTACGAGACTGGCGGCGTGGTCTCTGATGCCAGGGATTTTAACATCGGCATCCGCAAGATTACTTACACCGTGCCCGACACGGAGAATCTGACCTTGTCTGTCAACGGCGTGCGCGTCGTCTGCAAGGGCGGCTGCTGGGGCATGGATGAAGCCATGAAGCGCATCCCGCGCGAACGGCTGGAAGCGCAGGTGCGGATGCATCAGCAGGCGAACTACACCATGATCCGCAATTGGGTGGGGCAGAGCACCAGCGAGGATTTCTATGAGCTGTGCGACCAATACGGCATCCTGCTCTGGGACGAATTCTTCCAGCCCAATCCAGGTGACGGCCCTAATCCGACGGACTTGGAAACTTACCTGGCCAATTGCCGGGAAAAAATCGTCCGGTTCCGCAATCATCCTTCGATTGCCGTATGGTGCGGGCGGAACGAGGGGCGTCCGCCCGAAAACATCAACAACGGTTTGCAGAAACTGATGGACGAACTGGAGCCGGCGCGCCACTACCAGCCGAGTTCCACCGACGGACACGGGGTTCATTCCGGCGGGCCTTACCGCTGGAGAACGCCGCAAGAGTATTATTCAGTGGATGCGCCCTTCAAGACGGAGATCGGCAGCGTCTCCGTTCCCACGCTGGAAGCCGTGCAGGCGATGATGCCGCAAAAAGACTGGGAGACCATCAATGACGACTGGGTGGAACATGATCTTGGCCGGGGCGCGCAGGCGGGAGATGTTTATCCAGGCGAACTCAATCGGCGTTACGGCCAGGCGCTGAATCTCGCGGATTTTGTGCGGAAAGCCCAGCTGGCAAATTACGAAGCCTTCCGGTCAATGTATGAGGGGCGATTTGCCAGGCTCTTTCAACCGGTCGCCGGCGTGCTTACTTGGATGAGCAATCCGGCGCAACCGAGTTTTGTCTGGCAGCTTTACAGTTGGGATCTGGAGCCTAACTCCTCGCTTTTCGCAGCGCGCAAAGCCTGCGAGCCGGTTCACATCATGTTCAACGAGTCCGTCTCCAAGAAACGCGGGGACGGCGGCGGACAGGTGCAAGTCATCAACAATCTGGGGACGCCGCTTGCGGGAGCCACGGCCTCCATCGCAGTTTACAATTTGGATGGCAGCGTGGCCTGTCAGCGCGAGATCAAGGTGGAAGCGCCAGCCAGCGCCGCCACCGATGTGGGTGACTTGGCGCTGCCGGCGGCGCTTTCAAAAGTTTATTTCATCAGGCTGAAGCTCCTTGATGCTGCCGGGCAAATCATTTCCGAAAATTTCTATTGGCGCGGCGCTCCCAGTCAGGAAGATGATCTACAGGATTTGCAAAAACTTTCCGTCGTGAAACTCCAAGCGACCGTCAAGCGCCATGACGCCGGCGGAAAATGCCTGCTGGATGTGACGCTGCAGAATCCTTCAGAAAAGGTCGCGTTGATGACGCATCTGCAATTGCGGCGCAAGAGTTCCGGCGAACGGGTGTTGCCCGTTTATTACTCGGACAACTATATTTCCCTACCCCCGCAAGAATCCAAGACTGTCACCATCGAGGCGGCGAGCGCCGATCTTCACGGCGACCAGCCGCTTGTCGTGTTGGACGGTTGGAATGTGGATGTGGCTCCGGTTTCCGCGAGCGATTGCGCCGTCGAACTTAACAAGAATGCACAGGTCGCGAACTGGCCCGTGACGGACATTGCCGTCAAATGGTTCGATAGTCCGCTCGAACAAATTAAGATTCACTGCGGTGCGCTTTCGGTAAAAGATTTTATCGCCGATGCAGGTTATGACGCCGGCGTCAAAACCGGGAAGCGGGAAGATGTGGATGCCAGTGCCGTGCCGTTTGCGCCGCCGGGTCTATACCAGCTCGCGCGTTCCGGCGATTGCACTTATACCTTGCCGATGAAGCCCACCCAAAAGGGCTATGTCGTCAGGCTCTATTTTGCCGAATTGGTCGGCGATTGGAGCGCCAAGGATGCCGGCAACAACCTGTCCGGTAAACGGGTCTTTGACGTTGACATCAACGACCAGCCGGCGCTCGTGAATTTTGACATCTATGCCGCTGCCGGCGGGATGAATAAAGCCGTGGCCAAAGAATTAAAAAATATTTTTCCGGACAAAGATGGAAAGATCCGCATCCATTTCCGGACGGGAATGGCCGGCAAGCCGAAGATCAACGCGATCGAAGTTGTGCCCGCAGGATGACATGAAACTTAATTCACTACTCACCTTACTTGCCTGCTCGCTCACGTTTATCGCACCAGCGGCTCCCGTCTTCGGTCCATTTAATGCGGCAGCGCGCGGCGGCGGATCTGGACATATCGAATGGTTTGCCGGTCCACCGCCCACCGAACCCGGTAATGCGTGGACCATCGCGGCCTGGGTAAAGCCGTCCGCCGCCATCACTGCGCCGACGCTCGTCGCGGGCTTCGGCGATGGTGTTGACTTTCACGGCGCGCAGCGATTTCTCGCCGCCGACGCAAAGGGTTGGTTTTTTTGGTATGGCAACTGTCAGCCGAGCCGAATAGATCCGCAAACCGGGAAGTTTCCCGTTTTGCCCGAGCTGCCGGATCGGATTTTATTTAATGCAAAAGTCAGGCCAGGCATTTGGCAGCATCTCGTCGCCAGCTTTGACGGAAAATCTCTGCGGCTCTTCGTGAGCGGAATCTTGGCGACGAACGCCGAGGTCACCCTGACACGCGCAGCGATGCAGGCATTGGTGGCTCCTCCTCTGGCTTGGGAAAGCGGCGGTTGCTTTGCGGGCCAGGTGGCGCGTTTCACCATCTGGAACCAAACTTTGTCTGAAAATGAAATTGCACAACTCGCCAATGAAAGCAGCGGTCTTGATGCGCTCACCTTCACGCCGGCACCGGCCGGAACCACGCCGGACTACCGCATGAATGGGAAGGATTATTGCTTCGGGCGCAGCCGCAATTTGCCCGTTCAAGACCCGGACACTTATCCCAAGCCCGTGCTGCCGGTGAAGACCGAGCGCGTCGTGAAACTTTCCGTGCGCTCGGTGTCCTTGCCTGATGCGGCTGCCAACCTCACGCTCAACCAGGGTTGGGAAATGGCCGACGCTTGGACGGTTCACGCTGTGCCGGAGGAAATTTCCCGCCCCGGCTTCAACACCGCCTCTTGGTATGATGCCACCGTCCCCGGCACGGTGCTGACCACGCTCGTGCAACAGGGCGTCTGTCCCGATCCGCTTCACGGACTGAATAACCTGCTCATTCCCGACCTGGCCACCAAGTCATGGTGGTATCGGGTGGAGTTTCCCACGCCCGCCGCGTGGCAGAACCGCAACGTCGGACTCACCTTCAAGGGCATCAACTATCACGCCGAGATCTGGCTCAACGGCCGCAAGTTGGGCGACACCGGCGGCGCGTTTATTCGCGGGCAGTTCGAGGTTGCGCCGCTGCTAGCCACGGCGGGCAACAACGTGCTCGCCGTGCGCGTCTGGCCGCCGTCGCACTACACCTTTGGCAGCGGCGAGGAATCCGTCATCGCCGGGCCGGGTGAAAATGGTGGAGACGAGACGCTCGATGGCCCGACGTTTTTTTGCACGGAAGGTTGGGATTGGATTCCCACCATCCGCGACCGTTGCACCGGCATCTGGCAGGATGTGGTTTTGCATCCCACCAGTGCGGTTAAGATATGCGACCCGCAAGTGGTCACCACCTTGCCTGAACTTCCCGACCTCTCCGTTGCCGAAGTGACCATCAATTCGGAGCTGCGCAATCTCACGAAGAAATCGCAGACCGTCACCGTTGAAGCCGGCATTGCAGATGTTAAGGAGCAAAAATCTGTCACGTTGGCTTCTGGTGCGACTAATCTGGTGAGTTTCAAACTCAAAATCAATCATCCAAAACTCTGGTGGCCCAATGGCTACGGCAAACCGACCTTGCACGACTTCACGCTGCGCGTCGTGGATGCCGGTCAGCGCGAGTCTGACTGCTTCACCCAGCGTATCGGTTTGCGTCAACTCACCTACGAATACCTTACTTCGCCAAAAGACAATCCGACGAATGAGCCGCTGGTCGTCAAGGTGAATGGCCGACGCATCTATGCGCGCGGCGGCGACTGGGGCATGGATGACGCGCTCAAGCGCTGCTCCAGCGAACGGCTGGAACCTTACTTCCGCCTGCATCGCGATGCCCATTTCAACATGATCCGCAATTGGTGCGGCCAAAGCACAGAGGAGAGCTTTTACGGGCTGGCCGACAAATATGGCATTCTCGTCTGGAACGACTTCTGGCTTTCCACCACCGGTTATAACAACCCCGCCGTTGACGGCGAACGCTTCCTGGCCAATGCGGCGGATGCCATCAAGCGCTTCCGCAACCATGCTTCCATCGCGGTCTGGTGCGGACGCAACGAAGGCGATCCGCCGCCGTGGCTCAACGAGCCGTTGGCAAAACTTTTGGACACGCTGGATGGCACCCGGCTTTATATCGCCAAATCCACGGATCGGAAAAATCTGCTAAAAAGCGGGCCATGGTCTTATCAAGAACCAAACTATTACTACGAGAGGACACATGGTTTTACCACCGAGTTGGGCGTAAATTCCGTGCCCACCGCGGACGCTGTTCGGGCGATGCTTGATCCGGGCCAGTATTGGTCTGCCATGGAACAGGATGCTTGGGCTTACCACGATTTTCATAGCTCCCAGAACGGGGCGCGTTCCAACTATGTCGCGGCGGCGGAATTGCGCTACGGCGTCGGACAGAATCTTGATGACTTCATCCGCCGCATCCAAATGCTCAACTATACCCAACACCGGTTGCTGTTCGAGGCGTGGAACGCCAGCTTGTGGAACCCCAGCACCGGGTTACTTATCTGGATGTCGCACCCCTGCTGGCCGAGCACCGTCTGGCAGGTTTATTCGAGCGACTACGACACGCACGCCGCATACTTCGGCGCAAAAAAAGCCTGCGAGCCCATCCATGTGCAGTGGAACCAAAACGATGATTCCGTCTCGGTCATCAACAATCCAGAAACTTCGCTGGACAAGGTGTCACTCAAGCTCAAACTCGTCGGGCTTGACGGTGCAACATTGGGCGAATCCACTGTGCCGGTCAGTGTCGCCGCCAACAGCGCGGCGGTGGTTGCAAAAATCAACCGGCCCGACTTCGGTGCTCAGCCCGTGCAATTTCTCAAACTCGAATTGCGCGACCGGGATGGAAATTTGTTGTCGGAAAACTTTTACTGGCAATCGCAAATGCCGGAGCAGTTGCGCGCGCTCAACAAACTTCCGCAGGTCGCCCTCGCCACCTCGGTGCGTTTCAGCACCGAGGCGGATGAAACGATAGCGACTATGGATATCGCCAATCCCGCCAAAACCGTCGCGCTCATGGCTCACCTTTGCCTGCGCAACGCCGATACCGGCGCGCGCATCCTGCCCGCTTATGCCAGCGACAACTACTGCTCGCTTCTGCCTGGCGAGCGCAAAACCATCACCATTCGCTGTGCTACCAAGGATGCCGCCAAAAACATGAACATATCTCTCGATGGTTGGAACATTGCCCCGTCAACCATTTCAGTAAAAAAACACAATAAGTGGTCATCAACTTGACAAGATATCTGTTATGAACATCAAATCCACATTTGTCATCCTTGGTGTCTGCACACTCGCCGCCAGCGTCCGGGCGGAAGTGAAGCCGAATGCGCTTTTCTCCGACAACGCCGTGTTGCAGCAAGGCGCTAATATTCCAGTTTGGGGCACCGCCAAGGAAGGCGAGAATGTCACGGTGACTTTTGACGGGCAGACCGAGACGGCGGTGGCGAAGGATGGCAAGTGGAATGTTTATCTGAAGCCGCACAAGGCCGGCGGCCCATTCACCATGACCATCGCGGGTGAGAATGCGATTGTGATTAACAACGTTTTGGTGGGCGAGGTTTGGGTCTGCTCAGGCCAGTCCAATATGGCCTTCGATTTTCTCGGAGCCTCGACCGCGTTGGTTGAACGGCCGCGCGCCGATTATCCGAAAATCAGGATGTTCAAGGTCAGGTCCTCGGGGGCATTCACACCCCAGGCCGACTTGCTGGGCAACTGGGAGGAATGTTCGCCCAAAACCGTGGATGGATTTTCGGCGGTCGGCTATTTCTTCGCCCGCGACCTCCACAAGGCGAAGGGTTTTCCGGTCGGCATGATTCACAGCTCCGTCGGTGGAACCGCCGCAGAACTCTGGACCAGCCTTTCGGGGTTGCAGAAAGAACCTTCGTTGCACGGCTATGTGGATACCTTCTCCCTGGCGTTAAAAAATTACCAGGGCGGCGCGGAAAAATACGCGCAGGAGCAGGATGACTACCAAGCCCGCCTGACGAAATGGTCGGCGACGGAAGGAAAAGCCTACGGCGCGGCGCTCAATGCCTGGAAGGCCGCCAACAAAGCCAATGAAGCCGAGGGTAAACCGGCGGCACCGATGCCCACGCCCGCCGTGCCGAAGCCCAAACCGCCGGTTGATCCGGTGGGGAAAAAACCAACCGTCCTCTTCAACGGCAAAATCGCGCCGCTCATTCCTTACGCAATTAAGGGCGTCATCTGGTATCAGGGCGAATCGAACAATCAGAAACCGTTCGAATACCGCACGCTCTTTCCGCGTCTGATCGCGGACTGGCGGGAGAAATGGGGCCAAGGCGACTTTCCTTTTCTCTTTGTCCAGATTGCGCCTTACAAATTCGATATCCCCGAACTTCGCGAGGCGCAGTTCCTCACTTGGAAGAAAACTGCCAACACCGCCATGGCCGTCACCGTGGACGTGGGCGACGCTGAGAACATCCATCCGCGGCAAAAGGAACCGGTCGGCCAGCGTCTCGCGCTGGCGGCGCGGGCGTTGGCCTATGGCGAAAAAATCGAATACTCCGGCCCGGAATATGAGGCGGTCAAGTTCCAAGGCAACCGGGCCATCCTTACCTTCAAGCATGTCGGCGACGGTTTGGTGGCCAAGGACGGCCCGCTGAAAGGTTTCACCATTGCCGGCGCGGACCAAAAATTTGTCGCCGCCAAGGCGGAGATTCAGGGCGATACCGTCGTGGTTTCGGCCGACCAGGTGTCGTCGCCGGTGGCCGTGCGTTACGGTTTCGTGAATGTGCCCGATGGGAATCTGTGGAACCAGGCGGGCCTGCCGGCCTCGACCTTCCGCACCGATCCCGAGTCGCTGACGCAGGATGCTCCGGCAACCAAAAAATTGATTGCAACGCCCGCGAAGCCGGAGGCGTCTAACGAGAATTAAGATGAAAACATATATTCGCCTGTCACCCCGCGCGCTGTTGCCAATCGGTTTGGCCGGCGTTATCGGTTTTCAATCCGCTTTCTCGCTGCTTGCACAAAGTGTGCAACAGCCGGAAACCAATGCCGTGGTTTCGGAATCATTTATCTTCGATTCCAACCTGCCGGAATACAATGAGGCTTACCAAAAAGCGCAGACAGTGATTGAGCGGGACAGCCGCAACGGAAAGTTCATCGCCGGCAAGGGCTGGCCGCAGGTCTGGACGCGGGACTCATCCTTTTCCGCGGACTTGGCTTTATCGTTGCTCAAGACAAAACTTTGCATGACCACCCTGATGGGTTTGAGTCAGGAAGTTCCCGGTGTCGGCGAATGTTGGGCGCAGGACAAGTGCGGACATTTCGGCGGCTGGCCGAACCTGACTGACTCCATCGTCGGTGCGCTCGGCGGCTGGTCGCTCTATCTGGTGACGGAAGACAAGGCCGCGCTGCGGATTTTTTATCAGCGCACGGTGAACACCCTGAAGCGGGCGGAACGGGATGCGGCCCAATCTGACACGGGGCTCATCGGCGGCTGCGCCTCGTTCATGGAATCCAACAGCGCGTATCCCGAAAAATACGCCACCAATGGTGCGCTCGTGGCCAAGACCGCCGCCTTGAGCAATGTCGCACTTTATTACCAAGGCTATGTTATTGCGGCCATGATGGCCGACCGGCTTGGGGATAATGGCGCACCGTTTCGCGCCAAGGCCGAAGCCTTGAAGCAGGCCATCAACAAATATTTCTGGCAAGAGGACAAAGGTTATTACGGCTACTTCCTGGATGAGAACCGCCAACTCTCCACGCGCATGGAGGGATTGGGCGAGGCGCTCTGCATCCGGTTTGGCATCGCCGATTCCGAAAAGGCGCGGCGTATGTTCACGGCGACGCCAACCACGCCGAACGGTTTTCCCTGTTTGTGGCCGCAGTTTCCAGAATACATGAACTACGCCGCCCGCCGCTCGTTGCTTTATCACAATGGGATGATCTGGCCGTTTGTGCAGGGCTACTGGGCATGGGCGGCGGCGGATAGCCGCGACCTCCCGACCTTTGACGGCGAGCTGGTCAAGCTGCTGAACCTGTCGCAAAAAACCAACACTTTCAAGGAATTCTATTTTCCCGAGCAGGGTCGTCCCGATGGTTCGGCCGACCAGCTCTGGAGCGCTTCCGGTTATTTGAGCATGATCCTCCACGGCCTCTTGGGAATCGATTTTGAGGAAAACGGAATCCGGTTTGCGCCGCTGGTTCCCGCGAGATTTTCTTCCCTCTCGCTGAGCCAGATCAACTACCGCTATTCCGTTTTGAACCTGCGGATTCTCGGCCACGGGAAAAACATTTCCAGTTTCAAGCTGGACGGAACGGTTTTGGAAAAGCCTTTTCTGGATGCCGCTTTGACCGGAACGCATCAAATCGAAATTCAATTGCGGGACTAAAAATTACTATGAAAACTATTTTCATTTCTTTAGAGCGTTGGTTGTTGCCGGTCGTCCTCGCCGGCGGATTTTGCCTTCAGGCCGCGGCCGCCGCGCAAAGCGAGTGGGCGCATCTGGACGCCGACGGAAAACTCGTTTACAAAACGCTGCCCGGCGGCGACCGCATTCTGGATTTTTCCCATGCCGGTTACGGCGGTGGTGGAGTAAGCCTGCCGGTGGTGACCGTTCAAAAAACGGTTTCGCCATCTGATGGCGATGATTCGCAGGCTATCCAGTCCGCGATTGACGCCGTTGCCGCATTGCCGGTGAAAGACGGTTTTCGCGGGGTGGTGCTGCTCGCGCCGGGAACCTTTCATTGCGCCAAGGAAATAAATCTTTCCCAGGATGGCATCGTCCTGCGCGGCGCGGGCGCGGGCGAAGGTGGCACCATCATCGAGATGACCGGCGAACCGCACAACTGCGTCAACATCGTCGGCGCATCCCTGAAATATCCTAAAGAGAATCCGGCGGCAACTTATCCCATCACCGACAACTATATTTCATCGGGCGCTTTGAGCGTGTCGGTGAAGGATGCGAAAGGACTCGCGGCGGGCGATACCATTCTCATTCGCTGGCCGCGGACGGCGAAGTGGATTCATTCCATGGGCATGGATTCTTTGGTGCGGAATGGTAAGCCGCAAAGTTGGATTGGAACCAATTCGCTGGCCACCTTTGAGCGGACGATTCGTTCCGTTCAGGGCGACCGGCTCACGCTGGATGCGCCGCTCACCGACGCGATTGATGCCGCGCTGCTGGCGCCGGCAACCGCCGTGGCGGTCAAAACCGCGCCGCCGAAACGGCTGGCGCATTGCGGGCTGGAATCGCTGCGCATCAATTCGCTGCCGCCCAGCGGCACGCTGGTGGCCAAGAACAACCTCGGCGTCCTGTTCGACAATTGCGAGGATTGCTGGGTGCGAAACGTGGCCATGCACGACACGCTCGGCAACGTTCGGGTGATGCAAGGCGGCCGCCGAATCACCCTTGATCAGGTTGACGCCGTCCACACCGCCACGGTCGCCAAAGGCGCTGGCTATCCGTCGGATTTCACCTTGCGCGGTTCGCAAACGCTCATCAACCGCTGTTCCTCGACCGGCTCCGGCTCATTTTTCGTGGCCACCATGAACGGCGAGGCGACCCTGAATGCTGTGTTGAATTGCACGTTCAAAGGTGCTGGTGCCATACAGCCCCACGCACGCTGGTCCACCGGTCTGCTGATAGACGGCTGCAATCTGCCTGAAGGAAGGATTGATCTCATCAATCGGGGAACGGCCGGCTCGGGACACGGTTGGGCCATCGGCTGGGCGGTGGCGTGGAACTGCTCGGCAAAATATTTTAACGTGCAGCCGCCGCCCGGCAGCATCAACTGGTGCATCGGCTGCCTCGGTGAAATGGATTGGGGTAAATTGAAAAAAGGCGAAGTGCCGCCCAAGCCCGGTCCGTGGCTTTCGTCGCCCGGAACGCCGGTTGAACCCGCCAGCTTATACTTGGAGCAACTGCGCGAACGCCTCGGCCCCCAGGCGCTGGCCAACATCGGGTATTGAAAAACTGCGCCCAGTTATGACGTTCAAGTCCACGCTAGTTGTTCTGACAATCTTCACGGTTTCTTCGCGACTATTGGCTGCCGGGGTTGGGGAGAAAGTCTCGCTCAACAACAGCCCATGGAAACTGGCCCCGCAAGGTGATGTGAAGGAGGCTGGAGAACAGCTCTCGATTCCGGGCTATGTCGACTATAAGTGGCTGACCGCCCATGTTCCAGGAACAGCCTTTGGTGATTATGTTCTTGCCGGGTTGGAGCCAGATCCAAGTTTTGGGGAAAATGTGTGGAAACTTGCGGGGAAAGTTGAACGTAAGAAATACGACCAGAACTTCTGGTATCGCACAGAATTTACTGTGCCAGCGGAATACTTCCAATCCGGCCGCATCTGGCTGAACCTGGACGGAGTCCATCGCGACGGGGACATTTATGTGAATGGAACCAAGGCCGGCACAATGCTTGGATTTTTTCAACGCGGGCGCTTTGACGTGACCAACCTTGTGAAAAAAGCAGGCAAGAACACTTTGGCGGTGCTCGCACATATCATGGAGGTGCC